>ERZ825670.742-NODE-742-length-40599-cov-11.422331_pt1 | contig 40599 bp, 31 predicted proteins | sample MGYA00519929_ERZ825670 | MGnify/ENA primary metagenome ERZ825670 (study PRJEB31778, sample SAMEA3449207) | human gut metagenome | biome: human gut; feature: human-associated habitat; material: faeces | place: United Kingdom | collected 2010/2012 ...
GTTGTAGTCACTGGAGTAGTAGTAGTTACCTTTCCAGTAGTTGTTGTTGTCACTGGAGTGGTTGTAGTTACCTTTTCAGTAGTTGTTGTAGTCACTGGAGTTGTTGTAGTTACCTTTCCAGTAGTTGTTGTAGTCACTGGAGTGGTTGTAGTTACCTTTCCAGTAGTTGTTGTTGTCACTGGAGTTGTTGTAGTTACCTTTCCAGTAGTTGTTGTTGTCACTGGAGTTGTTGTTGTCACTGGAGTTGTTGTAGTTACCTTTCCAGTAGTTGTTGTAGTCACTGTAGTTGTTGTAGTTACCTTTCCAGTAGTTGTTGTTGTCACTGGAGTAGTTGTAGTAGTATCTTCTGTAGTAGTTGTAGTATCCTCTGTAGTAGTGGTTTCCTCAGTGGTAGTTGTAGTTTCTTCTGTAGTAGTAGTTTCCTCAGATTTCTTTTCATCTACCATAACGATAGTTTGACCATCTAACTTAGTAAGAGAATCTTTAGTTTCACCAATAAAGATATTACCTTCTTCATCAATTCTAAAGTAGATATCATTAGCAACTTCGTAATTTTCAGGAGCTAATGTTTCAGTTAGCTTGTAAGTTCCAGTAGGTAGATTACTAAATATTGTAGGAGTCTTACCATCAGTAATGAATGTTATAGAGTCATCAGTCTTAATGAAATTAATCTCTTCAACAGTTTTGCCAACAGGTTTAATATCGCCGATATTACCATCTAACTTTTGAATAGTTAAAGTAGCACCTGCAAGTTCGCTAAACTCTTTAGAATCGATAATTTCAACTTTACTAATAGTAACTGTAGTTGGAGCATCTTTAATAACGGTAATTCCTTCAACGGAACCATCTTCTTTAACAGTAAACTCAACGCTTTCAGCCTTGGTATAACCATTTGGAGCAACTGTTTCTACTAAAGTATATGTACCTGCTGGAAGTTTTTCCAACTTAGTAGCCATATTTAAAGATGTAAATTCAATAACGTGTTTATTCTCACTAATAGTTAGTTTATTGTTACTAGAAGTTACATTAGATAAATCTAAGTTGTCCTTAGAAATTACTTGAATAGTAGCACCTTGTAACTCAATATTATTAGTTATATCAACCTTGCTGATATCAACAGAGATTTGTTTATCTTCCATAGTAACCTTATCAACAGTTGAACCACCTACAGTGATAGTACCATCTTCATTTACTGTAAAGTCGATACTTTCAGCCTTAGTGTAGCCATCTGGAGCAGTAGTTTCTGTTAGAGTATAGTTACCTGCTGGTAGATTGCTTAAAACAGTATCTGTAGCTTGTGATACGAATGTTACATCTGTTTTAGAAGCCTTCATAGTAGTATTTTCGGAAGTTACACTGCTTAAATCCTTGCCATCTTTAGATGTTATTGTTAAGGTTGCACCTTCCAACTCTTTACTACCATTAGATACATCTACTTTACTAATAGTAGCATCGAAAGTATCTGTTGAAACATCATTTATTAACTTAACAACATTACCATCAATGTTTATGTTAGGTTCTATTTTAGATGCAAATAGCACTACACTAGAACCATCTTTATAGTTTACGATTATTTTATCAAACTTATCAATAGCGTCATTGTTACCTTGAATATGAGATAGACTGCCATCGATTGGTATATTAATAGTTTCACCTAATGTAATATCACCATCATAGCAAGTATTCTTCCAATTGTTAGCCATAACTTGTAGATAAATTGTACCACTACCTGAAGTAGTTACATCAATAGAATCGATATCTTTATTACTTATGTCACTAAAATCTTTATATTGCCAACCCCAACTTTGCTTATCAATAAGGTCATTTAAATCTTGAGTTATAATATACTTTTGGATAGTATATACACCATCAGAACCTTTAACAACTTCAAAGTATTGCTTGTCAGTTGTGATACTAGCACCAGCAGGAGCTTTTGTTTCTACTAGATAGTATATACCCTCTGGAACAAACTTTCTACCCATAATAGTAGCCATATCCACAGGTTCATTTGAAGTCATATCAAGTGATACATTAGATGCAACTTTAGTATCGTTGTCATCATAGATATCAACTATAGCACCATTTAGATTATTACCATCTTGGTCAATCTTTTGTAGTTTAACTAAAGCACCTGCTTCTTTGTTAGTAAAAGTAGTTACATCAATGTTAGGCATAATCATGAAACTTTCTGCATCATAGATATATGTTTGACCAGCGTACTCAAAAGTACAAGATTTATCAAAACTTTCAATACCTACAGAAAAACTATCATCAGTAATAGAAGATACTGAACCATTATCATTAAAACCTATGTTAAAAGTATAGCCATCTTCAACAGTAATTTTTCTGTTAGTTAGTTTATCGTCGGAATTGTAAGTATCCTTTATAGATGTTATAGTAGACATAGCAAATACAGTTTCGTCACTGCTATAAACGTCTAAATTTGCACTAGTTTCTGTAGGAATACCATTTTCATCTACAGCTAGGATACCTTCTAAAACATCTACACTAATAGTTAAGTCTGTCTTTTCGTAACCCCTTGGAGCAGATTTTTCTCTAATTAAGTAACTTGCAGATACACTATCTTTGGCAGAGTACTTAGTATCACCAGAAAAGTCTATTTTAGATGGAATTTTTATATAATCCACATTACCAGTACTATTTAAAGTAGCTACTACAGAGCCAGTATCAGTATCGATAACTTCAAAAGTAGCATTGTTTAGACCGTTGCCGTCCTCATCTACTTTTTGAAGTGGTACACAATAACTTAAACCACCCCTTAGCATATCAATAGAACCTTGATATGGTCTATAACCGAACTCTAAGCCACCCTCAAAAGATTTAGCTATTAAAGCACCTGATAGGTGACCATGACAAGCATTATCCGAAGTAACATCGGCATTAGGAGCTAATATAGTACCATTAAAGTTAGCATCAATGTAAACTGTAGAAGCATTATAGAAGTTATATAATATTCTTTCCGAATTTACATTGTTATTAGTCTCGTGACCACCTTGATTAGATATAATATCACCATTGATAGTAGTTTCAACTTTGTTATCTAAACCATCAATAGATATAGTATCATCATCGCAAGTAACGACCATGTAAGCACCATCTGGAATATCGATATATTTAATAGCATTTACATCTTTATTCCAAGAGTCGATTTTAAAGTAAACGACATCAGCAGATGGGTCAGTACAAGTAAGTTCAAGAGTATTATCGTTCCAAACGGCAGTACCATTAGTAGATTGCTTAGCAATCTTATTTGTGGTAACGTTTAACTTTTGAAACTCTGCATTAAAATCAATAAGGTTTGATTTGTAAATATAATCTTGATTATATTCATTTTCCCATAAATATGAACATTTATCAATATCGAAATCCTCACCTACAGCAAATATTTTATAAATACTAATATCACTATTATTATTATCAGTATACTCAGATTTAATATTGACTCTTTCAAAATAGTTTCCTGCTGTAATAAGATGTGCAGCACCTTTATAATAAATATGCTTTCCATTTATGTTAGTAAGGTTTTCAATTGGATTTCTTGTAGCAAAATCGCCTTGACCAATTTGGTAATTATAACCACCTTCAAATGAAACAATACCACCTACAGCTACACGACCTTCAGCATCAGCGTCTTTTGGCGTGAAGTCATTTTGTAAAAATAGGCAAAATTGACTTGCAATACCAAGTAAGTAAGTTTTATCAGCATTAGAAATAACATCTTGAGCATTATTTGCGTTATCAGCTAAGAAGTTTCCATTACCAGCCAATAAATCGACATCAGTAGTAGTTGAATTTCCATTCAAGCTATTGATATCAGTAGCAGAAACACTTAACGTTGGAACAATAGTCATAACTAATATCATAACAGATGTTAATGCACTGAGAAAACGTACTTTTAAAGATTTCTCACGTATGGGGATATCTTTTTTCATAATAAAAAAACTCCTTTCCAAATAATATAATCATAGATATGACATTCTATCTATGATATAATTCTAATACTAATATTGCCAAAAGTCAATAGTTAAATAAAAATTTATTTAAAATAACATAAGTGGCATAATATACAGTGAAAAAACTGTTAATATGCCTATTATATATGGAAAATAACTAAAAAGTATCCAATTCTTAGATTTTTTTAATGTTTATAAAATATATTGTTAATTAGCTAATTGCACAAAAATGTTGACAAATGCACACCAAAAAGTTATAATAATATTATAATTAATGTATATTATAAAAAAGAAAGAGTGATTACATTGATAAACTTTGAAAGGAATCATCAAGTTAATAATAATATTAATAGTACATCTATAGTGCCTAATACTAACAACTCACCAAGGTATAATAGATACGTTGGCTATAATGATGAAAGCTCTATTAGAGATATCATTGCTAAACTATATATTAAAACTAAGACTAATGGAGTTTTAATAAAAACACCTATTCCAAAGCCATCTCAACCAGAAATAGTAAAAATAACTGAACTGATTACCATTTCCAATGATATATCTAAAGAGTATATATACAATAGTATAGTAAAGTTGATATCTAGTGGTAGTATAGACTTCTCTAAGTTCGGGTTTACTGGAGATGTTCAAAAAATAAGTGATTTAATATACTCTATTATGGAAGATTGCAAACAAAAAGGAGCATTATCTAGTACGTTAAAAAGTAGCTTTATAAGTTTTATATGCTGGTTTATTAGATATAATACTTATACCCTTACTAATATACTATATATGGGTACACCATCTAAACATGAAATATATTGGTTGTATATTATGCACAATATAGGGTGTGAAGTAAGTACCGTATCGTTTATAGATGATAATAATGAATATCTAAAAACTGATACTACTAATAAGTACTCCAATTTGATTATGGGAAATAAGTTCAATCCACTTAATATAGATTTTAAATCTATAAATGTAGCGGATTACATCTACGCTGATAAGATGAACGAAATTAATAGAGAAGTAAGCAATCTTAAAGTATCGATAATAGAGATGGTATCTCAAAATAATGTAGAACAAGAACTATCTACGTTAAGAAGTCAAAGAATTAATACATCTAGTGGAACTATAGAAAGTACCTACTTCGTTCTACTATGTGGCTTTGATGAGGAAGATGCTTATAGAAATATGCTATTCAATATTAGAAAGAATATAACTAATTCACCTAAACCTTTAATCTTCATTGATAGTGAATTGGAAAAACCTACTTATGATGAGGGTGCAGAGTTCTACAATATAAGCAGAAACAACAAATCTTCAATGTTAATGTCCTTTATTGAACGTTTAGAAGTTCCAACATCTAAAGATAGAACTATTCTAGCTAAACAGAAGTTTCTAACTTTAATGAGCAACAAAAAAGATAAATTTAATAAGGAACCATCTATTAATACTCTATTTGGAATGTGCGTGAATGTATGTGTATGGTTCAAGCAGTGTGTAGAATTGGTAGACTTTTCAAAGTGTGACGTTCCAGTATTCTTTTTTTATGGAAAACCTAAAGAACCTGAATTTACTCTTATGGAACTGTTATCTTCAATAGGTTTTGATATCTTGATAGCTTGTCCAGATAAAGCAGTCTGTAATGAGATAATAAATCTTGATATTAATGGCATTATGCAAAAGTTTGAATACTCTAATACTGGAACTATAAAAGATTTTCCAACTCAATTGGTTAGGGCTAAAGTAGCTACTACAGCCTATAACGCCTCTAGGGATTTAGATAACATTCTATACAACGATGGTTGTATGTTTCGTGACCATCATTACAACTTCTGCCAGACTGCAACCTTACAGACTACCTTTGAAGAAATAGACCTCCTTTGGAATGCTGAGGCTAAATATCGCCCTGGATTTTCTTCTGATGAGCATACTGTAACTGTTCCAAACATATTTGCTAAACTAGATGGTATTCCTTATGGTGATACTTCCAAGTATATTAAAGAAATTCAAAATAAACTAACTCCAAATTCGATATATTATAAATTTATTCCATTTTTCAAACCTAACTATGGTATTAACGATTTTACTGGGTTCTTCAATGGCAATAGATTGGATTTAGCTAATATAAAGTTAAATAGGAATATCAATAAATATTCTCATATGCCTGATAATATTCAAGATTTAATATTCCAAAAGATGCAAGAAGTAATAGATAGTGGATATCTAAAGATTAAATATCCTGACGTTATGCACTTGACTATAAAAGTTGGTACTATGTTACCAAATAATCTACTACCATTGATACAAAACTTTGACTTTACTAAGGATATTCCTAAGATAGTTATAATACATTCTACTAAGATACCTTTTTCAGCTTATGAATGTATATTACTACTACTATTGAACTTCATAGGTTTCGATATTATAATATATACTCCTACTGGATACAAAAACATTGAAACTTATATTGACAATCGTGCATTTGAACAGTATAATATAGGTGAATTTAACTATAATCTAGTTGCACCTAATATGAAAATTCCTAAAGCAAAACCACTTAAAAGGTTCGGATTTTTCCGAAAATAAAATATTACATTTAGAAAGAGGTATTAAAATATGGCTTTAAACTTTAAACCATCTAGTAGCAATAATGAGATTATTCCTACTACTGCAACTGCTCCACAACAAGAAGTTGCTCAAGAAACTTTTAGCATTTCCGAAGTTAAACAAGAGTTGACTACTCAAATTGTCAATAGTGATAAGATTGACAAGTTAACTAGTCAAATTGATGTTGCTAATCCAAATAGTCTAGTAACTTTTGGTTCTAAGGTAGCTGAGGAAGTTGCTAAGGCATCTGACCAAGTTTTGAACTCCATGAGCATGGACCAAGTGAATGATAGTGGTCAACTACTAAACCATCTTACTAACATAATGAACCAATTCGACGCTAAAGAACTAGAAGAACCTACTGGTTTGAAAAAATTCTTTAATAAGGCTCAAAAAGAGTTGGATAAAATATTAGGTAAATATCACACTATGGGTGAAGAAATAGATAAAATCTATGTTCAGTTAAAAGGATACGAAAGTGAAATAGGTCAAACCAATAAAAAGTTGGAAATGATGTACAACGCTAACTTGAACTACTACAATGACTTATTAGAGTATATCTTAGCTGGTGAACAGGGCGTTAAAGAATTAGACGCTTATATAGAAGATTTCCAACAACAGTTAGCACAAAATCCTAGTGATGGAAATCTTAGAATGGATTTAAACAATCTACAACAGTGCAGAGAAATATTAGACCAACGTGTTATGGATTTAAAAATAGCTGAAAATATTGCAATGCAATCCATACCAATGCTAAAGACTATGCAATTTTCTAACTTGAACCTAATTAGAAAGATAAATTCAGCATTTATAATTACTATGCCAGTATTTAAGCAATCGTTAGCACAAGCAGTTATGCTAAGAAGACAAAAAATCCAAGCAGATGCCCTTAAAGCCTTAGATGACAAAACTAATGAAATGCTTTTAAGAAATGCTCAAAATACTGCTGAACAATCTAAAATGATTGCTAGAATGTCCGCTGGTAGTTCTGTACAGATTGAAACTCTTGAAAGAACTTGGCAAACCATCGTTAATGGTATCGAAGAAACCCAAAGAATACAACAAGAGGCCAAAGCTAAACGTGCAGATGACTCTAAGCGTCTACTAGCCCTAAAACAAGATTTTAATTCTAAAATGACTTCTTATTAATATAAGTATAAGATAAAAATGGCATTATGGATTTTAAAATATCCATAATGCCTAAACTTTTATATAGAGAAAAGTATTTTTTATAGAACCAATTCAAAACATTCTTCCATAACTTCAAATAGAGTTTCTGGTAGAACATCGTTTCTATATAGAACTTCTAATATTGATGTAGCTACTTCTATATTAGAACTAACCGAATGACATACCTCTTTTTGAACTACACCATTAGAAACCTTTTCAACTTCGATATCGAAAGTAGAAACCATATCACTAGAACCATCATTTTTTAGTAGAGAATATTTAAGAGAGAGTTCCTCTACCATCTTATTTTTTTGTAATACGCAAACCTTATAACTCATAAAAACCAATCCTTTCAAGATTTCAAGTAAAGTATTCTTAAAAAGATTTATAACACACACAAGAACTATAACTATTAATTAATCATAAACTGCCATAACTTTAACCAAGTTTTGGGGCATTACGGAATTAGCTATTAATACCTTAAATATAAAAGTGGCCTCCTCTAAAGTACACGATACAGATTTGACATACTCTTGAATATGTGTAGTGTTATCCAATTTTTCGATGGAAATATCGTATAAGGTAGTACCATCGGATTTATGAGAGAAAAGTTGATAAACCACACAAAATCCATTAAGATATTCTAAATGTTCTGAAAGCATTATATTATTATCTTTCATATGTATATAAATCCTTTCAAAATTAATAGATTAGCTAATCACAAGTTGAGTATAACACTAAAGAGATTAAAAGTCAAACTACACCAAAATAGTATCACTTACAAAAATAATATCCAATATATGTAATATTGAAGTGCAATTAGAATTTTTTTTAAAGAAATTAATGAATTTACTAATAATTTCTAATATATTTAAGTTAAGATAAAATTTTCCAAAAAAAATCGCAAAAAAAATCACATTTTTCAAAAAAGATAGTTTCTTGTATATCTATGTTGAATTTTAACGCATATGATACTTTAATAATATTTTAATCTTTAAGGATTATAATACTATTGATAACACTCTTTGGAAAGGATTGATATATATGAAAAGTATAAATCAAGTAAAAGCAATAAAACAGACCTATATAGGAGTATCATTAGTATCTGTACTCTTGGGAATTTTTTTGGTGGTAAAACCAGAAACCTCTAGTAATATATTTACCTACATCATAGGAGCTTGTTTTGTATTCTATGGAGTAGTTCACATGGCGACTTACATTCTAGTTAAAAATGATAGCTTTTATCAGTACGATTTAGCTAAAGGAATAATTACTACTACTATTGGAGTAATCTTTATATTAAAACCTACCATAATAGCATCAATACTACCCATGATTTTGGGCATAGCTATATTAGTAAATGGTATCTTTGGATTACAAAGTTCTATAAACATATTAAGAAACACATCTACTACTTGGGTTAGAGTATTAATTCCAGCCATTATAACCATAGCTTTAGGACTTCTAATAGTATTAAATCCATTTGAAAGCGTTAAAACTCTATTGATAATTATAGGTTGCTGTCTAATTTGGAACGGAATTTCTAACTTCTGGACACACTTGTGTCTATCCAAAAAGGTAAAAGAGGCTCAAACTGAAATAGAAACTAGTGCCGTAGAAAAAAAGGAAGATTAATATTATAAAGAACGCTTTTTAAAGCGTTCTTTTGTTTTCCATAGAATACTAAACATAATAATGTTTTTAAGTATTAATCAACTGATTGTTAATAAATATTTGGTCAAAATACCAATTATACTATTTAGTACTTTTTTAAATTAAATAAACGTTGACATCAAAGTAATTATGTATTATAATATAGCTATAACTGTAAAATTATATTTTACCTAGTAATTATATACATTTAACACATAAATAGGTAAAATTTTAAGATAATACATCTAAAAGTATGAAAGGAGTATGTTACCCATATTGTATTGGTAACAAGTTGTAAATATTATGATATATGGTGCTATGTTAGCTGGTGGTAGTGGTACTAGAATTAAAAGTTCTGTAATTCCTAAGCAGTTCATTGAGATAAATTCTCAACCTATTATAATTCACACTTTAAAAAATATGCTAAAGTTGGATAGATTTGATTTAATCTATATTGCTTGTCGTGAAGATTATATAGAATATCTACAAAAACAAGTAGATGATAATATATCTAACGCCCACAAAGTAAGAATTATAAAAGGTGGCAAAGAACGTATGGATACTATTCGTAACGTTACTACTGCTATTAAAAATGATAACGGAATATCTGAAAATGATGTTATAGTTATCCATGATGCCGTAAGACCTTTTGTAACTCAAAAGATTTTAAATGATTCCATTGAGTACGCTACAAAGTTCGGTGCTTGTGTGTGTGGTCTACCTTGTGCAGATACTATACTTCACTCAGTACATGGCGATGTGGTAGATGATATTCCACCTAGAAGTGAACTATATTGTGGACAAGCTCCTGATAGTTTTAATCTTAAACGTTTTATTGAAATGGAAGACGCTCTTACAGATGAGCAAAAGTCCAAAATTACTGGAACATCTCAAATATGCACTATGAACAATCAACCTATTTACATCATAGAGGGAGATGCTCTTAACTTTAAAATAACTACCGATAGTGACTTAGAACTTGCTCGTAAGTTACTATCAAGCGATACAGAAAGGATAGGTTTATAGTATGAAAACTCTTATTGATATCCCAACTAAAATGAAAGCCTTAGTTCTCCACGGAGTAGGCGACCTTAGATATGAAGAAGTTGACGTTCCTACTCTTAAAGAAGGAACTGTATTACTTAAGATTAAAGCGTGTGGTATATGTTCCAGCGATATACCTCGTATATTTGTAAATGGTACATATCATTTTCCAACCATTCCAGGACACGAATTTTCTGGTCAAATAGTTGCCGTTGGCGATAATGTAGATGAAAGTCTATTAGGTAAGAAATCTTGTGTATTTCCTATGCTACCATGCCGTAAGTGTAAGGCTTGTGAAATAGAACAATGGGCTCAATGTTCGGGATATAGCTACTTTGGTTCAAGATGTGATGGTGCTTTTGCTGAATATTTAGTAGTACCAACTTGGAATTTAGTTCCTTTTGATGATAGTCTATCTTATGAGGAGGCTGCCCTATGTGAACCTGCCGCAGTATCCTTACACGCAATAAACATTGCTAATCTTAAAGATGGTCAAAACGTAATGATTATAGGTACTGGTACTATAGGATTTTTAATAGGCTCTTTTGCTAAAACTAAGATTGGTAACGGTAAAGTTATAGTGTGTGGTCGTAGTGATAATAAGTTAGACTATGCTAAAAAGTTAGGCTTTGAAACTATTAATCTAAAGACAGAAAACGTATCAGAGAGTATAAAAAATATCGTAGGTTGCGATAGCGTAGATGTAACTTTCGAGGCTGTTGGAAGTAACAACTCTATAGAAACTGCAATTAAATCCACTGGTGCTTTTGGTAGAGTGGTTCTAGTAGGAAATCCTACTGAAGATTTACACATCGAAAAGAACGCTTACTGGTCTATTCTAAGAAAACAGATGACTCTTGCTGGTTCATGGAACTCCAACTTTAATAGCAAGGTAAACGATTGGCAAGAAGCTCTTAGAATATTTGAAAGTGGTAGTTTAAATCTTAAAGATTTAATTACTCATACTTTCCCAATATCCGAAAGTGAAAAGGCTTTCAATACTTTAAAATCTAAAGATATATTTACTATAAAGGTAATGTTTACTTTCGATTAATAACATTATATCAAAAGAGAGATTATATTATGAACATTGAAAAAATAAAACATGAAAAAGGTCTTCCAGATAATTTGACCGACAAGGAAGTATTAGCTATACTTCAAGTGGAAGACCGTAAAACTATTATTGACAGAATGATTAAAAAAGGTTCTCCATTTGTAAAGTTGACTAGCATTGAATTTAAAAGAGTTATTTTGGAAATATCTGGAGAACTTATAAACCTTGATACATCTAAAAAGTATGGCATGAGGTTTGTATCTAAAGATAGACTTAATATGTTCTATCCTGCCCACTTCGACTTAGATGGCTCAAAGTTTACACTTTCTTTGAACGTCATGTGTTCCAAGGGTGAGAGTCCTATTCTTAGTGGAAATTACTATCTAGTATTATTTGAGGAGTATAAAAATCATAGAAAAGAAATGTCATTCGTTCCAGATGCTACCCATGAGATAGTACGCCGTAATGAAAACCTATTCAAAATAACTTATGATACTAATGGTAACGTCCTACAAAAAGATTTCCTTACTCGTGAATATCCATGTATTATAGATGATACTATAGGTGGTATGTGTAATGCTGATAATAGTAATCCTTGGAACTTCAAAATTAAAAGAGGCGATAAAAATCTATTCTATGCAGAATCTCGCATGGATATGGATACCGTTGAGTACTATCTAGATGTAACTTATAAACCTCCTGTAGAACCTTACTCGGTATTTAATAGACACAAGAAAAATATTCAAAAGTTAAAAACTATGAAATCCAACATGGTAAAAGACCTAAACGATTTGAAACTTTTGGGATTTAAAAAGTTAAACAGAGTATTTTCTAAATTCGCTAAAAGAAATGGTGATATTATACTATTCTGTTCAGGTTCTCGTGCTGAAATAGGTGGCAATGAAAAGTTTATCTACGATAGAATGGTTGAAAGAGGTCTTGATAAACAGTTTAAGTTCCGTTTCGATTTCAAGGAAAGTATCACGACTAAAAGGTCTATTTGGAAGATGCTAAAGTTTGACTACTACTTAGCCACTTCCGATATTATTCTACTAGATGACTACTATCCAGAAATATATAAAGTCGATTACGATAAAAGCGTTAAAGTATTACAAGTTTGGCACGCTTGCGGTGCTTTTAAGAGTCTAGGTTTTGAAAGATTAGGTAAGGCAGGAGCTCCAGCGTTTAATACTAAAGTTCATAAGTGTTATACTCATGTACCAGTAAGTTCATACCATTCGGCAAGACATCACGCAGAGGGCTTTGCTATAGATGAAAGTAAGTTCTATCCAGTGGGAATACCTAGAACGGATATCTTTTTTGACGAAAAGTACAAAGAGGAAACTCGTGCTAAGATGTTTGAAGTTTTCCCAGCTTGTAAGAACTCTAAGACAGTATATCTATATGCTCCAACGTTTAGAGGTTCTAACGCTACTGATGCTACTTTTCCATTCGATAAAATAGACCTTGAAAAATGGGGCGAACTATTAGCCAAAGAAGATGCTACTTTAATAGTAAAACTTCACCCATTTGTTACTAAGCGTATAGAAATCCCAGAAAAGTATAAGGATAGAATTTTCGATGCTACAGACTATCGTGAAGTTAATGACATTCTATTTATTGTAGATGTTCTTATTACAGACTACTCATCTATAATTTATGAGATGTCTTTACTTAAAAAACCTATGGTATTCTACGCATTTGACCAAAAATACTATGAGGCTACCAGAGATTTCTATGAACCTTATGAGGATTTAGTCCCTGGTAAGATTGTCCATGATTTCGATGAACTAATGGACTCCTTAGAAAATAAAGACTTCCAATTTGAAAAAATGAACGGATTTATCGAAAAGAATTTCACCTATACCGATGGTAAATCCACCGACAGAGTTATAGACCAACTTATTTTAGGAAAATCTCCTAAAAATAACGTCGATTAATTTATTTAGAAAGGATTTTTAACTATGCAAGATAATGATAAAGGAAAAATTTCGGTTTCAATGATGTGCGTAAGCATAGACTTAATTATGGACTATTTAAAGGCTTTTGAACGCAATCACATTGAACTACTTCACATAGATATAATGGACGGTGCTTTCGTTCCTAACATAACCATAGGCGTGGATTATGTTAAACAACTTAGAAAACTTACTAATATCCCTCTTGATTTTCACTTTATGGTCGAAAAACCTGAAGAAAAAATGCCTTGGTTCGATATTAGAAAAGGTGACTGGGTATCAGTACACTGGGAATCCACAAACCATATAGATAAGTGTCTACAATATATTAGAGATATCGGGGCTAGACCTGTTATAGCTTTAAACCCTGGAACTCCAATAAGTGTTATCGAGGAAAGTTATGACTACCTTGATGGCGTACTACTATTGAGTGTAAACCCTGGTTTTGCTGGTCAAAAGATAATTCCATCTGTAATAAAGAAAGTTCAGCGTTTGCATGAACATCTAAAAGAGATTGGCAGAGAAGATATCACTATCTTTGCTGATGGAAATATGTCCAATGAAAACGCTAAGCTAATGTACGATGCTGGTGCTAGAATATTCGTTGCAGGAACTTCTAGCATAGTAAAAGATACTATTGAGGGTGTAGACGAAAGAATTGCTGCTAAAAGAAAAAGTATTGGATATTAATATATAAAATAAGTCGGAATGTTAAAACGTTCCGACTTTAATATATATCTTGTGAACTTACTAGTCCATATGATTAGTAAGTTTTAATTCTCTGTTTTTATATATAACCCTTATAATATTATATGATATTATTGCAGAAAATACACCAATTATCAAGCCACATAATACATCTGTTGGATAGTGTACTCCTACATATAACCTAGAAAATCCCATTATAGATGCCAATATCAAAAATACATATGAATACTTTTTATTAAGCATCAAGAACATACTAGTTCCACTAGCAAACCACGATGTAGTATGTCCCGATGGAAAAGAATAATCGGTTGGATATTTTATCAATACAGTTAAATCTTGAATAGTATCGAAAGGTCTGGGTCTAGCGACTATATTCTTTAGAGTAACATTAGTAACTAAAGCACCTATCATTAAGGATACAGCACATACAAAACCAATCCTTCTAGTCTTTCTAAAAATCATTAAGATTAAACTAATACCAATCCAAAGTACGCCACCATTTCCAAGATGAGTAAACTCCATAAAGAAGTCATTAAAGTTTTGAGTTCTAAGATGTTCTTGAATATATAATAGTATTTGAACATCTAAATTTTGAATATATTGCATAATCAATCACCTTTTTTAGAGGTAGTTTCATCAGGTTTTAAGTCCCATTGTTCCCCTATCTTTATTTCTTTTGGATTGTATATCATATTTAACAAGTTAAGAGCATCTCTGTTACGATATATAGCAGTTTGAGAGTTCATAATAACTACATAGATATCCATACCATTCTTATTACATACGAAAGCCATACAGTGACCAGCATCATCATGGAAACCAGTCTTTCCAGTAGATACGCCCTCATAATAGAACTCACTAGATTTATCGATTAATCTATTAGAGTTCAACCAAGTATAATCTTGACCACTTTTTATCTTAACTTGATACTTATAAGTAGATGCTACTTTCTTTAATAAAGGAAAGCTATCTGCATATAGTAGAAGTTTCATCATATCTTTAGTAGTAACGTAGTGTTTGTCATCATGAAATCCATCTGGAACTACAAAGTTACTGTTTTCCATGCCTATATTTTTAGCTGTTTTGTTCATAAGTTCGGCAAAGTAAGATACAGCATCTTTATTAGAAAGTTTATCGTTACCAGATACACGTCTTGCTACGTTTACTGCGATTACATAACCTGCATCGTTACCAGATGGTAACATCAAGCCATACAGTAAATCGTTTAAAGATATCTTTTCACCCTTACTTAGATACGCTAAACTTGAATCGGCAGGTACTAAAGATAACTCATCACCAACGGTGAATATAGTATCTGGAGAAACATACTCCAAAGCCACGGCACAAGTTAGAAGTTTTGTGGTACTTGCTGGATAACATAAAGCATCTATATCTTTTTGATACACTATCTGATTAGTAGTCTTATTATAGACCATGACATACTTAGCATTTAAATCTTTAGGCTTTAAATATTGATAATAACTATCATTTACTGTAGCACTATTTAGAGCTATAGTAGTATCCACTAAATTACTAGATTGATTAATAGGAATATCTTCGGTTAGTAAAGTAGCTTGTATAGATTTCACATCACTTTGACCTATTGAAACTTGGTCGCTTATAGTATCTGTAGTCTTATGTTTATTTAGAATAAAGACTACACTTGCAACCATTAAGGATATCAAAACTATAAACGTTAGTATACTAATCGCATTTTTGCCATGCGATTTCTTTTTATATTGCACTATAAAATAAATCCTTTCAAAAAATTAGTTACCAGTTAGAATACAATCTCTAACTTGCATAAGAGCGAAACCTAAAAGGTTCAAGCCTTTCCAACTATGTGGATTTGTAATGTTAGAACTTTTTGCACTTAATCCGATACCCCAAATGGTATCATATGGACTAGCCTCCACAAGAATTCTATCTTTAGTAGATAATAAAAAGTATTTTAAGTTATCATTTTGAGAGAATTTTGCTAAATTACCTTCTACCACTATGTTAAAACGATTTTCTTCCCAACGTTTTTCATCGAAGTTTTTAACTTCACGGCCTAACTGTTTAAACTCATTAGGGTGATTAGCGTTCATAATTCGTTGGAAGGTTTGCATATCATTGAATAGCATAGCTTTTTTAGACATCATAAACTGTTCAGTAGTATTATAAGTAATATTATCTACCACAAAAGAGCATTTATACCATTGACTTAAACAACTTTTATCTACAGAGTATTCACTATATGGAGTATGTCCCCAAAAAAATAGATATTTTAATTTCTGTTTAGCATCGAACTTATTTAAAACGTCTTGTATATTATATTCCATAAATTACCTCCTTATGAACTCAAATGATTAAATATCATAGATACTAAGTATATCAAAACTATAGCGATAACTCCCACCGATGATATCGCTACTGGTAGAGTTCTTTTTCTTTGTGATGTAGTTTGTATAGGTAATCTATTAGATTGCTTTCTAAAACCTAAAGCCATGAATAGTATACCTAAAGCAATCATAATGCCATAAAACCCTAGTAGCACCATATTGTTTAGAGTTTCATTGTTACTACAGAACATATCTATTAAAGTTGGAACTAAGTTTATAAAGAAGTGCATTATTATAGTTGGTAGTATTGAATTATATTTAGTTGCAACAAATCCTAGATATATTCCAACACAAAAAGTAGTTATAAACTGTGGTAGATTTCCATGTAGCAATCCGAATAGCAAAGCCGACATAAATATTCCAAAACGCTGACTTACCACGGAAAAACCTTTTAATACAACACCTCTAAAGAGCATTTCCTCGGTTATTGGAGCAATAATACAAGTATATATAAAAGTTGCTATATAGTAAGTCATACCTCCAGTATTATTATCAAGGGCAGTTTGTGGAACGATATTATCAAAGCCCAACGATATAAATATTGAACACATTATAGATACTACTATCAAACAAGCACCTTGAAAGCACCATGCTATTGAAATATGTCTAGCCATACCCAAGGAAGTAACTTCAGGTTTATTGAATACATCTTTAATGGATATATTCAACAGTTTACAGCCAATCAAAAAAGATACTATATTAACTATAGTATAAGTTATAGCAACCATATCAAGAGATACTGAACTATTCTTAATAAAATCGTTTAGGTAAGTTAATCCACCTATTAAATTAGAACACAATGCCATAATAACTCCTATTATAGCAACCACAACGTTGGTTAATAATAGATGTATTATCAAGACTAAACTAGTTCTATTATAGATTTTTCTTATATTCTTCTTTTCAAACTTAGATGGTTCTTCTGGAATTACACAACCACTAACCGATATTTGTGGAACTATCTTTCTGTAGTCATCACGATATTTTATATTTTCGGTATCATTTTTAAACGGATTAAATCTATTAGGAATAGTACTAGTGTAGTCTAAACTTTGATTATTCATTAAATATGCCACCTTTCAAAATTTTTAGATTACTACTATTATACAACACAAATCACATAAGGTCAAATATTTTTGATACTTTTTTAGAACACTTTCAAAATTTACACACAAACATACAAGCTATTATATATTTTGTAGAATGTAAACGTTACATAATTTTTAAAACTAATAAATATTACAAAAATAGTGTTTGTAGTTGAAAAACTATCATAGATATGTTATAATTTTGATATCAATAAAAATACAAATTCAAAGGAGTTTTTAGCATGATTAATATAGCAGTAGCACAATCGGGAGGTCCAACTTGTGCGATAAACGGCTCTTTAGTAGGAGTTTTTACCGAGGCACTTCGCACTAAAGAAATAGATGCCGTATTCGGTTCTATAAACGGTATAGAGGGCGTTATTAAAGATAATTTTATAGATTTAAAAAGATTTATCACTAGTAATGAAGATATCGAACTTTTAAAACAGACACCATCTACAGTACTAGGTTCTTGCAGATATAAATTAAAATCTTCTACTGAAGATGAGGAAACGTATCAAAAGATAGTAGAAAATCTTCAAAAAAGACGTATTGGAGCATTTTTCTATATCGGAGGCAACGACTCCATGGATACCGTTGAAAAACTATCTAAGTATATGATTGAAAATAACATAGATATTAAAGTTATAGGTATTCCAAAAACTATCGATAACGACCTATGTTGTACCGACCATACTCCAGGTTTTGGTTCTGCTGTTAAATATGTTACCACTACCGTTCAAGAAATCATTAGAGATAGTTCGGTATACAGTATAGATAGTGTTACTATTATAGAAATTATGGGACGTCATGCAGGTTGGTTGACTGCATCTACTTGCATTTTAAGAGCTAATGGCGAAACTGCTCCTCATTTGATATATCTTCCTGAAGGAAACTTCTCTATAGATAAGTTCCTAGAAGATATCCGTGATAAACGTGCTAAACATAAAGCTGTAATAGTTGCAGTATCAGAGGGTGTAAACCTTCCAGAAGATACCTCTAGTGAAGTTCTTGTTGATAATTTTGGTCATAAGTATCTATCTGGAGTGGGCAAACGTTTGGAAAACATCGTCCGTGATAGTATGCACTGCAAAGTACGTTCCATTGAACTAAACGTTATGCAAAGATGTTCTTCTCACCTATGCTCCAAAACCGATATTGATGAGGCTGTATTAATTGGTGAAATGGGTGTTAAATCTGCATTGTGTGGCGAAACTGGTAAGATTGTAGTATTCAAACGTGTAAGCGACGTTCCATACTCAATTAGAGTAGAAACCGTTTCAGCAAATCAGATTGCAAACAAAGAAAAGTTTTTCCCTAAAAAATGGATTAATGAGTACTCTAACAACATCAACGATGATGCTATAAAATACTTCTTACCATTAGTTCAAGGACAAGTTAATCTACAGATGAAAAATGGTATACCTCAGCATTTTAAAATTCAAGAGAGTATCTTAAGATAAATATACAAATACTCTAATCTACTAAATATTAAGGATAACTCATTATAATACAATAGACTTCCTTGAAAAGTTATCATCAAGGAAGTTTATTATTTAGAATAATATCCAAAATTGAAACATAGTATTTAAAAAGTTAAGAAAATCACTTGAACTAATCGCAGTTTTGTGGTAAAATTATTAAGACAATGGCAAGTAATTAGCATTTTATACATTAATAAGTAATTGCTTGTAATTTTATTTTTAGAATAACAGAGGAGTAATATATTATGCCTAGTAAGATTAATGTTGCTGTTATATTTGGTGGAAAATCTAGTGAACATGATGTTTCATTAGTATCTGCGTATAACGTAATTAAAAATATTCCAACTGATAAGTATGAAGTAACTTGTATAGGTATTACAAAAAAAGGTAATTGGTTGTACTATCCAGGTTCATATGAGAGTATTCCAACTGGAGCATGGGAAAGCAATCCAGATTGTACCCATGCATTTATATCAGTAAATCCAGTATATAGAGGTCTTATAACTCTTGATAATGGTAACTACTATCATAGAAAGATAGACGTAATCTTTCCAGTGCTACACGGAAAGAATGGCGAAGATGGAACTATTCAAGGTATGTTTGAACTTGCTCAGATACCTTATGTTGGTTGTGGAGTCTTAGCATCTGCTAGTTGTATGGATAAGGCTTTCACTCACATGATTTTAGAGGCTAACGGAATTAAAACTGCTAAGTTCGATACTGTTCTATATAACGATATTTTAAATCTTGATGCTGAAGTTGATAGAGTTGAAAGCAATCTAAAATATCCAATGTTTGTAAAACCAGCTAATGCAGGTTCATCTATAGGTATAAGCAAGGCGTACAATAGAAGTCAACTATTAGATGCCATTAGTTTAGCTTTCAACCATGATACTAAAGTTGTCATTGAAGAAACTATAGTAGGTAGAGAAGTAGAAGTTGCTGTAATGGGATTTAATAATCTAATAGCATCTGTACCTGGAGAAATAGAAACAGTATCTAAGTACGATTTCTACGATTTTAAGGCTAAGTATGAAGATAAATCTACAGTACTACATATCCCAGCCGATTTAGATGAGGTTACTATCAAAAAGTTACAAGATACCGCTAAAAAAGCTTTTAAAGCTATGGGTTGTCAAAGCCTTTCAAGATGCGACTTCTTTGTACTTGAAAATGGTGATGTAATATTAAATGAAATTAATACTCTACCGGGATTTACTCCTATTAGTATGTATCCAAAGTTAATGAACGAAATAGGTATTGACTACCCTACTTTGCTAGATACTCTTATTACTGAAGCTATAGAAAAAAGAAGCTAATCTTATTTATTAGAAAGAGGTTTTTATTTAATGAAAAACTATGCTATAGGAGTTTTCGACTCTGGTATGGGTGGCTTAACTACTGTTAAAGAGTTAAACTCTATATTACCTAATGAAAACATTATCTATTTTGGCGATACTGCTAGAATACCATACGGCTCTAGAAGTAAGGAAACCATCTTAAAGTACGCTAAACAGGATATAAACTTTTTAAAATCTCATAAGATTAAAATGATTATCGCTGCTTGTGGAACTGTTAGTTCAACCGTTTTAAGCAATCCAATTGAAGATATAAACACTCACTTTGTCGGAGTAGTAATACCTGCTTGTAAAACTGCTTGTAAGATAACCAAAAATAAAAAGGTTGGTATTATTGGAACTCCTGCAACCATTAGAAGTGAAAGTTATGTAACTACTATAAAATCTATGGATAGCTCTATAGAGGTTCTTGGAGTTTCTTGTCCTATGTTTGTACATCTAGTAGAAAACGGCTACACCAACAGAGATAATGTTGTAACTAAGATAATCGCAGAAGAATATCTTGAACCTATTAAAAAGTTCGGTGCAGATACTCTAATATTAGGTTGCACACACTATCCAATAATTAAAGATATCATTGCTGATATCTTAGGCGATAGCGTAACTTTAATATCTTCTGGAGCAGAGGCTGGAAAGTATGCCAAAGAATATCTAACTGAAAATAATCTGCTAACAGATAGAACTGAACTCGGTAAAAATGAGTTCTACGTTAGCGATAGTATTCAACTATTTGAGGAAAATGCTAAAAATTTCTTGGGTGATGAGATTAAAGGCAAAGTCTTTAAAGGCGATGTACATCACCTAAAGTAACGTTAAACGGAGTTTTAAAATGATTAATAGTGAAATTGTTGCTAATGGTAATGATAATATTATTACTAATGCTGAAAAAATTAATTCTAAAGAAGAAAATGCTATTATTAAAATAAATACTATATATATCGGGCAAGATGATGAGGAGGATACCACCGAACTTATCACTAAAGGTGTATACAGACAGAAAGGTAATTTAACACAAATAATATACCAAGATACCGAAGTTACTGGTTTCTACGATTGCGAAACTAAGATTACTGCTAAAAAAAATGATTTGGTTTCTATTCTTAGACGTGGTAACAAAGTAGGTTCGGATTTAATAGTTCAATATGATAAAAAACTATATAGTCAATATACTACTCCTATGGGTAGCGTATTGATTGGTGTTATGGCTAATGTGATAGAAAACTCTTTTAATGAAAACGGTGGAACTTTACACATGAAGTATACTATCGATATGAATGGTTCATTTGTATCGGAAAATGAAATAGATATATCTGTTGAATTAATATAATAACGTTCAATAGTATATGCTATATATTATATAGAAAGGTTGTTACAAAATGTCAGATTATGTTAAAATAGCCTCAGAGGAACTTAAACAACTAATACTATCTTCTCTAGGCAGATTGGTTGGAGCAGAAAAAATCCCTGCTGAACCACTACCTCCATTTAGAATTGAAGTCCCTGCAGATAAATCTCATGGTGACTTTGCTGTCAACGTAGCCATGGTATCTGCAAAAGCCTTGAAGATGCCCCCTCGTAAGATTGCTGAACTTGTATGTCAAGAGTTAGACCTTGAAGGTTCTTATTTCGATAAAGTGGAAATTGCTGGCCCTGGATTTATTAACTTCTTTTTAAATCAAAAGTGGTTTTCTAGCGTTGTAGATAATGTTATCACTGAAAAGGATAAGTTTGGTAGAACTAATCTAGGCAGTGGCAAAAGAGTTTTAGTAGAATTTGTATCTGCAAATCCAACTGGCCCTATGCACATTGGAAATGCTCGTGGAGGTGCTATCGGTGACTGTCTGGCATCTGTACTAGATTGGGCTGGTTATGATGTTCAAAGAGAGTTTTATATCAACGATGCAGGAAATCAAGTTGAAAAGTTTGGAAACTCTTTAGAGTTAAGATATCTACAACTCTTTGCCCCAGATAGACAAGATATTTTAAAATCTTTTGCTGAAAAGACTTCTACTATTGAAGATTTCTGTCAATGTATATACAATGACGATACTAACTTTCCAATGCCTGAAGACGTCTACAAGGGTGTGGATATCATTATCCATGCTAAAAACTTCGCCAATATCCATGGCGATAAGTTCGTAACTATGGACGAACAAGCTAGAAAAGATGCTCTGGTTGAATATGCTCTACCTTTAAACATTCAAGGGCTTGAACGTGATTTGAAAAAATATCGTATTACCTACGATAACTGGTTTAGAGAAAGTACTCTACACAATGATGGAAGTGTTGCTCAAGTCATCAAAAAGCTAAAAGATTTAGGCTATACCTACGAACAAGATGGTGCTACTTGGTTCAAGGCATCTGAATTTGGTGCAGAAAAAGATTTCGTTATAGTTAGAGCAAACGGAATACCTACCTATGTAGTTCCAGATATTGCCTACCATTACAATAAGTTAGTAACTCGTGGTTTCGATAAGGCTATTGATGTTCTTGGTGCTGACCATCACGGATATGTACCACGTTTAAAGGCTGCTTTAAAGGCTCTAGGCGTGGATACCAATAAGTTAGATGCTGTTATTATGCAAATGGTTCGTTTAGTTAGAAATGGTGAAACAGTAAAGCTCTCTAAACGTTCAGGAAAGGCAATAACATTGGTTACACTATTGGAAGACATTCCAATAGACTCTGCAAGATTTTTCTTCAACTTAAGAGAGGCAAACTCTCACTTTGAGTTCGACCTAGATTTAGCTATAGAACAGACTTCACAAAACCCTGTATTCTATGTGCAATATGCTCACGCTAGAATTTGTAGCATAATAAACAATATAGGCAATGTAGATATATCTAATGCTAATTTGGATTTACTAACTCAACCTCAAGAAAGAGAACTTATTAGATATATTTCCTCTTTCCCTAACGAAATAGATATGTCTGCTATACACTATGACCCTGCTAGAATTACTAAGTATACTATCGATTTAGCTACTAAATTCCATAAGTTCTACGATGCTTGTTCTGTTAAGAACGCAGAAACTCAAGAACTAATGGTCGCTAGATTAGTACTATGTAAGGCAGTAAATCAAGTTATAGAGAACGCTCTAGGAATGTTAAAGGTTACTTGCCCAGATAAGATGTAATCTTAAAAAATAATAGTATTAAAGGGAATGTTTATTATAAACATTCCCTTTTGTATTACTGTATAACCTCATAATTTTCCGATGCGTTTTGTTTAGTAACATATTCGGTAACGCATAGAACTTTAACCTTTAAAGGTTTTTGTCCCATATTTATTTCTATAATATCGCCGACTTTTACATCATAGGAGGCACGAGCAACTTTGCCATTAACTGATACTTTTTCAGCATCACACGCCTCATTAGCGATAGTTCTTCTTTTAATCAATCTAGTAACTTTCAAATACTTATCTAATCTCATAAAAATAACACCTCAATGATAAATTATCCTATAACTTTCTTAGCGACGTCAACAGTTTCCTTGGCATCTTTGGAGTAGAAATCTGCACCGATTTTTTCAGCATATTCTGGAGTAAGTACTGCTCCACCAACTACGACCTTACAATCAAGATTTTCTTCTCTAATTAACTGGATAGTCTTTTCCATAGCTCCAAGAGTAGTAGTCATAAGGGCAGACAATCCACAAAGTTTGACATTATGTTCTTTAACGGCTTGAAGTACTGTTTCTTCTGGAACGTCTTTTCCTAAATCTATGACGGTATATCCGTAATTTTCAAGAAGTACTTTAACAATATTCTTACCTATATCATGGATATCGCCGTGAACGGTTGCAAGAACTATCTTACCTTTGCTAACTGGAGCAGAATTATTTTTAATCATATACTCTTTGATGACATCAAAAGCCGATTGCGATGCGTTAGCAGAAAGTATCAACTGAGGAAGATATATCTTACCCTTTTCAAACTCCGAACCTACTTTATCTAAGGCAGGAATAAGCATATCATTGATAATTTCCATAGGTTCTTTAGTTTCAAGTAGAGTTTCTGTACACTTTCTAGCCTCATTTTTAAGACCATTCTCAATAGCATGGAAGATATCGTTAGTACCACCACTAGAAGTACTACCATTATTAGAAGTATCGCCTTTAGTAGTGATAGTAGTCTTAGTAACAACGTTAGCATATGCACCTATATAATCGGTGGAATTTTCGTCTATATTTTGTAGAACCTTATACGCACGAACAGAACCCATCATACCAGCAACGTTAGGGTTCATGATAGGTAAATCCAAACCATGAGTAAGTGCCATAGTTAAGAAGTTACAGTTAATCAATTCACGGTTAGGCAATCCAAAAGATATGTTAGATACTCCTAATACAGTCTTTAAACCTAGTTCGTGTTTAACTCTATATAGAGCCTTTAAAGTTTCCATAACGCCTTTCTGTTCAGCAGATGCAGTTAAGGTTAAACAGTCTATAAAGATATTCTGCTTAGGTATTCCCATAGATACTGCTCTATCCATGATTTTTTTAGCTATATTAAATCTACCCTCAGCAGTTTTAGGAATACCACCACTATCAAGAGTTAAACCAACCACACAAGCACCATACTTTTTAACCAATGGAAGTATATTATTTAGACTATCTTCCTCACCATTTACAGAGTTTACTATAGGTTTGCCGTTGTATACTCTTAAAGCACTTTCTAAGACATCTGGCATAGTGCTGTCTAACTGTAGAGGGACATCTGTAATACTCTGTAGAGCCTTTACAGTTTCGACCATCATAGATTTTTCATCGATATCAGGAAGTCCAACGTTTACATCTAAGATATCTGCACCTGCTGAAGTCTGTTCCAATGCTTGATTTAATATATAATCTATATCATGATTAATCAAGGCTTGTTTAAACAACTTTTTACCAGTAGGATTTATTCTTTCGCCGATAACTCTAGGTTGATTTATAACTACGGTTTCTGAATATGAACATATTGCACAAGGAACGTCTATTTTATCCCTAGAGTACACTCTGTCTTTAAGAGTATCTACCATATGCTTAATGTATTCGGGAGTAGTTCCGCAACAGCCACCTAAGATTTTAACTCCTAAATCTGCATGATTTTGCATATACATAGTAAAATCTTCAGGGGTTATATCGTACTCATTGGTTACGGGATTTGGTAGACCTGCATTAGCCTTGATAATCATAGGAAGGTTAGTCCACTTAGATAGTTCTTCAATGATAGGTAACAACTCTTTAGGACCAAGTGAACAGTTTACGCCAATAGCATCTACGCCAAGGCCTTCAAGAGTTAACGCCATAGCAGATATAGAACAACCTGTAAAAGTTCTGCCATTTTCTTCAAAAGTCATGGTACACATTATAGGCAGATTGGAATTTTCTTTAGCACATAATACAGCAGATTTCAATTCATATAAATCGGTCATAGTTTCAAAGACTATTAAATCGGCATCTTTACCAGCGGAAATCATTTCCTTGTAGATATCGTAACTTTCTTCAAAGGTCATAGTACCAGTAGGTTCAATTAGTTTACCTATAGGACCTATATCAAGAGCGACTAAGGTATCGGGATTGCACACAGACCTAGCGTTTTCTATACCTACAGATACCAACTCTTGAACGCTATACTTACTATGTGATAGTTTATATCTATTAGCCGAAAAGGTATTAGCATATACTATATCTGCACCTGCGTCGATATATTCCTTATGAATACGCTTTAAAAGTTCTGGATTAGTTACATTTAATTCTTCAGGAATAGCACCTACTTCCAAGCCATTAGCTTGTAACATAGTACCCATGCCACCATCTAGGAATATCAATCTATTAGATTTTAATAATTCTTTAAAGTTCATAAATAATCTCCTTGATTTTTAATACACTATATTAGATATTATATCACAAATTGAATACCATGTAAACCAACTAATCAAGATTTTTTAAAGTTTGATGGCACTATTTAGATATAATCCATTATATTAAAACAACTTTTACTCTTGTTATAATAATCTATAAAATCCTTGCTAAGTTTTAGTAGATTTACAATCTCAATAGATTTATTTAAACTTTTAGCATACTTTATAGTATATGCAGTACCACCATCATAATTATATAAAAAAGCTAATAGATTATTAGTATTTTCGACCATATATCTATTTCGTTCAAGATAGGCATTTTTAGAACTGTTATCATATAGACAAACATCTTGAGTAGCTTCTTTAAGTATTCTAGTATATAGTATCCTATCATATGTAGAGAAGTTATACCCATGATTTTTAAAAGGTCTTGCCGATACTATTTCTATTTCAGGATATTGCATACTTTTAAGTTCCAATAGTATTTCACCAGTCCATAAATCTATGCCATTAGACATACCTATGTAGAAAGTTCTAAAGCCGTTACATATATATTTGGTGATTTTTAAATATATAATACTTTTTATAACTTCTAAAAACTTATTTCTTATTGATGATATATCTTTATCATTAGATACTATGTCAGTTGAACTTATAATTTTCGAAAGTTTATCTAATCTATGACCAGAAACGCAAACACTTTTATACATATTAATAATACTCTCCTTGCACAAAGATATAATTTATTATATTATAGCTCATTGCCGTGTAAAAGTAAATAGATATTTTAACATACTGGAAAAATTGGGAATAAGTTCACTAAAATTTAGTTTTTCGTTGACAAATCACCAAAAAAGGTATATAATAAGACAATGATAATAAACTTTAAAATATTAATACAAGGACGGTTGAAAGCTAATGTTATCTAATAAAGAAAAATCCATGGAAAAATTAGTAGACTTCTTTAAGTCAAGAGGTTTTGTATATTCAGGTTCTGAAATATATGGTGGACTTGCTAACTCTTGGGATTATGGCCCTCTAGGTGTAGAAGTTAAAAACAACGTTAAAAAAGCATGGTGGAAAAAGTTTGTTCAAGAAAGCCCTTACAATGTGGGTATAGATTGTGCTATTATTATGAACCCTCAAACATGGGTAGCATCTGGACACGTTGGTGGTTTCTCTGACCCTCTAATGGATTGTAAAGAATGTCATTCACGTCATAGAGCAGACCAACTTATTGAAGACCAAACTGGTGAAAATCCAGCTGGTTGGAACTTTGAACAGATGACATCTTTTATAAAAGAACATAACGTAGTGTGTCCAAAGTGTGGCAAATCCAACTTTACCGATATTAGAAACTTTAATCTAATGTTCAAGACATATACTGGTATCACTGAGGATAGTAAGAATGAAGTATATCTACGTCCAGAAACTGCACAAGGTATATTTGTAAACTTTGCAAACGTTCAAAGAACCTCAAGAAAGAAACTACCATTTGGAATATGTCAAATAGGTAAATCTTTTAGAAATGAAATTACTCCAGGTAACTTCATATTTAGAACTAGAGAGTTTGAACAGATGGAACTTGAATTTTTCTGCAAACCTGATACCGACTTGGAATGGTTCGCTTATTGGAAACAGTATTGCATGGATTGGTTACAATCTTTAGGTATTCATGAAGAAAATGTAGTCTTTCGTGACCACGACCAAGAAGAACTATCATTCTATTCTAAGGCTACTACAGATATAGAGTATGAGTTCCCATTTGGTAGAGGTGAACTTTGGGGTATCGCCGATAGAACTGACTACGACTTAGGCAGACACATTGAATGTAGTGGCAAAGATTTACGCTACTTCGACCCAGATACTAATGAAAAATATATTCCATACGTTGTAGAACCTTCTCTTGGTGCTGATAGAGTTCTATTAGCTTTCTTATGCGAGGCTTACGATGAGGAAGAAATTAAATCTGTAGATAAAAACGGTAACGAAAAGGTAGAAGTTAGAAACGTTATGCACTTCCACCCAGCTTTAGCACCATATAAGGTTGCTGTATTACCTTTAGTTAAGAAACTCCGTGAACCTGCTCAAGAGGTATACACTATGTTATCCAAGAAGTTCAACGTTGACTACGACGAAACTGGTACTATAGGCAAACGCTACAGACGTGAAGATGAAATAGGTACTCCTTATTGCGTAACTGTAGACTTCGATACTATTGAAAAAGATAACTGCGTAACCGTTCGTAACAGAGATACTATGGAACAAGAAAGAGTTAATATTAATGACTTAGTATCTTACTTTGAAAAGAAGTTGGAATTTTAATAGTAAATAACTATCTTATAGACATACAAACAGATATATTTTTTAAGGTATATCTGTTTGTTTTTTGTCTATTAAAATACCGTCATGATAGTTCTCATGACGGGTTTAGTTACATGGTTTAAGCTAGAAATGGGATTCGAACCCACGACCTACGCATTACGAATGCGTTGCTCTACCAACTGAGCTATTCTAGCGTATATGTGACACATATATATTTTACCACATTTTTTCTATAAGTCAATAGATAAGATTAATAATTTTTAAATAAAAATTGTAATCTTAAAAATTTTGTGTTATAATAAAGGTGTATTTGCAGATATCTCTGCACCATGCTATTTAATTTTGAAAGGAAGTATTTATTATGGCTAAGCCAAGCAAAGTATCTAAATTTTTCAAGACGCTTTTATCAGTATTGCTAATAATTATCATATTAGTAACTGTAGCGATAAACGTTGCATTCTTAAAGACTTCTAACGCACCAGAACTATTCGGAACTAGTATATACGTTATGCAACAAGATAATATGAACGATGTACATTTAGGTGATGCAGTAATATCTAGTTCAAAAGAACTTGAAAATCTTAAAGTTGGAAATACTGTACTATGTTTAACATCACCTGCCAACGATTTTAAAGAGGTTTTAAAACTTATAAACATCGCTCAAGAAGATGGTTCTACATACTACTACGTTAGAGCAGACCAAGAATCCGATGCCGACGCTTTAAAACTAACTCAAGATAAGATTATTGCTAAGTGTCTATGGACAAACTCCACTTTAGGAACGTTTATAAACTTCGCTAAGAACACCATAGGAATTGTAGTATTAGTATTAGTTCCATGTGCTATACTTTTAATAATGAAGATAACTTCCGATATCTCTGAACGTGCCGAAGAAAAGAAAGAAGAAGAACTTAGAAAAGCTACTGAAGAAGAAACTACAAAATCCAATAAGAATAGACATAAATCTAACGATAGTTCAAACACTCAAAGAACAGCTAACCACAAAAAGAGAAAAGATATGACTCTTGATAATATTGAAGTTCCTACAAAGAATGCCAATAAGAAAATCCCTGTAAAGACTTTATCAGAAGAAGAAAGTATCAAACAGAGAGAAAACATATCTAATATGGTAGGTTCTGAACTAGAGAAGAATAAATCTTCCGATGCTAAAACTAGAGCCTTTGACAGTAACGATATTACAGTATCATCTATGAAAAATGTAGACGCTGTTAAAATCTATGAAGAAGAAATCCCAGTTGAAGAAGTGCATAGTCCAAATATGCTAGAAAAGGCTAACAAGATAAAACAAAATCTATCCAATGCATATAAGCAAGATGAGGAGATTGCATCAACATCAACAGTTGAAAAGCCATCAACAGTGGAAGAACCTAAGCCACAAGATACTTCCATTAAAGAAGAACCATCTACACCTAAGGTTGAACCTCAAACTACTACCGAAGTTCCTAACTTAGACGATGCCGTAGTAATCATTCCTACTACTGAAGATACTTCCAAAGAGAAAGATGTTACAACTGAAAAACCATATGTTGAGGAAACTTCCAAAGATGTGGAAACTCCTGTTGAAAAGACATCGTTGGCTGAAGATGACTTCTTAAATGACTTAATAAACGATGACTTTACTACTACTAAATCCAACAGTAGCAGAGTATCTAACGATATTCTTGATGAACTTTTGGATAGTATTCCATCTACACACAAAACCGAACAACCTAAGAAATCCACTCCACAAACTAGCTACAAGCCTAAAAAACCTAAGACTAAACCAGTACATCATGTATCCAAGAGTATAAAAACTCCAAAGGTTACCAACAAGATGGTCGACAACACTTCCTTTGATGAACTTATAAAGGCTATTGAAAAAGAAAAAAATAGCATGAAATAGTATTTTATGAATTAAAATATCACCACAAGCATACTATATACTTGAGGTGATATTTTTATGTGTGGAATTGCTGGTGCAGTAAACTCTAATTTAGACTATCAAACCTTATTAGAGGTAATAAAATCACTAAAAAGACGTGGTCCAGATGATGACGGTCTATATTTAAGTAACGAAACTGCTTTATTGCATACACGTCTAGCAGTTATAGATATAGAAAATGGTACTCAACCTATGATATCCAGTGAATACGGTAGCGAATACGCTATAGTATACAACGGCGAACTCTATAACACTGACGATGTTAGAAATAGTCTACGCAAAAAAGGATTTTCTTTTAAAACTCATTCCGATACCGAAGTGATATTAAAAGCCTATATATGTTGGGGCGAAGAATGTTTGCATCAATTTAATGGAATCTTTGCCTTTGCCATCTGGAATGTAGATGAACATAGGCTATTCTTTGCTCGTGATAGAATGGGCGTTAAACCGTTCTTTTATAGAAATACTAACGATAGTTTTATATTCTCATCGGAATTAAAAGGAATACTATCCATACCAAGCGTAGAACATAAACTGGATATCAACGGACTATCGGAACTAATACTAATAGGCCCTGGGCGACAGAGTGGAAACGGTATCTTTAAAGGTATAAGCGAACTCCCACCTGCACACTACGGATACTTTAGTCGTTATGAGGGCTTGACTATTAAAAAATATTGGCAAGTTATAGATAAACCTCACACCGATAGCTTAGAAGATACTATTGAAAATGTAAGATATCTAGTTAGAGATGCCATCATAAAACAGAACGTTTCAGACATTCCGATATGTACATTTTTATCTGGTGGTTTGGATAGTAGTATCATATCATCAGTAACCAATAGAAATTTAAACCGTCAAGGGAAGAAGTTGCATACATTTTCGGTACACTATCAAGATAACGAAAAATATTTTACTGCAAATAAGTTTCAGCCAAATAGCGACGATATATACATTGAGCAGATGGTAGAATATCTAAATAGTGAGCATCACAAGATTATTATAGATACTCCCGAACTGGTTGACGCTCTATTCCACTCCGTAGATGCCAAAGACCTTCCTGGAATGGCTGACGTTGACGCATCTATGTTACTGTTATGTAAAGCCATTAAAGAACACTTTTCCGTTGGACTATCTGGAGAATGTGCCGACGAAATCTTTGGAGGATATCCATGGTATCGTGACGATACTATCCGTGCTACCGATGGCTTTCCATGGTCGCAATCCACTGCCTTTAGATACTCTTTCTTAAACGATGACATAGCTAAAAAGATAAATCCACAAGAGTATGTATATTCTAAATATCTTGAAACCATACAAAGTGTAGTAATAGAACGTGAAATATCTCCATTAGAACGCCGTATGCGTGAAATGATGAAACTTAATCTTGATTGGTTTATGCAAACCCTATTAGACCGTAAAGATAGAGCGTCTATGTATAGTGGTTTAGAGGTTCGTGTGCCGTTCTGCGATTACAGAATAGTTGAATATATGTATTCTGTTCCATGGGAATATAAGGACTATCTAGGCAGAGAAAAAGGACTCTTAAGAAAAGCTAGTGAAGATATTCTTCCTGAGAGTATTCTCTGGAGAAAGAAGTCACCATATCCTAAGACGTTCAATCCTAACTATTTAAGGGCAGTATCTGAGAGGTTGCGAAACATCATTGAAGATGGAAAATCTCCATTACTGTACATTGTAAAGAAATCGGCATTAGAAAAGTTAATCTCACCAGATGCCAAATCAGTTCAATGGTATGGTCAACTTATGAACACTCCACAAACCATAGCATACTTCCTACAGTTAGATTACTGGCTAACTAAGTACAACGTTCAATTAGATTTTTAAAATAAAATAATACATCTGGCATTATGGATAATTAACTCCATAGTGCCAATTTTTAATCACATAGCACCGTATTGATATATAGTTTACACAAAAAAAATCAACATAAGTTGTGTATTTTGTATATTGTAAATATCTATTCCATGATGTATAATAGTACATATAACCAATTTATTATTGGATAATCTTAATTTTAGGAGTTGATTTTAAAGTATGCACAAATCAAATGCAGATAACATTAAAAACATAACATTAGCAGGTCATAGTGGTTCAGGAAAGACATCTTTAGCTGAAGCACTACTATATAAAGCAGGTGTAATTGAAAAAATGGGTAAAGTTACTGACGGTAACTCTGTTATGGATTACGACCAAGAAGAAATTAAAAGAAAAGTATCTATAAATACATCATTAGCGACCTTTGAATACGACCGAAAACAGATAAACTTAATCGATACTCCTGGATTGTTCGACTTCGAGGGCGAAACTATCGAGGGAATATATGCAGGTGGTACTGTAATAATAACAGTTTCGGCTAAATCGGGAGTTAAAGAGGGTACTAAAAAAGTATATAAAAAGGCTGTAGAATTAAATAAATCCACAATGTTCGCCATAACTAAAATAGATGACGAAAATGCCAACTTTTATAACGTTCTAACTGAATTAAAGACAGTATTTGGTTCTAAGGTATGTCCTGTTATCGTTCCAGTAATAAAAAATAACACTATCGACAGCTACATAAACTTAATAGAACAAAAATGTTACAAATACAATAACGATGGCTCTGCTAAGGAAGTAGATATGCCTATCGGAGATATAGCCGATAAGATGGACTATCGTTTAGACGGTCTTATAACTGCAATGACTGAGGCTGTCGCTGAAACAGATGAAACTCTTATGGAAAAGTTCTTTGAAGGTATTCCATTTACACAAAAAGAGTTAATAGATGCTATCCACGTTGGTATGAACGATGGTATTATTACTCCTGTAGTATGTGTATCTTCGCTTACTTTAGATGGCATAGATATGCTATTAAAAGAAATGTCTTTACTATGCCCATCACCATCGGAAAGACCTATTCCAACTGCTATGGATAGTTCTAATCAAGAAGTAAATGTAATCTATGATACTCAAGCTCCTATGAGTGCCATAGTGTTCAAGACTGTTGCCGATGCCTTTGTCGGAAAGATGTCTTATATAAAAGTTAAATCTGGAGTTTTAAAATCCAATACCGAATACTACAATAGTAACCAATCCAGAACCGAAAAGATTGGCAAACTATACAAGATGGTCGGCAAAAAACAAATTGAAGTTTCGGAAGTATCTGCTGGTGATATATGCGTCGCTATAAAAATAGATGCTATTACCTCTGATACCATCTGCGAACCTATTAGAGATATTAGATTCCCTGCTATAAAGTTCCCTAACCCATGTTATTCCAAATCGATTACTACTAAGCAAGGCGATGAGGCTAAAGTTTCCAACGCTCTACAGAAGATTGTCGAGGAAGATTGCACTATAAGTTGTTTCAAAAACAAGGATACCAACCAACTAATAATAAGTGGTTTAGGCGAACAACATCTTGAAGTTATAACTGCTAAGATAAAAAATAAGTTTGGTGTAGATATAACTCTAGGAAATCCTAGAGTTGCCTATAAAGAAACTATTAGACGTAAAGTCAAAAAAGAAGGCAAATACAAAAAACAGAGTGGTGGACATGGTCAATACGGTCACGTTTGGATTGAATTTGAACCGTTCTTATCCGATACTTTAGTATTTGAAGAAAAAGTCTTTGGTGGAGCAGTCCCAAAGAACTACTTCCCAGCAGTTGAAAAGGGCATAGTAGAATCCATGAAGAAAGGAACTCTAGCAGGTTGTGAAGTAGTCAATATAAAGGCTACTCTATTAGATGGTTCTTACCACCCAGTGGATTCCTCAGAAATGGCATTCAAGACGGCTGCTGCAATGGCGTTCAAAGAAGCTATGCGTGATGGTGATGCCACTATTTTAGAACCAGTAGCTACTTTAAATGCTATCATTCCTGAAAGTAACACTGGCGATATCTTAGGTGAACTTAATAAACGTCGTGGCAGAACTCTAGGCATGAACCCTCTTGATGACGGTATGACCGAAATTATAGCAGAAGTTCCAGAACGTGAAATGAGCGACTTTGCTCTATTTATGCGTCAAACTACTAGAGGTTTAGGAACTTTCACTCTTAAACATGAACGCTATGAACAACTACCATCTAACCTATTGAACGTTGTAATTGCAGAAGTAAACTCTTAAACATGATATAGTTTTACTCCCTTATGATATTGTATCATAAGGGAGTTTTTTGTTCTAAAAAGTACTCTAAAAGTTAGGGGTTATTTTAGAAATCAATTGACAGTACAAACAAAAAAGGATATAATATACTTATAAAACAATTGAAAGGAAGTTGCATCTATGCACTTATTTGAAAAAGAAAAATCAAGTGAAACCATATACAAGGGTAGAATTTTTACCGTAACTAAAGATATAGTCCAACTTGAAGATAATACTCAAGCAGATAGAGAAGTTGTCCATCATAATGGTGGAGTGTGCGTAATTCCAATAACCGATGATAATTGCATACTTATGGTAAAACAGTTTAGATATCCTATGCACGAGGCTATATTGGAAATACCAGCAGGTAAGTTGGAACTTAATGAAAATCACCACGATGCTGGTAAACGTGAACTATTGGAGGAAACTGGCAACGAATGTTCGGAATATACTTTCTTAGGAAAAATATATCCAACACCTGCATACGTTACTGAGAATATATATATGTATCTAGCCAAAGGATTAACCTATAAGGGACAACATCTAGATAGTGATGAGTTCTTAGATGTGGTTAAAGTTCCAATGGATAAGGCTATGGAAATGGTCATGAATGGTGAAATTAAAGACAGTAAAACTCAAATAGGAGTTTTAAAAGCATACTATCTACAAAAAAATAGCTAACTGTAATAGATATATCAAAAAAAGTAGTTAGCAAAGAAACTTCACTAACTACCATAAGTTGCTAAAAAATATAGAATTAATATCTTAAATAAAACATAGTATAACTATGTATCTATTTTAGATACCACATTAAAATTCAGATGGGTTTTCTTCCTCTGCTTCTAGCATTGCAAGATGTTTTTCATAAGCGTCAAGTATCTCATTTTCGATAAAAGTTCTTGCAGATTGTGATATTGGGTGAATTATATCTCTAAACACACCGTTATCATCTTTTCTGCTAGGCATAGCAACGAAAAGTCTTTCGTCACCTTGTACGACTTTAATGTCGTGAACTGCTAACATATCGTCGAAAGTAATTGATACGATAGCTCTTAATCTTCCTTCAGTGATAACCTTTCTAATTTTGATGTCTGTAATTTCCATGTTTTTTTACCTCCTAATTGGTCTACGTTTTTTGATATATATTTTTTAGATTTTCTTCCTTAGAAAATCTGTGCTATTATTATAGCATATTTTTACATAGATATTCAATAGGTATTTGCACAAAAAAAATAATTGTTTTTTGTCACATTAATATAATATTTTTTGATAATTGTGAAAGGATAATGAAATATGATGAAAAATAGCATATTAACAGGAAAGAAGCATATCCACTTTATAGGCATTGGAGGTTCAGGAATGTATCCACTTGCACAAATATTGCACTCACAAGGATACTACCTAACTGGTTCGGATAATAACGAAACTGAAACACTTCAAGCCGTTAGAAATATGGGTATTCCAGTATTTATGGGACAACGTGCTGAAAATATCGAAGGTGCTGACTTAATAGTTCATACTGCTGCTATTATGAACGATAATCCTGAACTAATAGCCTCCAGAAATAGTGGTGTTCCAGTACTAGAACGTAGTGAACTATTAGGCATAGTAACTAGTTGGTATGATGATGCTATATGTGTATCAGGAACTCATGGCAAGACTACTACTACTTCCATGATTACTCAAATTATGTATACTGCTAAGGTAGACTTATCCGCATTTATTGGAGGTAAACTCCCATGTATTCATGGTAGTGGCTTAGCTGGTAAGAGTGAAATTATGGTTTGTGAATCTTGTGAGTTTGTAGATACTTTCTTAAAACTATATCCAGATATTGCAGTAATCTTAAATATAGATGCTGACCATCTTGACTACTTCAAAACTGTAGATAATATTATAAAATCTTTCCATAAGTTCGCTGAAAAGACTACTAAAGCTATAATAGTAAATGGCGATGATGCTAACTCTATGAAAGCTATCGAAGGCATAACTGGTAAAGATATCATAACTTTTGGTTTTAACGATACTAATGACTACTATCCAAGTAACATTAATAAGATAAGTGGTATGCAAACATCATATACGGTTATGCACAAGGGCGATAAGGTTTGTGATATAACTATCAATGTGGCTGGAACTCATAACATTTTGAACTCTTTAGCTAGTGTGGTAGCCTGTCTATACAATAATATAGATATCGAAAGTATTCAAAAAGGATTGTACGACTTCGGTGGTGCTGGTAGACGTTTTGAAAAAATAGGCGTAGCTAAAGGCATAACTATCGTAGATGACTATGCACATCACCCATCTGAGATTGCTGTAACTTTAAAATCTGCTATGGATATGGGTTATAATAAAGTATGGGCAGTATTTCAGCCATTCACATACTCCAGAACTGCCATGTTAATGAAAGAGTTCAAAGAGGCGTTATCTATAGCAGATGAGGTAGTCTTAACTGATATCATGGGTTCAAGAGAGAAGAATACTTACAACATATTCACAAGAAATTTAGCTGAAACTATCGATGGTGCTATATACTTCCCACAAGATGAAACTGCAAAGCCATCTAATGAGAGAAAAGAGTTCAACTTCCATCAAGTATGTGACTACATCTGCGAACACGCTAAAGATGGCGACTTAGTAATAACTATGGGTTGTGGTGACGTATATAAGTGTGCTAAAATGATTTACAAAAAGCTATCTAACGATTAATGGAAACTACAGAATTTTATATGTATAAAGCCTTAGAACTATCTAAGAAAGCGTTCGATATAGGTGAAGTTCCAGTAGGTGCGATAGTAGTACATCGACCTACTGGTAAAATTATCGGTGAGGGTTTTAATATGCGTGAATATGGAAAAAATTCACTTGCACACGCCGAATTGATAGCTATAAATCAAGCTAGTAAGTATCTAGGTGGTTGGCGATTAGTCGGTTGTGACTTATATGTCACTTTAGAACCTTGTCCAATGTGTACTGGAGCTATAATAAACTCACGAATTGAAAACCTATACTTTGGTGCTTACGATTTAAAAGCAGGTTCAATAAGTTCTAAGATAAACCTATTCTCATTGGGATATAATCATAAACCCGATAACGTAATCGGTGGAATTTTAGAATTGGAATGTTCTAAAATTCTATCGAATTTTTTTAAAAAGATAAGAAACATAAATAAATTTTTTGGAGGTAAAAGTATGGTTCATTTTGATAACGATTGGGAAACTATCTTAAAAGACGAATTTCAAAAAGAGTACTATCAAAATTTAAGAAAGTTTTTAATCAATGAGTACAAAACGCAGACTATATATCCAAATATGTATAACATATTCAATGCTTTGAAGTACACATCTTATGAAGATGTAAAGGTCGTAATCATAGGACAAGACCCATATCATCAACCTAATCAAGCACACGGATTAGCCTTTTCCGTACTAAAAGGAAATAGAGTACCACCATCACTAGTGAACATATTCAAAGAAATTCAAAGTGATGTAGGTATTAACAATCTAGGTAAACACGGAGAACTAACTAAGTGGGCTAAAGAAGGAGTTCTATTATTAAACAACGTTCTAACTGTTAGAGATAGTTCGCCTAATAGTCACAAAGGCAAGGGTTGGGAAAACTTCACCGATGATGTTATTAAGATATTAAATCAACGTGAAAAACCTATGGTATTCATACTATGGGGTGCTAACGCTAGGGCTAAAGCTGGATTAATCACCAATCCTAACCACTTAATATTACAATCGGCACACCCAAGCCCTTTGAGTGCCTATAATGGATTTTTCGGTAGCAGACCTTTCTCAAAAACTAACGATTTCTTAATCGCTAACGGTATGTCCCCTATAGATTGGAGTATAGATGATTAATTAAATCATAGTTTAAAACTATAGATATTTTTAAATTTTTTATATTGTACGAATACTAAATAATATGTTATAATAAAATCACTACAAATTATAATAAAGAAAGGATTTTTCATTATGAATAACAAAGGAATTTCCGAAATAATAAAAAATAAAACTTGTCTTTCTTGTGAGGTTTTTCCTCCAAAAAAGACAAGTCCAATTGAAACCATATACAATACTCTTGATGATTTAAAAAATATCCCATGGGATTTTATAAGCGTCACTTATGGAGCAGGTGGTTCTAACGTTGGAGTATCCACTGTAGATATTGCATCTACCATTCAAGATAAGTATGATATCAAAGCTATGGCACATCTACCATGTATAAACTATACTAAAGATGAAATTTTAAACATATTAGATGAGTTTCAAAAACACAATATCAAAAATATACTAGCTCTTAGGGGTGATATCAACCCTAACATTGAACCTAAAAACGACTTCACACACGCTTGTGATTTAATTCAGTTTATAAAACAACATGGTGATTTCCATATATCTGGAGCGTGTTATCCAGAGGGACATCTTGAAAGCGAAAGTCTTGCTCAAGATATAAAGTATCTAAAGTACAAGGTTGATTGTGGTGCTGAACATTTAATATCACAACTATTTTTCGATAATAACTCTTTCTACGATTTCAAAGAAAAATGCGAAATAGCTAACATAAAAGTTCCAATAGAAGCTGGAATAATGCCAGTTACTAATAAAAAACAAATAGAACGTATGATATCTTTATGTGGTGCTAGTCTACCTAGAAAGTTCACTAAAATGATGCAAAAATATGAGGATTCCCCTGAGGCTATCCGTGATGCTGGTATAGCTTACGCTATAGACCAAATTATCGACTTAGTAGCTAATGGTGTAGATGGTATACATCTTTATACTATGAATAACTCATATATTGCTAGTCGAATCTATGACGCTATTAAAAATATTATATAATTATAATCTACATATGGAACGGTTTTTTATCGTTCCATATACTATTATAGATGGGTGATTTTTATTATGATTTCTAAAAATATACAAGTTACATCACTTAACAGAGCCGAAACTCTTAGATATCTACAATGTAACGGTTCTATAAATGATGACTTCTCTAATTTGATTGATACTTGTGAAACTCAAATCTTAAAGGTTATTCAACCTAGATATATCTATCAAATGTTCGATATTACTAGCCTTCAAGATTGTATCGCCGTGAACGGAACTGGCTTGAAATTCTATGGCAACGATATAAAAAATCATTTAAAAGGGTGTTCAAAAGCCATCTTGATGTGTGCCACAATATCGTCTAATGTCGACCGATTAATTAGAATGGCTGAAATCTCCGATATGGCTAAGGCTCTAATTTTAGACGTTCTATCTAGTGTTGCTATAGAAAACGTATGTAATCAAGTGGATACCATAGTTAAAGAAGAATATCCTCAATACTATCAAACTTGGAGATTTTCTGCTGGTTATGGCGACTTTCCTATCGATATACAAAAAGATTTCCTAAATGTGCTAAACGCTCCTAAGAAAATAGGTCTTTGCGTAACCGATACTAACATTATGACTCCTAGAAAATCTGTAACCGCTGTTATGGGATTGTCTACTACTCCAATTGAGAAAAAACGTCTGGGTTGTGCATCGTGCAACATGAAAGATATATGTCAATATAGAGCCAAAAGTTTAAAATGTTCTTATTAAAAAAAGAAGTCTATACAGTTTGTATAGACTTCTTTATGCGTGGGCCATCGGGGATTCGAACCCAGGACCGTCCGGTTATGAGCCGGGAGCTCTGACCAACTGAGCTAATGGCCCGAAAATACTAGCAAATCAGAAGCCACTCAATGACTTCTGACAAGCTATTTATTATGTCGGCATTGATTTATCTTTCCAGGTCGTTTCCAACCAAGTATTTTCAACGTTACAGAGCTTAACTTCCGTGTTCGGAAT
>ERZ825670.763-NODE-763-length-39946-cov-4.779474_pt1 | contig 39946 bp, 43 predicted proteins | sample MGYA00519929_ERZ825670 | MGnify/ENA primary metagenome ERZ825670 (study PRJEB31778, sample SAMEA3449207) | human gut metagenome | biome: human gut; feature: human-associated habitat; material: faeces | place: United Kingdom | collected 2010/2012 ...
ATAAGGCTGATTCCTATAATGCTTCCACATAAAAGTTTTTATATCTACAAATTTTCCATACCTTATTCCTGTATAGAAACAGCTTGTTAGGTAGGATAGAGGTGTGCAATATTGTACATATGTTAAAATAAAAACGAAAAAGATGTAGTAGAAAAGTAGAAAAAATTTAAGAAACAATTTATGTTGGATAATGTCAATGTATTGATACATTAAATAAAAAGAATAAATAGCATAAGATAAAACAATAAAGTATTTTAAAAATGGAAATAAGATCAAAAAACGTTTTTCCATGCTGGATAAATTTATTGAATTCTCTATATACGGGTAGATATTGACATAGGTAAATATTTCAAATACCCCCATAAGAATATTTCCCAAAAGAAATATAAAGAAAAAAGATTTCCAGAAACCAATTAGCTGATTCATTTGGCGTTGCTCCGTTGGTATACTTATAAGTGTAAGAAAATATGAATTCCACAAATAATAATTGTATATTTTCACTTTAGACGAGAAAAAGCAAGCGAAAAATACAACTGTATTTTTAAATAAGAACTTAAAACAATCAAAAATAGAATTAAAAATTACCGTCGGAATATAAAAACAGGTTTTAGTTGTGGCTGAGACGTATTTTTTCTATTTAAGATAGTGAATATTTGTAAATTCTTATATTAAGCGAAAACAGGATTCGCCGGTTTTATATTTGAATAATTGCCGTTAAAATTTTTGTCCTGCCAAATTTTGACTTCGTTCCAAGCGTTGTCGTTGCGATCGAAAATACCGTCGTTGTTGTCATCAAGATCTTTTAACGCTTCAAAGCCGTTGACGGCCTTTTCCCCGGACGAAAGAACGGAATTGTTGCCAAACAATTCCGTTCCGTTATCGATAATTCCGTTTCCGTTGATGTCCCGGACCAAAATTCCGTCATCCTGTCCGACCCATCCGCTGTTTTCTTTGAAGCCGTTTGCGTCGTGGTCAAAATAAACGCCGCCTTCCGCGGTAACCGTTTCCACACCGTCACCGTCCAAATCAACCACCAGCGGCGAACGAACTTCTTCCGCCGTCCCGAACAGGTCTTTGATTTTGCATATTTGTTCTTTTGGAGTTGGTATTAAACACTGCTGTAGCATATCATTAAGATTGATACGGCATTTTTTTTCATCTAAGACCTTTCCACCAGCACTTGTGAAACCTTCTTTAATCAATTCTGAAATAAAATCTTTTAATGTCATAGCTCCATATTTTAAATCTTCCCAGAAATAATCAAGAAGTCCTCCAATTGAAATAGTTCCTAAAACACCAATAATGTAAGGTGAATTTGCCAGTAAAGTTCCTGTTATTAATATTCCAACAGTTGTTTTTGCTACAGGATTAATATCGTTGTTTTGTAAGGTTTCTCGTATTGCTGGAAATAACTCTAACCATCCTCCTAATTTTAAAGTACGTTGAGTGCCTCTTAAAATATCTAGTTTTGTATAAAAATTATTTATGGTATCTTTTCCTGCCTTAGCGAGACCACCTTCTTTAATTACCTTTTCTGCAGCTTGTATATACTGATCAAAGGATTCTACCAATCTTCGTGCTCCTTCTCCTATTAAAGGAAATCCTATGTTATTAAATATTTCTTTTACTTTATCAACATCGTTTGAATTTTCTACTTCAACTAAAGCTATTTCTTGAGCAAATCCAATTATTGCTGGAGTGTATATATTCTCTTGTTTTAGAGAAATATCAGAAAGTCCAGGATAATAAGATTCAATCATTTCTTGATCTGTTTCTTGGAAAAAAGTAAGATCATTTTTTAAATTTTCAGGTTGCGCTTCGATAATATAATCATATACATCTTCTAAATTTTTTGTTTCTGTAGAAGAATTATTATTCTCATTAATATCAATGACATTATCATCTAAATTATCACTTGTCGTTTGATTTTTGCAAGCAGCAAATGAAAATACGCAAGCAACAGAAAGAATACCTAAAATAAAACGTTTCATCACAACATCTCCTTTTCTAGTTACATATTATAGTTTATAAAACGAAAAAATGCAATTAAAAGGAAAAAAGTCACAAAACGTTTACAGAGTTGAAAAGAAGAAGAGCCCAAAGGTTATAGTTATTTAAACTTCTTTTCTTTCATATATTAAGCAAGATATTTTATATGATACAGCAACATTTATAATTATACTAATAAGCATACCTAAGAAGGTAGCCATTATTGCAAGTAAATATTTTGAAGCAACTACTTCTTTTTTAGTTGTAGGAAAAGTTAGTATATATTTATCTGTTTTAGAAGTAGCATCATAATTAAAAGAAGATATTGCAAGCATTCCAAAAACAAGTGTAACAACAATAAGTAGGATAGGGTCTACAGTTGTGTTTTCAAAAGTATAACAAAAACTTGTAGCAAAGAAAATTATTATGTAGAAAAATATTGTCCTAACGTAACTCTTTAATTGTAATAAATCCTTTAAAATTAAACCTTCAATTTCTTAACTTCTTGCTCAGAAATTTTGCTAAGTTTAGCAAGCTGCACAGCAGTATCTAGTAAGTCTTGAATTTTAGCAAGTTGCTCTTCTTTAATTAGTTCAACATTTTTATTTGTAACGTATGTACCTTTGCCAGGAACGGTTTCAACAAAGCCTTCTTTTTCTAATTCATCATAGGTATTTTTAGTAGTTATAACACTAATACGCAAGTCCTTTGCAAGAGTTCTAATAGACGGCAGAAGTTCGCCAGTCTTAAGTTCATTTGAAACAATTTTATTTTTTATTTGTTCTGTGATTTGTTCATAAATAGGTTTATTACTTGAAAAAATAATAAAATTATGTTAAAATGTTGGCAAATGTAGGTCTTTTGGATAGCCTCAAACCTGACTGCAAGAGGCAAGTGCAAACGTGTGACAAGGAGGTATATCATGAACAGCATTTCTGAACGAAGCCTTACGATTCTTAGAATGAAGTATGATGATTGCAAGATTTTTGAAAAAATTAGAGAGTCGGTATTTAAGGAAGCAGATTACGTTAGTTATATGATTAAGAAGCTTTCAGAAGAATGTACGTTTCCTCTTGCAACTAAAATTGATGAGGGAATTCATGTTTTGAATCCTGATTTGACGTGGAATTGGTATGAAGTTGTTGAAGATGATTCTAGTGGAAATAAGAAATTTTGCTATCTGAGTTGTTGTAGAATAGAGTGTAATCCTGAGCAGATTTTTGAAATTTTAAAGAGCGAATATCTCTATAATCATGGCGAAAAAGTATATTATGAAAGTTGGGATAGAATCAAGCACGTCAAGGCTTTTAGAAAGTTTATTGCTTGGATGGAGTACATAAATTTTATTAAACAGCAAGGTTTGCATCAGAAAAAATAATTATTAAATAAGAAAACCATGGGTAAACAAATTTGTTACCCATGGTTTTTTACGTTTAAGGAATTAAGTCCTTTCCATAGAAATATCCGACAATTTTTTCAGCCTCTTTGTTCAAACGATAAATCTCACCGTGATAGGGGAAAGAAGTCTCCACAGTAGAACTATATGATTCATCAACAGAATTCATATTCCAATATTGAAAAACAATCCAAACTTTTTCTGTATTTACCCAAACGATATACCAGTATTTTTGGCGATTAATATATTCCTCAGACTTATCTAGGTAAATGTCACCTTTTTTCCAGAACTTCACGGCTGGATGCTTAGAATTTTCGTCATAAATATGATTTCGATAAATCTCTTGAAACATTGCACGCTCAAAATTCCATCCTCTCAAATCATCAATCGGAAAAGCAGGAAGCTCATCATAGTGCTCTCTTGAAACAGTAATAGGGCAACTACCAACATCCGGAACACCTTGGCGATACAAATGGTCAAGTCTCAGAGTTGTCGACATCTTGTGATACCTCCTCATAATTATTTAGAAGTTCTTCAAATTCTTTTGCTTGGCTAAAGTATATCATGTTTTTGCATTGTGTCAAGGAAAATGTGGCATACTATAAAGACACCAAAAAAAGTTGCAACCTTTTATGTGAAATAAATGTGAATTTTAGCACTCTACTATTGACAGTGCTAAAAAGTGATGTATAATCGTAAATGTACCGAGTGAGAGAGAGGCTTATGAGGTACAAATAAAATTAATATATGTGCTACCTGCAATATGGTGTCAACACATAAAACGAAAGGATGATTTATATGATGATGATACCAAGAAGAAATGATTTTGATTTGTTTAATGATATGTTTAGAGATCCATTTTTTAATGAGCATGAGACACGTGTGATGAAAGCAGATATTAGAGAAAAGAAAGATAAATACTTGATTGATATTGATTTGCCAGGTTATAGCAAAGAAAATATAAAGATTTCTGTTGAAGATGGATATTTAACAGTTCAAGCAACAATAGATTCAAATCATGAAGAAAAAGAAAATGGTAAATTTGTAAGAAGAGAAAGATATACTGGTAGTTGCTCAAGAAGCTTCTACGTAGGTGAAGATGTTGAAAGTGAAGATATTAAAGCATCTTTCAAAAACGGCATATTGAACTTGGAAATTCCTAAGAAAGAAGAAAAGAAATTACCAGAAAAGAAATACATTCAAATAGATGAATAGTAAAAATCTAAAGGTCCTGTAATGCAAAAGTGGTTATTCCACAGTCCTGCATTGCAGGATTTTTCTATTTTCCGAAATAAAGCATATCTAAAAATTACAAAATATTACCCTTTAAGACCAAATGCCTTTCTTTGTCCCGTAAAATAAGGTGTATTAGTATTATTTATAGCTAAAAGGCGCTGAAATTTTAAAATCAAAAAGGGGAGTAGAAATGGATCCAGATATTTTTTTCAATTTTGAAGTAGTTTCTAGAATAAATAATGGAGATATAGCAAGTTGGTTATTTGTTAATGTTATAGGAATAATAATATTAACCGGATTAGAAATATATATGTTTTTGAAATTATTTTGTATAGATTGTAAAGTAAAAGATTTAATTCATTTGTATTGTATTAGTGGGGTTTGGAAAGTTTTTTATCTTTTATTTGCACCAACACCATATTTTATTATTGTAGATGCACTTTTCCAAATTCTTTTATACAAAGTAATATTAGAAGCAGATATCGAAGAATGCATACTTGGTGTTACAATAAATCTTATAGTATCTATTTTTCTGCGAGCCATTTTTGCTAGTTTATTAATGCTTAGGATGCAACATAATGAAATATATCTGTATGAAATGTATGAATTTACGTTTACCAAATGGTTTATTCCAACTTTAATTTTAGCAAGATTTCTAATGTGTCATTACATATATGAATATGATATTATTGTGGATTTAGTAGTGGACATGCAAAGAAAAACAAGATTTGATATATGTGTGCTATCGCTAATTGTTATGGGACTTATGGTATTTACAACTGTTAAATTAATGTATACCCAGTATGAATTAAGTCTTGGAGGATATATGTTAAATATGGGATTATTAACGGCATTACTATATATTGGCGTCAGAAATGCTATGCGAATAGATAAAATAAAAAAACAAGAGATGGTAATTAATAATTTAAAAGAATACACGGAAAACTTAAATTCAGTAGATGATGGGATGAGAGAGTTTAGACATAACTTTGCTAATTTTGTTCAAGCTTTAGATGGATATGCTAGTGTTGGAGATATTACTGGAATAAAAAAAATGTGTAGAGATCTTTGTAAAGAATGTAGAAGCATGAATAACTTAAATGGTCTTACACCTAAAGTTATAAATAATCCATCACTATATAGTTTAATAATGTATAAATATAGACGTGCAGAAGATTATGGAGTAACAATGAATGTGGAAGTTTCGACAGAAGTAGATAATTTAAATATAAGTGACTACCATCTTAGTCTTATCTTAGGAGTGCTATTAGATAATGCAATAGAAGCCGCAAAAGATTGTCCCACTAAAGAGGTTAATTTGAAATTTGTAAGAGACACATTAAGAGGAAACAAATTTATTATTGTTGAAAATACATATATAAATCGAAATCTTGATGTAGATAAAATTTTTGAAAAAGGATATAGCACCAAGAAGACAATAAACGAAAGCCAAAGAGGAATTGGGCTTTGGAATGTTAAAAAAATAGTTGATAATTGTGAGACGTTAAATTTATATACATATAAAGAAAAATTGTTCAGTCAAAAGCTAGAAATTCGTACGCAAAGTTAATATTGAAAACATCTCCCTAAAAGCAAAGGCTCTGCATTGTTTGTAATGCAGAGCCTTTATAGATAGAAGAACTACCTATTTACAAAAATCCAAATAAAAAATTATTTCAGATTTTCAGAAAATTCGTTTACAACAAGATCTTCAAAAGGAACACGATTAGCTAGCTCGCCACTTTGCTGGATAACGTCTTGGAGTCGTTCGAAAGCATCCTTAGTCATAAAAGGAGTTTCGTTCCAAGCGTCAATCGACTTGTATCTTTCAACAACCTTTTCAAGAGTATCAAGATTAGAGTCGGGGAAAGAAGGGAGAAGTACTTCAGCAACTTCACGCGAAGTATGAGTTGCTACCCATTCCTGACCTTCTGCAATAGCGATGACAAACTCCTGAATCAAATCGTGATTCTTGGCGAGATAACTTTTGTTTGCAAAGTATGCAGTGTAAGGAATCTCACCAGAAGCCTCACCAACAGAAGCCAAGATATATCCTTTGCCTTCTTCTTCAAGCATTGTGGCAGTAGGTTCGAAAATTGTTACGTAGTCGCCAATACCACCGACAAAAGCTCCGGTCATGGCATCGAAACTGATGCTATTATCGAAATTCATGTCAGTAGAAGGCTCAAGTCCGTTTTGGCGAATTACGTATTCAAGAGTCATATACGGTACGCCACCTTTTCTACCAGGCAAGACGTGTTTATCTTTCAGATTAGTCCACTCAAACTTTTCGTCTTTGTCACGACCAACCAAAAAAGAACCATCTCTTTTGGTAAGCTGAGCAAACACCTGAGGATAATCTTCTTTGCCTTGCAGATAAACATAGATAGCTGCTTCAGGGCCAGCAAATCCGATATTCACCTGACCAGACAAAACAGCCGTCATAACCTTGTCGGCACCTTGGCTATTTATGAGTTCGACATTGATGCCGTGTTTTTCAAAAAAGCCAAGACTTATTGCGACGTACTGAGGGGCATAGAACACAGAATGCGTAACTTCACTAATCTTAAGAGTAGTGAGGTTGCTCGCAAACGATGTCGGTACAATACAAACGAAGAGAAGCAGGACTACGAGAAGGGCAATGTAACGTTTCATGATGTTTCCTCCTTTGATGTCGGTCCGAGAGCTATTACTTTCGATTTATTTTCTTGCTAATGATGTTGCCAAGTAGTAAAACACATTGATACATGACATAAGCTACAATAGCAAGAATTATGACACTCGTCATTACCAGGTCTAGCTTGAAAACCTGCCCACCATAAACAATAAGGTGACCTAACCCTCCTTTCGACACTAAGAATTCACCGGTAATGACGCCTACCATACAAAGTCCAATGTTTACCTTAAAAGCATTAATCAAATTAGGAATGTTAGCAGGAAAAACAATTTTGCAAAATACTTGCAATCTTGTTGCACCGAAAGTTTTAAGCATCTTTAGGAGGTTTTCGTCTGTACTCATAAAACCATTTAGCATTTCAAGAATAGTAACGATAAGTGATATAGCAAGTGCCATCGTTATTATAGCAGGCATTCCAGCACCCACCCAGACAATTATTATCGGGCCGAGTGCAACTTTCGGCAAGCTGTTTAAAACTATGAGGTAAGGTGATGCAACTTTTGATAAAAAAGGTGACCACCAAAGAATGCTTGCTATAAGAGTTCCTATCGTAGTGCCAAGCAAAAATCCAATAAGAGTTTCAAGGCAAGTTATTCCAATATGCTCTAAAAGTCCATTAGAAAGCATATTTATAAATGTTGCTACAATTTTCGAAGGCTTACTAGTTATAAAACTATCTATAACACCTACATTTGCCAAAACTTCCCAAAGTACAATAAGCATCACGAGAATTAAAATTTGCGTAATTCTTATATAGAGTTTATTAAGACGTAATTTTTTTAGATACCGTTTCCTTTCTTCAGAAAGAACTTTCTTATCCATCGCTATTCAGCTCCTTCCAAATGATGTCGAAGTATTTGCTAAAACTAGGATTATCCCTGCAAGTAAGTGGTGTCCGATTTTCCATGTCGAAATGAATGGGATGAACACTACGTATATAAGTCGGTCTCTTTGTAAGCACAATTACATCATCAGACATACTGATACTTTCTGGAATATCATGTGTTACCATGATTGTTGTAATATTTTCAGATTTGATAATCTTGAAAACATCATCTGCAACAGAAAGCCGAGTCTGATAATCGAGTGCAGAAAAAGCTTCATCAAGAAGTAAAACATCAGGTCTAATAGTTAGTGTCCTAATCAAAGCAACCCTCTGACGCATACCACCAGAAAGTTGAGAAGGATATTTTTCTCTAAATTCATATAATCCATACTTATGCAAAAGTTCATCAACATATTCCTTAGAATTTTTAGAAATCATTTTCTTGACTTCAAGACCAATCAAAATGTTTTGATAAATGGTCCGCCAGTCTAAGAGATAATCTTTTTGAAGCATATACCCAATACTGTAACTATTTTTTTGAGGTTGGGAATTATCGTTGAAAATCATACCTGTCGACGGCTCTTCAAGACCACTAATAATCGAAAGTAGAGTAGATTTGCCACAACCACTAGGACCAACGATACTAGTAAAGCTTCCTTTTCTAAAAGTGTAAGTAAAATCTAGAATTGCAGAAGTCTCACCATTTAAATCTTGATACGTCTTCGTGATGTTCTTGAGAGTGAGCGAGTTTAGCATGATTTTCACCTCCTTATAAGTTCGATTACAATATAGTATATGCAAACATAAAAAACGGTGATAGAAATATAGAAGATTATTTCTGAGTTATCTTTTCTTTTTTAGGAAAATCTTTTAGCTCGTGAAAAGCTCCATTTTCATAGACTTTCAAAGTATTATTTTTTGTTGCGACAACGAATCTATTGTCTAAGTTTTCTTTTTGGATGATTCTAGTTGGTGAAGAGACAGCAACAGAGTTATCTGGCATATCTTGGTATACAACAGCATTTGCACCAATTCTACAATTATTGCCTATCTTAACATTTCCAATTATTTTCGCACCAGCACCTATATATACATTATCGCCAATCTTAGGATTACCTTGATTATTACTGTCAAGAAGTCTATCAGCACCTATAGTTACTTGCTGAAAAATAACTGCATTTTTTCCTATTTCACTCATATCAGAAATAAAAACTCCCATAAAACCATGTGGCATATAAGGGTGATTTGCAAATTTTGATGTAATTCCGACATATCCACCTTCTTTGTGAATATAATAGTCGTAAACAGTAGCAACAATTCCTTTATCAAGGTTGTTTTTTACTAAGTAATCTTTAATGTTCCAAATGTTTTTAAATTTCAAAAAGACAAAAAAGGATAACATACTTTTAATCATATTTTTCATAATATAGATAGCCTCCTTATAAGATTATTTAATACAAGTATAATATAAAAATTTACTACTGACAACGCATAATAAAATTTTATAAAAGGCTTGTAATGTGAAAATAAACGTTATATAATACGTAAACACCATAAAAGTTATGTTATCCAAAAATAATTATGATTGGAGGAAGTGACCATGAAATACAAGTGTTTAGTTTTAGATCACGACGATACTGTAGTAAACAGTACTTACGAGATTCATTATCCATCGTTTATTGGATATTTGAAAAAAGCCAGACCAGATTTTTCGATTACTTTTGATCAGTATATGCATGAAAATTTTCATCCAGGATTTCAAGCTTTTTGCACGGATACATTGAAACTTTCTGATAAAGAGATGGAAGAGGAAGTTGAATATTGGCGTACGTACGTTAGAGAGCATGTTCCTACTGCGTATAAGGGATTTAAGAAAATTCTTCAAAAGTTTAAAAAAGAAAATGGCATCATTTGTGTTGTTTCGCATTCTCTTTCTGAGAATATTTTGAGAGATTATAAGGCAAACGAATTACCGACACCAGATGATGTGTATGGTTGGGAGAAACCTGCAAATGAGCGAAAGCCATCACCGTATCCAATATTTGAAATCATGAGTAAATATGGACTTAGTCCACTTGAGATTTTGATGGTCGATGATTTAAAACCAGGCCTAGATATGGCACGAGATGCTGGAATCGATTTTGCAGCAGCAGGTTGGGCATACGAACTTCCTGAGATTCAAAGCTATATGAAAAAGCATAGTGATTACTATTTAGAGACTGTTAAAGAATTGGAAAATGTAGTATTTGGATAAAATTTAAAATGAGGTGAAGTAAAATTTCTTCACCTCATTTTTTAATATGTTATAATATTTGTATGAAAGGATGATTGAAATGGGTGAAAAGAAAGCATTAGTACTTTGCGGTGGAGGAGCCAAAGGTGCATATCATATAGGAGTTTGGAAAGCTTTACAAGAAATTGGTTATGAACCAGATATTATAACAGGCACATCAGTTGGTGCTCTAAACGGTGCATTATTTACTATAGGAAAAGCAGATGTGGCAGAAGAACTTTGGAAAAATATGAGCATGGATACAGTATTTGAAGATGATGCCAATAAAGATATAAATTCTATAAAATCAATAAATGAGTTTGTATTAAAACTTGGAAAGATTGGTGGAATTGATCCTAAGCCTTTAAAAGAAACTTTTAAATCATTATCTGATGAAGAAGCTTTTAAAAAATCAAAAATAGAATTTGGTTTGGTAACGACACAATTAAAACCAATAAAAAGGGTCGAATTATTTACAGATGAAATAGAAGAAGGAAAGATTGCGGACTACGTTTTGGCAAGTACAGCATGTTTTCCAATAATGCAAAAATATAGTATAGATGGTGTTGATTACATAGATGGTGGTTACACAGATAATGTTCCTTTTAATATGGCATTAGATAGAGGAGCAACTGAATTAGTAATAGTTGATATGCACGGAATGTATCGTGTAAGTAGGCCAGATGACGTAACAGCGAAAATTCATTACGTATCACCAAAAGAAGATTTAGGAAACTTTATGATATTTAATAAAAAGCAATCATTATTAGATATGCAACTTGGATATATGGATACGTTAAAAGTTTTTGAAAAATTAGAAGGAACGTATTATGCGTTTAATTTAGGTAGCACTAAAAAAGCAAATGAGTATAACGGAGCTTGCAGAAACCTTTACAAAAGAATTTTTACAGACCTACCAAAAGATAGTGCTTTAGAAAAATTAGCTAAGAGTTCATTTTATAAATGTATTAAAAATTATAACGAAGAACTTTTTTGCGAAAGTTGTAATGTTTTAGATATCTTAGAAATTGCAGCAGAAATATACGAGGTGGACTTGTATAAAATATATTCTTTTGAAGAGCTAGCAAATGAAGTGCATACCAAATATTTAAAATCAATCGAAAGTGAAATCTATAAGAAAATAATGTCACTAACAGAAATAAAAAAATCAATGACAAGTTTTACAGAATTAAAAAAGATTTTCTCAAACTATGATAGAAAAGAATTATCGAATTATATTGCATATCTATTTACAATTAGTGAACTAACTATGATGCAGAAAAATCAAATACTAGCGATTACGGCTGTAATGCCAGAATGTTTATGTGCGGCAATATTAGTTTCAGCATTCAAATAAAAATTATGGACTTAAGAAAATAAAATTTTTCCTAAGTCCTTTTTTCTCTGTAAATTAAATTTGTTTTACTCAAGTGTCGATGTGCAATGTGGGCATCTTGTTGCCTTTATGTTTATTGTACTTTTGCAGTAAGGGCACTCTTTTTCTGTTGGTTCTGGTGCAGGTGCTTCTTCGTGTTTTTTATGTGATACAAGTATCTTTTTGAAGATTATAAAAATTGCAAGTGACACGATAGCGAAATTTATTACAGCAGTTATAAAATTACCATAAGTTAAAATAGCTGCTCCGTTTTCTTGTGCTTCTGCAAGTGTGGCATAGCTTGAACCGTCTAGTGGTATAAACCATTCTGAAAAATCAAGTCCGCCAGTAACGGCGCCAATTATCGGTGTTAATATATCTTTAACTAAAGAATTCACTATGCTTGTAAATGCAGAACCAATAACCATACCTATTGCTAAATCAATAGCATTTCCTTTTATAGCAAATGCTTTGAATTCTGCCCAAAAGCTTTTAGTTTTTTCGTTTACTTTTTTGAAATCTACGTCTTTATTTAAGTCTACTTTTTTTATTTTTTTCATGTTTTGCCTCCTTGTTTTACAAGAATATAATACAAGCAGGTAAGAAAAATGTCAATCAAAAAATTCTTCTAATGATTTGAACTCATAGTCTTTTTTCAAAAGATACTTTATTGTATCTTCTAAAACATCATAAGTTTTATTTAAATCGCCTGAATCATGCATTAGTATTACTAGAACATCTTTTCCTTTTGAAGTTTTTTTGAATATATTAAAAGAGCTTTCACGAGAAAGTTTTTGCACAGAATCATTTGTGAGTGAGTTCCAATCAATGTATTTGTAGCCAATAGATGTTAGGGCTTTCGCACAAATGTTTTTTTGAGATTTATATATTGGAGAAGTAAATCCGTTTGGAAATCGGAAAAGTGTACAATTAAAATCTGAAATTTGTAATGCTTGCCTTATAGATTCTTCTGTTTTTTGTAGTTCTTCTTTAAAGGCAGATTCGCATGAATATAGTTTGCTTGCTTTGTGTGAGTATCCGTGATTGCCTATAAAATGTCCACCATCATATATCATTTTTAAAACATCTGGATTTTCATCTACAGCCTTCCCTAAAACGAAAAACGTAGCTTCTATATCGTATCTTTCTAAAATTTCTAAGACTTTTGGTGTTACGATTTTTGAAGGACCGTCGTCAAAAGTTAAAAATGCTACTTTTTTTCCGTGATATTTTTCTTTTACTTCGTGCATTAAATCGCAACTTTCAGGTTCATTTGTAGCAAAAGAAAGGATAAAAAAAGAAGTCGTAAAAACAATAATAAAAATTAATCCAACTATAATAATAGATTTTTGTTTTATTACGAAAAACACAAAAATCACCTCAATAGCAGTATATCATTAAAGTTACATTAAAATGACTAAATAATTATCTTATCTTTGATTAAGTACAAAGTTAAAAGTCTGCCCCATTCTAATTCTTACTTGTATTTTTTATGCAAAAGTGATATAAATACGCATTGTAGGGGTGATTTTATGAGAGAGATAATTTTTAAAATGGAAAGACCTAATCTAGTAAAGGTTGGAGATATAGTTGAAGTATCTGAAGGAGAATTGCCATCAAGCTGGTATTACACTATAGAGCCTGCCGTCGCAATGTCTCCGAATATTCCTTTATTTGAAAGGCTAAAATCTAAGACGGGAAAGGTTACAAATATACGTGAAGAATTAGTTGGTTCATACGTAACTGTTGAGTTTGATGAATAAATTTTAGTGTGTTAATGTAACAAAAAGATATTTAGTACATAGATAAAATATGTTGAAAGGAAGTGCAAAATGTCACTTTTAAGTTTAAGTAATGTTAAGAAATCCTTTGGTGCAACTATGCTTTTTAGTGGCATTTCATTTACGATAGAAGATAATCATAAAATAGGTTTAGTTGGAGTAAATGGTTCTGGAAAGACTACACTTTTTAAAATAATTCAAGACAAACTAGATTATGATAGTGGAGAAATTTTTAAATCTAAAAATACAGTAGTTGGCTATGTTGAACAGTTTATATGTGAAGACGATAGAACAGTTTACGAAGAGGCTTTGGAAGCCTTTAGATATTTAATAGATATTGAAAATAAAATTCATGAACTTCAAAAGGATATAGAATTACGGTCATGAAAAACTAGAAGCTAAGATAAGTTTAAAAAATTCTTTGGAAGAAAAGTTTTTAGCAGAGGGAGGATATACTTTTAGAAGTATCACAAAATCTACATTAAAAGGATTAGGATTTAAAGACGAAGAAATTGAATTAAAAGTATCTAAATTAAGTGGTGGTCAGAAAACAAAATTAATGCTCGCTAAAATGCTTTTGAGTAAGGCAAACTTGTTATTATTAGACGAGCCTACTAATAACCTAGATATTGATGCGATAGAATGGCTTGAAAATTTTTTAATAAACTACAAAGGAAGCTTTATAGTTATTTCACATGATAGATATTTTTTAGATAAGGTTACAAATGAGACTTTTGAACTTGAAAATAAACGTCTAAGTAGTTATACAGGGAATTATTCAAAGTATCTTGAGTTAAAAGCTGAAAGAAATAAAACACTTTCTAGAAAATATGAAAGTGATCAAAAAGAGATTGCAAGAATAGAGGGCATTATTGAGCAACAAAAAACTTGGAGCCAAGAAAGAAATTATAAAATAATAAAATCGAAGCAAAAAGTTATAGACAGAATTCAAGATTCAATGATTAAACCAGATGAAGAAATGGAAAAAATGAGATTTCATTTTGAAGCAATTGCTGGTGGAAATAGAGAAGTCTTATTTGTAAAAAATCTTCAAAAAAGTTTTGGAGAAAGATTAATTTTTAAAAATGTTTCGCTTGAAGTTTTGAAAAAGGAAAGAGTTTTTATAATTGGTCCAAATGGCTGCGGCAAGACTACTTTATTAAAAATTCTTCATAATAAGTTAGTTCAAGATAGTGGAAGTTTTGAAATTGGTAGTAATATGAAAGTTGCTTTTTATTCTCAAACACAAGAAGAATTTATAGAAAATAAAAGTATACTAAATTTTGTTTGGGAGAAACATACAGAACTAAACCAAACAGAAGTTAGAAAAGCATTAGCCAGTTTCCTTTTTAAAGGTGAAGATGTAAATAAAAACATATTAGAGCTAAGTGGGGGGGAAAAGGCGCGTTTGGCACTGCTTTTAATGATGCTTACAAAATCTAATTTTCTAATTCTCGACGAGCCGACAAACCATTTAGATATATATGCTCGTGAGGCATTAGAAAATGCACTCTCAGACTATGACGGAACTTTATTAATAGTTTCCCATGATAGATATTTTATAAATAAACTTGCTACAAAAATTTATAGACTAGAGAAAGATGGAGCGGTAGAATATAAAGGCAATTATGATTATTACATATCTAAATATGTTCCAAATGAAGTTACTAATGTAAAGTCAGAAAGTCAAAATAAAATTGCTTATAAAGAGAAAAAGGCAGTTGAAGCACAAGAAAGAAAAAGAAAAAATCGTATAATAAAAGTGGAAGAGGAGATTTCAAACATAGAGGAACGCATTAAGAGTTATGAAGAAGAGATGCAAAAAGAAGAAAACGTTACTAACTATGAAAAAGCTCTTGAATTTACTGAAAAGATAAATGAATTAAATGCTAACCTAGAAGCTTTATACGAAGAATGGGAAGAATTAAACAAAACAGAATAACGAAAAAAGGTTTTGCAAAAAAATGCAAAACCTTTTTATAATTAGTCGTTCCAGATCGTGACGTGGAGCCTCGGCTCAAACAAAATCATATTCTGGACTGCTTCACCCATCTTGAAGCCTGCGAGACGCAGAATTTCGATGGTCGCCGATGAAAGATACGGATGAATGTGTTCCTCAGCAATGTTGCGACGCGGACCAATGGCAATTCCAGAGACCTGAATCTCACGATTAGTTGCGTGAGACATCAGAATCAGCGGAAATTCAGGGTTACCAGTACCGACCTCAGAATCGTACTTGATGTAGGCAGAATCGAAATGAGGATTCTGCATGCACTTGAGCAGTTCCTTGAAACTGTCGAGGGATTCGTTGGGGTTCTTGGCGTCGAACGTGAAACGAATGGTATTCATACTATGAAATTCCTCCTATAGATTTTTTCGTGATACCATGTCATAGTAACATAATTTACATAAAATGTCAATACCCAAGCTTACCATTTAATGATTCATCGTTATCAATCCATTCTTGCACAGGAATTATTCTGTATTTCTCCTTGCTATCTCTTATCACCACATCTTTGATACCAGCATTGATAATAAGACGCTTGCACATCGAACAGCTACAAGAGTTCTGAACATAGTCTTGAGAGTCTACGTCAATACCAGTAAGATAAAGTGTACTTCCAATCATTTCTTGCCTTGAAGCACTTATGATTGCATTGGCCTCGGCATGAACACTTCTGCAAAGTTCGTAGCGCTCACCACGAGGAATGCCCATCTCGTTTCGAATGCACTTTCCAATATCGCTACAGTTTTTTCTGTTTCTTGGAGCTCCATTGTAACCAGTAGCAATTATTTCATCGTACTTTACAATCACGGCTCCCCAAGTCTTCCTAAGACAAGTGCTTTTTGCAGCAACAGCTTCTGCAATGTTAAGGTAGTAGTTGTGCTTGTTAAGATTCTTCATAAAGAAACCTCCTAATCAAAATAAATCGTTCATACGATAGGATAACATAAAACAGATAAAAAATCAACTGATTGAATAATACATTCCTTGTATAAGATTGTCTTGTTCCATTTTTTTATCAATCCCATTCATAATCCATTTCTTATGTGCGTTCCACGACGGAGCAACAAGTATATCTTTTGGTGCGTCACCGGAAATTCTATGGATAATAAAATCTTTTCGTAGATGTGTTAGAGTAAATGTAGCAAGTTCAATATATTCATCTAAATCAAGAGGACTATATTCACCAGCATCATACATTTCTTTAAGTCTTGTATTTTTAATAATGTATGTTGAATGAATTTTTATGCCTTGAATATCTAAAGAATTTATAAAATTTATAGTAGTAAGTAAATCATTTTTCGTTTCGTTTGGTAATCCAATCATTATGTGAGTTACTATGTCAATACCATACTTTCTTAAGATATTGACGGCTTTGATAAAAGTATCATTATCATATCCACGGTTAATTAATTTGCCAGTAGTATTATTGGCGGTTTGCAAACCAAGTTCTACACAAACGTAATACTTATCTAAATAGCTACCGATTAATTTCGCAATCTCGTCATTTATACAGTCAGGTCTAGTCGCAATAGAAAGTCCAATGATTCTTTCATCAATCAATGCCGAGTCATATTTTGCTTTAAGATTTTCTAAAGTATCATAAGTATTTGAAAAGTTTTGAAAATAAACTATAAACTTATTTGCACGCATTCCTCTATAAGAATTTAGAAAACTTTTAACTTGTGTTTCTATATCTTTTGTAGAATTTAAGTGCTCACCAGAACCTTTTTCACCACAAAAAATGCATCCACCAAATCCACAAGTTCCATCTCTATTAGGGCAAGTGAACCTACCATCAACACAAATTTTCAAAACACGTTCGCCAAATTTATTTTTCAAATATTCATTTAAATGATTATATCTATTTATCATAATTACACCACGTTTCATTAAAGTTATATAACGTAATTAAAATTTAGCACAGAATTAAATGTAAGTAAAGGTAAAAAAATTAAGAAAACTATGACTTTATAAAACTACAATTGTAGTATATGGTTACAAACTACAATTGTAGTTTTATAAAAGGAGGAGTTTTTATGAAAGAAATTTCAAAATCAGAACTTGAAATTATGCAGTTTTTATGGAAAAACGGAGAAAGCACATCAATAGATATTGTAAAAAATGTAGGACAAAAAACAGATTGGAAAAATAACACAATAATGACTTTGGTATCACGATTAGTTACAAAAGGTTTTGTGGAAGCGATTCGAAACAAAGGCGAACTTATAATATATAAATCCAAAATCTCAGAAAACGATTATAAGGCACAAGAAACAAATAATTTTATAGAAAAAATCTATGATGGTTCTATAAACGATATGCTAGTAGCTTTTGCGAAATCTAAAAAATTAACTAAGAAGGATTTAAAAGATTTAATGAAAATAATAGATGATTAGGGGGCTAACTATGTCTTTAATAAATGTCATTTTTACAAACATATTATCCATGTCGACAATAGCAAGTATAGTTTTCATTATTACATTAGCATTTAGAAAAATACTTCAAAATAAAATAACATCTTCAAAACAATGCTTGCTATGGATTGTTTTTGTTTGTACACTTATATTTCCAATTAATTTTTCTAGCAGATTAAGCATAAAAAATCTTGGTTATGAATCACCTAAAGAAAATGTGATTATAGATTTTTCAAAAACAATTTTAAAAATACTTGCAATTAATAATGGAATATCTTATCCAGTTCCAAATATATGTGGTAAAAAAGAAGAACTAGAAAGGAGATTTGAAAAAAATGAAAAACAAAAAGGTAGACAATAAGTTCGGTGCATTAATAATAGCATTTGCAGTATTTTCTATGTCACTCATTACAATTTCACTTGCAAGTGAAAGGTATAATAATTTAGATGTAGAGGATGCAAATACGAATGTGACAGATGAGATAGTTGCTACTGCAGATGGAAAAGTAATTTTCGCAGACTATAATGGCACAAGAGGAAATACAGTAAAAATAGAACATGCCAATGGTAATACTTCTGTGTATTCGCATGGTTCTAAAATATTAGTAAAAGATGGTGATAGTGTAAAAGCAGGAGATGTGATAATGACAGTTGGTTCAACAGGAATGGCAACAGGACCACATCTACATTTTGAAATAATAAATGCTCAAGGTGAATATGTAGATGTAAATCAAATGTTTGAAAGTAAATAAAGATTATATAAGTTCACATCAAATTCACAAAACTAACCTTAAAATCCTTTGATTTTTCAAAAAACGTACAAGTTCTGTACATATACAAATTATAAAATAAAGACAAATCAAAGGAAAGGGGTTGAGGCCTATACGATATACACGTTAAAGAATTTGTTTTGCGAAATTAATTCATAACCTTTATAAACCACATTACTATGAAGTAAGTTTTTGTCTTCGGATGAAAACTTACTTTTTTATATGTAATTATTAAAATATATAGAACCTTACTTGATTTTATAAGGTCAAATTTGTTAAAATCTAATTGCAATTAGGTTAAAAGTCAAATTATATTTAGGAGATAAAATGAAAATTATAAAAAATATTTTTAGAATTATATTGCTTGCAGTAATAATTTTTATTTGTGTAAAAGTAAACGAAGGATATCAAATGTATAAAAAAGCAATACTTGAAACACCACTCGAAACGAAAATTCAAGAAATTAAAGAGATAGATAATTATACAACTTTAAATGAAATGCCGGAGATTTATCGAAATGCAGTTATAGCTGTAGAAGATCATAGATTTTATACACATAAAGGAATAGATATTCTTTCTATTGGAAGAGCGATAGTAAACGATATTAAGGCAAAGAAATTTGTAGAGGGAGGAAGTACGATAACGCAACAACTTGCTAAAAATGCATACTTTACCCAAGATAAAAAGATGACTAGAAAAATCGCAGAAATGTTTATGGCATTTGCAATAGAAAAGAAATGTACTAAAAATCAGATTTTAGAATTATACTTAAATACTAGTTATTTTGGTGAAGGGTGCTATACAGTAAGAGATGCTGCAAACACATACTTTAAAAAAGCTCCTATCGAAATGAATGATTATGAAAGTACAATGCTTGCTGGAATTCCAAATGCACCAAGTGTATATGCACCTACAGTAAATCCAGAGCTTGCAAAACAAAGACAACTTCAAGTGCTTCAAAAAATGATTAAATATGAAGTAATAACAGAAGATGAGGCAAAAAATATTTTGGAGGAAGAGAATGGATAATGATGAAATAAAAGAATTAGTCGAAGACGAATTTGGATATATAGGCTTAGATGATAGTGCAAAACAGCTTGTGGAAATGTTTATTAAAGATATCATGAAACATGAAAAAGTTAGTATAGACGATATTACAGAAGCTGGTGACGGCAAGACGTGTGCAGCATTAAAGATAGGCGAATATGTTTTGAAAGTTGGAAAAACGAGACGTACTAAAACGTTTAAAAATTCTTCACGAATTTTACAGCCGATTATAAGACGCGAAATAGAAACTAACTCAGATACTTTTTTCGTTGAAGTTCAAAATGAAGTTGAAGCAAATTGGTTTAAAGAAAATCCGAAGAAAGTTTTTGAAGTTATGTATGGTGTTTATAAAGATTTAAGAGATGATGGTTTGGTTTGGACAGACATTAAAATGTCTAACATTGGAAGACTAAAGAAAGATAATAGAATAAACTATAAAGAAATGGTGCATGATGAAAATGGCAATCTGGTTGCAAAAGAAATAATACCATCTGAAGCAGCAACTGGATTAAAAGGCAAGCAAGGGAAAATTCTTAAAGCAGGTGATTATGTTTTACTAGATACAGACTTTGTTTTTGATGAAAATGATTTACCGGATGGAAAACAAATAAAGGATATATTAATGAAATTGTATTATGAAAATTTTGAATTAAGGTATCAAAAAGAAAAAGGAAAAGCAAAAAATATTTCAAGATAAAAAATAGGTTGTAAGAGAGTTTATAAAATTAAGGACTTTCTTACAACCTATTTTAATTAACATTAGTTAAATTTTATTGGACTATCACTGCTACTGCTAAGATGTGGTTTAAAAGGTTTTACAGCAGATGAACTTGCTAAAACATACATATTAACAATTGAAAAGCTATCGATTTTTATACAAAGCTCTCTTGCTTCTGAATTAAGTTTTGGTGATATTTCATGTAGCAAAATGTTTTTATCGCTTATAAAATCAGCTAGACTTAAATCGTTAACAGCCCAGTAAACAGAACTTTCGAAAATGTCATTTATACTTCTTCTTGCGCTCTTTAAAGAAAATAAAACATCATCTATATTTTCAGCATAATATGATGCCATAAAACTTATTGAAACTACTTTTCCATCATGTGTTTCAAAATTATTTGTATAGTATTTTGTGATTTTGTTTGTTGAAACTTGCGTAGTTATTTTATCTCTTCCAGGTAGCATAAAATAAAATCCTCGCCTTACAGTTTTGTGATAATGAGTATCTCTATCAATGATTATAGCTGTATTTGCTGGTACTGTTCTTACATAAACAAGTAAGATTATTATAATTAAAAATATTATTCCTCCCATAAATGGTTCCTCCTTTGTATATCCAAAATTATTATAACATATTAATAAAAAAATGTGGATAGAATATTTTAAATAATATATAATAAATGTTGCAAATAATTTGTAGCATAAATGAAGTAAAGAATAAAATAAGAAAGGAGGACATAGTGTTTTTACACTATGGAAAAAGATTATGACAAAAGTTTTTCAAGTAGGAACAGGTAAAATGGCAAAATATACAATGAGATATGTATATGAGAAAGGTGGCGAAGTTGTAGGAGCTGCTGATATTAATCCAAATGTTATCGGAAAAGATATCGGAGAAATTATGGGCTCTGAAAATAAAAATGTAAAAGTAAGTCATGTAGATGATTTGGAAAGATTATTTAGAGAGCTAAAACCAGACATATGTATCGTTGAAACAATGAGCTTACTAAGTGATGTTGGAGATGTTTTATTAGTATGTGCTAAATGTGGAGTAAACGCAGTTACAACATGCGAAGAAGCATTTTATTCTTGGAATTCAAATCCTACATTAACTTCAAAAATAGATAAATTAGCAAAAGAAAACAATTGTACAATTACAGGTACAGGATACCAAGATATTTTCTGGGGTCAATTAATAAGTTCACTTGCAGGTGCTACTCAAAAAATAACAAAAATTAAAGGAAGCTCTAGTTACAATGTTGAAGAGTACGGTATTGCTCTTGCAAAAGCTCATGGTGCTGGTCTTACAAAAGAAGAGTTTGAAAGAGATGTTGCTTCTGCAGATGAAATGAGTGAAGAAGAAAGAAGAGCAAAAATCGAAAGCGGAGAATTTGCACCATCATATATGTGGAATACAAATGGATGGCTTTGCTCTAAACTTGGATTAAAAGTTAAATCTCAATCTCAAAAATGTGTACCACAATTCTTTAGCGAAGATATAGATTCTAGCACATTAGGTATGACTGTAAAAGCTGGAATGGCAACAGGTATGAGTGCTGTTGTTACAACAGAAACAGAAGAGGGAATAACAATAGAATCAGAATGTATTGGTAAAGTTTATTCAAAAGACGATGTAGACACAAACGAATGGACTGTTTATGGTGAGCCAAATACTACTCTAAGAATTACAATGCCAAACACAGTAGAACTTACTTGTGCAACTGTTGTAAACAGAATTCCTGACATTATAAAAGCAAAAGCTGGTTTTGAGGCAACAGATAGATTTGGAGAACTTACGTATAAGTTTAAAATTTAATTAAATAATATTTTTATATAAGTTTTAAAAACCGTTTCAGAAATGAAGAAAAATTAGAAGTGTTTAACTTTTGGTGTGCATTCAAAATGAGACGGTTTTTGTTGTTTGAAAAAATATTCTGTGATAAAATGTTGTTGTCAAATATAGTAGAAAGTGGGAGATTTATGGAAATAATACTTGGAGAAAATGCTGGATTTTGTTATGGAGTAAAAAGAGCTGTTGATGGTGCCGAACTAGAAGTGAAAAATGCAGATGGAAAAATCTATTGCTTGGGTGAAATAGTGCATAACAAAGAAGTGGTAGATGAATTAAAAGAAAAAGGTTTAGAGTTTATAGAAAATATATCTGAGGCGGATGCAACTACTATAATTCGTGCACATGGTGTTTCGAAAGAAGTTTATAAATATGCAGATGAGAATGGAATAGATTTAAAAGATTATACTTGTCCAAATGTTTTAAAAATACATAAATTGGCTGAAGAATATTCTAGTAATGGATATTTTATAATTTTATTTGGTTCGAAAAAACATCCAGAAAATGTTGGTACGATAAGTTATTGTGGCGAGCATTATTTTGTTGTTGAAAATGAAGACGAACTATTTTTAGCAATTGACGAAATAAATCGTTGGAAATTTAACAAAGTACTAGTTTTATCACAGACAACTTTTAGCTTGGATAACTTTTATATTTTTCATGAAATATTAAGAAATGAATTAAACAAAGATATAGAACTTGTTGTCAAAAATACTATTTGTAAAGCTACAGAAATAAGACAAAAAGAGACGGAAGAACTATCTAAAAGAGTTGATTGCATGATAATCATTGGTGGAAAAAATAGTTCAAATACGAAAAAGCTATATGAAATAGCAAGCAAAAATTGTGCACGTGCAATTTGCATAGAAACAATGAAAGAGTTAGACAAAAGATTTTTAGATGGCATAGAAAAAGTTGGAATTATGGCAGGTGCTTCGACACCGAGAAACAGCATAGATGAAGTGTGCAAGATTTTGAAAAAAGAAATATAAAAAGATGGGATAAGTGAATGGACAAGCAAACGAAGATATATAGCGTATCATCTTGGAGTATTTATAGAAAAAATAAAAGCCATCAAATAAATTGAATTTTATTTGATGGTTTTTAATAATTTTGCTAACTGTTTTGGATTTTATTGAGAAACGGTCTTTTATGGTCGGAGTGATGCGATTCGAACGCACGGCCTCTTGGTCCCGAACCAAGTGCTCTACCAGCTGAGCCACACCCCGAGTAATATGTCCATTATAGCATTTATAAGGTAAATGTCAAATTTCGAATGCTGTAGAATATAAAATAATATAAACATTTGATTTTAGAGTAAATTTATTGTAAAATAAAAGAGCTAGTTGATAAATTTTAATATATTGGCAGGAGGTAGTATCATGAGTGACGCGTCAGATCGGTATACTAGTAGAACCAAGACACTTAAGAACACGGCTCTGGGTATTGCCAATATGGCTGCCGAAAAGATAAGTGCAAACCACGACAAAAAGGGCATTCTTCTTTGTGAAGGCAAAGAAACAAGTTTCGATAAAGTTTTGTATTCTGCTGTTTATCCGGAACTTATTGTTGTGCCTTCAAATGGTTGTACCGATATTATAAAGTTGCTACCTTTTATAAAAAAGTATTCAGAGTATCCCAGCTTTGGGATAATAGATCGAGACAATTGCTCGAAAAGATTGATTCGCAAACGTGAACGGGAAGATGGGATATACTCAACGAAGTTACCTTTTATTGAGAACGTTATTTGCTGTCCAGAGGTTTTGAAAATCTTATGTAAGATTTATGAGAAAAACTATAGCGAAGTTTTGCGTGAAGTTCGAACTGCTTTGGCAGAGATTTTGGCAGATAAGATGAATCTGCTAAATCCTTTTAATATCGAGCTGCCAAAAGATGAAGTAGTACAGTCTGTTTCAATTAAAATTGTTACCAAGAGCCGAACTGTAGTAAAGAACATTGACTTGTCAAACATTATGTACACTTTTCGAGACAAAGCGATAGTTGGCAAAGTTGCTGATGCAATGGGCTTTCGAAGTCGTGAAGTTTATTACAAGGCTTTAGAAACACAAATGGATAGCGAGAATGGATATGCATTAATATTTGCGATGGCAAAGTATTTGCCAGACATTAAGTATTTTGAGTAAACGAAAAGAGGCTTTTTACAGCCTCTTTTTTAGTACAATTTGTTGAATTTTGTTAACAATTGTGGTATCATAAGCGAAGATTGTATATAAATTCGGAGGAGATATTTATGAGATTAAGCAAAGATTTTTTCTACACATTAAGAGAAGATGCAAAAGATGAAGACTCAGTAAGTGGTAACTTACTTGTGAAAAGTGGAATGATAAAAAAAGTTAGCAATGGTATTTATATGAATATGCCACTTGGTGAAAAAGTTTCTCAAAACGTTATAAAAATAATAAGAGAAGAGATGAATGCCGCAGGTGCATGTGAGGTTTCTATGCCACACATATTACCTATGGATTATTTCGAAGCTTCTGGTAGAGCAACTTCTTTTGGTAACAGCATTTTTAAATTAAACGATAGATATGGTAGACCTTATGCTTTAGGACCAACACATGAGGAATTTTTTGTTTTAGCAGCTCAAAGTAGAATAAAGTCATATAGAGATATGCCATTTACAATATATCAAATTGGTGAAAAATATCGTGATGAAGTTAGACCTAGACTTGGACTTATTAGAGTTAGAGAGTTTATTATGAAAGATGCATATAGCTTTGATACAGATGAAGATTCTATGCAAGAATCTTATCAAAAGATGTTTGATGCATATCATAAAATTTTTAAAAGAGTTGGCTTAAAGTATAACGTTGTAAGAGCCGATACAGGTGTTATGGGCGGACTTTTATCAGAAGAGTTTCAAGCTATAACAGATACAGGTGAAGATATATTAGTCCTTTGCGATAGTTGTGATTATGCTTCAAATATCGAGGTTAGTAATTGCGTGCCAAATACAAAAATGGAAGAAGAAGCAGAAAAAGAATATAGCGAGATTTATACACCAAATGCTGGTTCTATAGAAGATGTTACAAACTTCTTAGGTTTACCTGTAAGTAAATTTGTAAAAACTATGATATATAGAGCTGATGATAAGTTCTATGCTTGCATGGTGGAGGCAGATAGAGAAATTAATGAAGTAAAACTTTCTAAACTTTTAGGCGCAAATGAAGTTGAACTTGCTTCAGAAGAAGATGTTATGAGAATAACAAATGCTAAAGTAGGTTTTGCGGGCCCTGTTGGACTTGAAATTCCAATTATCATGGATGAAAATATTAAAGTAAAAAAGAACTTTATAGTTGGTGCAAATAAATCCGATTATCATTTGAAAGATGTTAATTTGAAAGACTTTAAACCAGAAATTATTGCTGACATTAAAAATGTAAAAGAGGGCGATGTTTGTCCAAAATGTGGAGGAAAAATTCACTTCAAAAAAGGTATTGAAATTGGTAATACTTTTAAACTTGGAACAAAGTATTCTGAAAAATTAGGACTAAATTATTTGGATAAAGAAAATAAGTTACATCCTGTACAAATGGGTTGTTATGGAATTGGTGTTGGTAGAATTATTGCTGCTTGTATTGAACAAAGTCATGATGAAAAAGGTATTATTTGGCCAATGAGTATAGCACCTTATAAAGTTGCAATCGTTTTGATAGATAGAAAAAATGAAGAGCAAGTAAAAGCAGCAGAGGACTTATATAATAAGCTAAATTCAATGGGCATTGATACAATTTTAGATGATAGAGATGAACGCGCTGGAGTTAAATTTAACGATATGGAACTTATTGGTATTCCAATAAGAATTACTGTTGGCAAGAAAATTACTGAAGGAAAAGTTGAGTTGAAATTAAGAACAGAAGCAGAAAACGAGATTATTGATTTAGAAAATGTAGTAGAAAAAGTAGAGAAAATTGTAGAAAAAGCGTAAAGCCCATATACTAGAAAAAACTTATATTTGAGAAGATAGATATAAATTATATTTGTCTTCTCTTTTTTTATAATTAAACAAACACTTGCAATATTTTCGAAATTATGTTAATATAAGTGTGTTAAAAGGGTGTTCTAGTAATATACCAATAATTTGGAAAGGAGCTGTGTCGTTGTCTCAATGGTGGCTTAGAAGCTTGACTTGACGCAAGGAGGAATTAGATGAATAATAATTCTAACCACGAGCAGGATAACGGTGGTTGCATGGTGGTTCTGGTATTCCCGGTGGCATGCTTCTGGATTTGGTTTGCTATGGCATTCGTCGATATTCGACTTTTACTTGGAGGATTAGTTGGCTCTGTAGTTTCCGGATTCGTTTTTTTTAAAGTAAGACCGATGAAAGATATGCTTGACCGGTTTCATGTTACTTTGATTATTGCTTGCGTAACTGCAGCAATAGTTAATCTTTTGATGGGAATCCCTGTCTTAAAAGCTATCTTGATTCCGCTAGTTATGTTGCCTGGCATTGTAGTAACGTACAAACTTTACTACAACGTAAAGAACGATAAGTGATGAAATATGATAAGAGGGTGGAATTTTTCTACCCTCTTTTAGTGAGTATAAAGCAATTTGAAAAGGTGATTGCATATTTTTATGAAAAAATAAATCTCACATTTAACGTAATTTATTGGTTTAAAAGAGGCGATACATATTTTGCAATATGTAACTTGCCAAATCCTAAAAAATATAGTATCATATAATACGCTATGATTAATGAGAGGTGTAAATATGTTTGATAAGTTAGAAAATGTTGAAAAACGCTATGAAGAATTAAATGAAAAAATTAGTGATCCAGAGGTTATTGCAAACCAAAATGAATGGAAAAAGCTTATGAAAGAACATGCAGATATCGAGGAGATAGTTGAAAAGTATAGAGAGTACAAAAAAGTTCAAAATTCTATTGAAGATTTAAAAGAAATGCTTGAAGATAAAGAAATGCATGATTTGGCACAAGCAGAACTTGATGAAGCAAGGGCCAATTTGCCTAAAATTGAAGAAGAGTTAAAATTACTTTTAGTTCCCAAAGATCCTAATGATGATAAAAACGTTATTGTTGAAATCAGAGGTGGAGCTGGTGGAGAAGAGTCTTCTTTATTTGCTGGTGATTTATTTAGAATGTATAGTATGTATGCCGAAAAGAAGAGATGGAAACTTGAGGTTTTAAATCTAAATGAAACAGAACTTGGAGGAATAAAAGAAGTTACTTTTATGATTACAGGTAAAGGAGCTTACAGTAGATTAAAATTTGAAAGTGGTGTACACAGAGTTCAAAGAGTTCCAGATACAGAAAGCAGTGGAAGAATACATACATCAACAGCAACAGTTGCAGTTCTTCCAGTTGTAGAAGATGTTGAAATAGATATAAACCCAGCAGATATAAAAATGGAAGTTTTCCGTTCATCAGGGGCTGGTGGACAACATATTAATAAAACATCTTCAGCCGTAAGACTTATACATGAACCAACAGGAATTGTTGTAGAGTGTCAAACAGAAAGATCACAATTCCAAAATAGAGATAATGCAATGAGAATGCTTAGAACAAAATTATATGAAATAGAAAAACAAAAACAAGATAGTGAAGTTGCAAATGCAAGAAAATCTCAAGTAGGTTCTGGTGATAGAAGTGAAAAGATAAGAACATATAATTACCCACAAGGAAGAATAACAGACCACAGAATTGGAATGAGCATTTATCAAATGGAGAATTTCTTAAATGGTGATATAGACGAAATGATAGATAACTTAATAGCAGCAGATAGAGCTGAAAGATTAAAAGGTGATGAAGAATAAGATGTGTACAAAACACATCTTTTTTTCTGCCAAAAATAAAGTAATAAAATAAATAAACAAAAATAAACTAGTATAAAAAAGTAAAAAGGAGTTTTGAAAATGAATGAAATTTTAAAAACAACATTACTAGGTTTATTTTTTGGAACATTTGGAACGACAATAGGTGGAATATTAGGAATAGTAATAAATAAGAATTCTAACAAATTTTTGAGTTTTATTTTGTCATTTGCATCAGGTTTAATGATGGCTATAATTTGTTTTGATTTAATACCAGAAGCTTTAGGGATTAGTAGTATTTACGGAGTGATTTTAGGTGTATTATTAGGAATAATTTCAATGATTTTTTGTGATGTTATAGTACAAAAGAAATTTAATAGTAAAGAACAAAAATATAAAAATAATAATGAATTACTAAAAACAGGAATAATAGTTTCAATAGGATTAGCAATACATAATTTCCCAGAAGGATTAGCAATAGGTTCTGGATTTGAAGCTTCATTGAAATTAGGTTTAAGCCTAGCAATTGCTATATGTTTGCATGATATACCAGAAGGAATATCAATGTCTGTTCCAATGAAAAATGGAGGAATGTCAAAATTCAAAGTTATCTTTTATGTAGTATTATCAGGAATAACTACAGGAATAGGTGCATTTTTTGGAGCAATAGTTGGGTCAATCTCAGAAAGTGTAATAGCTGTTTGCCTAAGTTTTGCGGCAGGTGCAATGTTATATATTGTGTCAGGAGAGTTAATACCAGAATCAAATAAATTATATAAAGGTAGAATGTCTGCTGTTGGAAATATGATAGGATTTGTAATTGGAATTTTTGCAACTCAGTTATAAAATATTATTAATAAAAAATAAAGTTTTGCTAATAATTAACAAAACTTTATTTTTTTATATAATATATAAATTAAATAACTAATGAAAGTAATACTAGAAATGCCAATACAAATTTTATGAAGTTTAGTAGCATGGTAAGAAACTTCAAAATAACCATTTATGTTAGTATCTAAATAAATTTGAACTAAACCATGTTCTGATTCATTACATTTTATAATAGAAACTTCATCACTATCGTAAGATTTGTATTTTACAACATAACCCTTATAGAATAAGAATGGTAGTTCTAAAGTAGTATTTTCTGAAACATTGTTAAGACTAAAAGTTAATATACCATTTTCTTTATTTTCATTTGAAATGATTGTGTTACCAGATAAAATATGAATCTTATTATCGTGATTTGCAACGTAATCTATAGAGTCAATTGCTTTTTGTGGCCAATATTCTAAAAATGAAGAATATCTGCTAACTTTATAATTTGTATCAATAATTTCTTTTTCAGTATAATGAGAATTATCAACATCTTTAAAATCTAAATTTTCAACAAAGCTTAAACTATATAAACAACTTAATATATAAATTATTAGAAAAGGTATTGTTAATAATTTAATATTTTTCCTATTTTTAATTTTGCCAATAATTAAATCAATTAAAATTCCTAAATTAATTCCACCAATAATTGAAAAACATAAAATAATTATACTAAGTAATCTCCAAGGGAATTGAATCATTAATAATATATCTGGTAGCAAAAACCAAGGGAATAAGGCCGTTGACATTATTGTTGTTACAATTCCTAAAATTGCAAAAAATTTATAAAAACTTTTATATTCTAAAGGAATATATTTTTTTACAAGAACATAACTTAATAAACATATTAAAATTGGAAACCCAATACAAAAGTACATGGTATTATCGATTCCAGGAATGTTGGATGATATTAATTGCCATGGATGTAAGGCATGTATAAATACAGAACCCCTACTATACATTTTTCCATATCTAAAAACTTCATAATCTGCAGAAGATTTTTGTTCTAATAAAGGTATTTCAAAAAATAAAACAGATAAAATTATTATTATAGTAGAAAATATTAAAGTTTTTAATATTTTTTTATCTTTCAATTTTTTGAAATTTGTTAATACTAATGCTAAACCAATAAAAAATGTTATTAAAGTACTGATATTGTGTGAAAGTATTAATCCAATAGTTCCAAAAACATATAAATAAGTTTTTTCTGTTTTTCTTTTAAATATAAGATATATTCCACGTAGTACAATAGGAATAAACACAAATCCAAGAATTTCACCTACTGCAACTCTATTGTAAGCATTTAACATTCTATATGGAGCAATTAAATATAATATGCTAGATATAAGTGAAATTTTATCGTTTTCGGTTAATGTATTAACTAATTTAAACATTGAAATTCCTGATAATATAAATGTAAAAATTAAAAATATTTTCATGCCAATTACTACATTATTAGTTAAAAATGTAAATAAAACAATACTATAAGTTGAAATTGGTGGGTAAAATAAGTTCCAACCAAAGCCTAAGTTATTGGAAAATCTAGATATTACAAGAGGTGAATTTCCATTTCTTATTTGTTCAAGTGTTCCTAAAGCTCTAGAAATATGAAAATCACCATCATCTCCTGTGTGAATTCTATTCTTGAAAAGCGGAATACACATTATTATAGCTGTAATCAAAATTAGAGTATAATAAATAATTTTTTTCTTTGATTTTTTCATTTTTCTCTCCTTAAAATTTTATATATTATATCTCATTATATTAATTAAATTAAACAATAATTACACGAAAAAATGTTTGATAAAATTTTGAAAAAATATTGACTTTTAAATCTAAGAATTATATAATCTGGAAGGAAAATTTATATTAAGATTGGAGAACAAAAATGCAAGAAATATTGAAACAATTAAATGATAAACAATATGAGGCTGTAGTAAATACAGAAGGTCCTTGCCTAGTAATTGCGGGTGCTGGAAGCGGAAAAACTAAAGTTTTGACACATAAAATAGCCTATCTAATAGATGAAAAAGGTGTATTGCCATGGAATATATTAGCAATAACATTTACAAATAAAGCAGCAAATGAAATGAAAGAAAGAATTGAAGGATTAGTAGGTGATGTTGCGAAAGATATATGGATGGGAACTTTTCACTCAGTTTGTGTACGTATATTAAGAAGATTTATAGATAGAATAGGTTTTGATTCTTCATTTATAATATTTGATACAAGTGACCAAAGAACATTAATAAAAGCTTGTATAAAAAATATTGGATTAGATGATAAAATGTTTACAGATAGGTCTGTACAATCTGAAATTAGTAATGCAAAAAATGAAATGTTAGAGCCAGACCAATATACATTAAGAGCAAATGGGGATTTTAGAAAAGAAAAAATTGCATTAGTATATGAAATGTATCAAAAAAGATTAAAAGAAAATAATGCAATAGATTTCGATGATATCATAAATTATACAATAAAAATTTTGATGGATAATCCTGATGTATTAGAATATTATTCAGATAAATTTAAATATGTTTTAGTAGATGAGTATCAAGATACAAATAAATCACAATTTACTTTAGTAACATTACTAGCATCTAAAAACGGAAATATAACAGTTGTTGGAGACAATGATCAAGGTATTTATAGTTTTAGAGGAGCAGATATTTCTAATATATTAAACTTTGAAAGAGATTTTCCAGGAACAAAAATAATTAAATTAGAGCAAAATTATAGATGTACAGGAAACATATTAAAAGCAGCCAATTCTGTAATTAAAAACAATGAAGTTAAATATAAAAAACAATTATGGACTGAAAATGATGTAGGGAATTTACCAAAAGTATATTCAGCAAAAAATGAATATGATGAAGGAACATATATTGCAACACAAATAGAACACTTAAGAAGAGAAGAAAAATATAATTATTCAGATTTTGCAATATTATATAGAATGAATACTCAATCAAGAGCAATAGAGGAAATCCTAAGAAGAGAGGGAATACCATATAAAATTATAGGTGGGTTAAAATTCTATGAGAGAAAAGAGATTAAAGATGTAATTTCATATTTGAGATTAATTCAAAATCCATCAGATAATATAAGTTTGAAAAGAGTGATAAATGAACCTAAAAGAGGAATTGGAAAAACAAGTTTAGATAATATCGAAAAATTAGCAGAAGATACAGGAATATCAATGTACGAAATTATTAAAAATGCTGACCAATATGGATTAAATAGAGTATTTTTAAATTCTAGAGAATTTGTAAATGTTATTGAAGAATTAAGAAATAAGAAAGATGATATAAAAATATCAGAATTAATAAAAGAAACATTGAATAAATCTGGGTATACAAAAGCATTAGAAGAAGAAAATACAATAGAAGCTGAAAATAGAATAGAAAACTTAGATGAATTTTTAACTGTTGCAATTGAATTTGAAGATGAATCTGCGGAAAATAAATTAAGTGACTTTTTAGAGGGAATAACATTGTCAAGTGATATTGATAATATGGAAGAAACAGATGATTCCGTAACACTTATGACATTACATAGTGCAAAAGGATTGGAATTCCCAGTAGTATTTTTAGTTGGAATGGAAGAAGGAATTTTCCCTGGATATAAATCAATTTCAGAACCAAAAGAATTAGAAGAAGAAAGAAGATTATGCTACGTTGGAATTACAAGAGCTAAGAAAAATTTATTTTTAACTTGTAGTAAACAAAGAACAATATTTGGTTCTACAAGTTGTAATCCAATATCAAGATTTTTAAAAGAAATACCAGAGGAATTATTAGATGGTTATGATGAGACATTTGGAGAAAATCAGGAAAATAATAGATTTGAAGATTCAAAATACTCATGGACATATGGTAGTAAAGATAATGGCAATATTAAAACATATAAAATTGATAAAAAAGAATCAGTATCTGCAGCATCTAATATTACTGGATTTGCATTTAGAACAGCAGAAAGTTTCTTAAATTCAATAGGCAAAAAAACTTCAAATTCAAATGTGGATTTATCACAATATAAAGCAGGTGTTAGAATTTTCCATAAGAAATTTGGAGAAGGAACAATAAGCACAGTTGAACCCGAAGGAGAAGATTTAAAAGTAGATATCAATTTTGATAAAGTTGGGCATAAGAGATTAATGGCTAAATATGCTAATTTAGAAGTAATTGGATAAAAAATTAAAAACAGGAAATATTTTTATTTTCTGTTTTTTTGTATATGAAATAAAAATAAGGAAATAATAGAAAAAGATTATTAAATGAAAGGAATGATAAAAATGGCAGATTTAACACAAGCTGAATTACAACACTTAAGACATTTAATTGGAGCACACGAAACAGCGTATCAAAAATTAAACACATATTCATCTCAAGCAGTTGACCCACAAATAAAGCAAATGTTTACAAAAGCTGCTCAAGATAGCTTAAACACAAAACAAAAATTAATGTCTTTTTTAAATAATTAATTAAGGAGGAAAATATGGAAGAGAAAACAATGGTAAATGATATTTTATCAGGAGTAAAATCTGATTTAACAGCATATCAAACAGCTATATCAGAATCAGAAAATATGAATTTAAGACAAACTTTCCAACAAATTAGAAATAATGATGAAAGTTTTCAATATGAATTGTTTAAAATTGCTCAATCTAAAGGATATTACAAACCTGCTGCACAAGCTACTATTACGGAAATACAATCTGTAAAGAATGAATTGCAACAATAGAACAAAATGTAAGGCATGATTGATGTTTCTAAATATTTTAGAAATATTAACCATGCCTTGTTTTTATTTGTTTTTTATTTTTTCAATGAACTTTGCGTAGAAGGTTTGGCAAAGTTTTGACGCATTAGAAAATTTATGACGCAAAAAGAAACATCCCCATTGCATCATATTATCTCTAGGCCTGCATATTTAGCCATTAAGCGCTTATGACCAACTTTGTCAAAATTTATATCGACTTTTGCGTCTTCTCCTTCTGGCTCTACATAGTTTATTGTTCCTTCTCCAAATTTTTTGTGATATATTCTCATTCCTGCTTGATATTTTGAGATATCTACATCTTGTTTTGGTTTGTTTAATGAATTTAAGAAATTTTCTGCAGTTCTAAACGCAAAGCCTGATTGGTTATCCACTTTTTGTGCTTTAGGTGTGGATATACTTCCTGCAACATTGTAGATTTGTGCTTCTGTTTCGTTAAATTTGTAGGTTTTTACTTTTCCTGAATAATTTGTTCCATATGCCCAACCATAGTTTGAATCTTCAAAGTTTTCTTCTCTGCTGTTACTTATTTGGTTATATCCTTCTAATAGTTCTTCTGGTATTTCTTTTACAAAACGTGATATTGCATTGTAGCTTGTTGAACCAAATATTGTTCTTTTTTTAGCGCAGGTTAAGTATAAATATTGTTTTGCCCTTGTAATTCCTACGTAAAATAAACGTCTTTCTTCTTCTAGCTCTTTTGGCTCTCCTATTGATTTATAACCTGGGAATATTCCTTCTTCCATTCCTACTAAGAATACTACTGGAAATTCTAGCCCTTTTGCACTATGAAGTGTCATTAATGTAACTTTATCGTCTGATTCTTCTAAATTGTCTACATCGCTAGACAATGTGATACTTTCTAGGAATTCGTTTAATGAATTTTCCGCATATTCTTCTTCAAATTCCATTGCTACTGTTAATAACTCGTCCAAGTTTTGAATTCTACTTTCTGCTTCTACTGTATTTTCTAGTTCTAATGCTTTTGTGTAGCCACTTTTGCTTAATACCATTTTTATTAATTCTGATACTTGTACTTCTTCTTTTTTGCTTTTTAAGTCTTCTATTAGTTCTATAAATTCTCTTGAATTTAAGAATACTCTATTTAGACCATACTCATCTGCGTGTTTTATTACTTCATACATTGAATTTCCTGTTTGGTAACTAATTTCTTCAACGTTATCTAAACTTGTTTTTCCTATTCCACGTTTTGGCTCGTTTATAATTCTTTTTAAAGATATGTTATCTGATTGGTTTGCAATTAAACGCAAGTATGCAATTGTATCTTTTATTTCTTTTCTTTCGTAGAATTTTAAACCTCCTACTACTTTGTATGGTATGTTTTCTCTTAGGAAGATATCTTCTATTGCTCTTGATTGTGAGTTCATTCTATATAAAATAGCAAAGTCTGAATATTTAAAATATTCTTCTGTTCTCAGATGATTTATTTGTTCTACGGCGTATCTTGCTTCGTCATATTCGTCGTCACCTTGATAGATTTCTGGTAACTTTCCTTCTTCGTTTTCTGTCCATAGTTTCTTCTCGTATTTTGTTTCGTTATTTTTTATTACATAATTTGCTGCTTTTAAAATATTTCCTGTACAACGGTAATTTTGCTCTAATTTTATTATTTTTGTTCCCGGAAAGTCTTTTTCAAAGTTTAGTATGTTTGAAATATCTGCTCCGGCGAAAACTATATATTCCTTGGTCGTTATCTCCTACAACTGTAATGTTTCCATATTTTGAAGCTAATATTGTTACTAATGTAAATTGAGCTTTGTTTGTATCTTGGTATTCATCTACTAATACATATTTGAATTTTTCTGTGTAGTATTCTAGTGCGTCTGGATTTTCTGTTAATATTTTTATTGTATAATTTATTATATCGTCAAAATCTATTGCATTATTTTCTTTTAAACGCTTTTGGTATAAAGTATATATTTCTCCTATTTTTGATTTTCTAAAGTCTGCTTGATATTTAACACAATATTGCACAGGTTCTAACATTTCGTTTTTTGCATTGCTTATTTCTGATAAAACGCTTCTGTCCGTAAACATTTTGTCATCTATATTTAGTGCTTTTAAACATTCTTTTACTAAGGTTCTTTGGTCTTGTGTGTCAAATATTAAAAATGATGAATCAAAACCTATTCTATCTATGTATTTTCTTAAAATACGCACGCAAATAGAGTGGAAGGTTCCCATCCATATATCTTTTGCCACATCTCCTACTAAGCCTTCTATTCTTTCTTTCATTTCATTTGCTGCTTTATTTGTAAAGGTTATTGCTAATATATTCCATGGTGCTACGTTTTTTTCGGCTATTAGGTATGCTATTTTGTGTGTTAATACTTTTGTTTTACCGCTTCCTGCCCCTGCTATTACTAAGCATGGCCCATCTGTCGCTAAGACCGCTTCTTTTTGCTTATTGTTTAATCCTTCTATTAACTCTTGCATTTTTGTTTCTCCATTTCTTATTGACATATTTAATATTTTTGTTTATGCTATCTAGTCTATACTATTTTTATGCTCTTGTCTAGCGAACATTTAAAATTTTATTAAAAATTTGTTTGTACCATTGAAGGGGACAGATTAACCTTTAGGAAACGTCCCCCAAATGGTAATTATAGTGACATTGCGAGCATGCCTAGTAAAAAGCCTGCTATGTTTCCTACCGCTGTCATTCTTCCGTGATATAGGCTATTTGATTCTGGTACTAATTCTCCTGATACTATGTATAGCATTGCTCCTGCTGCAAAGCTTAAACACATTGCTATTACTTCTTGTGATATTCCACCAAGTATTGCTCCGAAAAATGCTCCTATTCCTGTTGTTACTCCTGATAATATTACATAAAAAATTACTTTTTCTTTTTTCATTCCACCATTTTTCATAGGCACTGCCATGGAAATTCCTTCTGGTATATCATGCAGACATATTGCAATCGCTAGTGAATAACCTAATGTTAATGATGCCCCAAAGCCTGAGCCTATTGCTAAACCTTCTGGAAAATTATGAAGTGCTAAACCTATGCTTACTATTATTCCTGTTTTTAATAAATTGCTTGCTATGCTTTTATTTATTTTACTTGTATTAAACTTTTTTTGTACTAATACGTCACATATTATCATTATTATTATTCCTGCAATAATTCCCATAAGCACACTGAAAATGCTTGCTATTTCCATTGCTTCTGGTATTAAATCAAAACATATTATTGCTAACATTAGTCCTGAGGCAAATGCTAAAATAAAACTTAAAAATTTATTTGACTTTCTTTTGAAACATACTCCTATTATTCCTCCTATTGTTGTTCCAAATGTCCCAAAAAATAGGCCTATTAATGTTGTTTTTAATATTTCATTCACATTAAAACACTCCTTAAATTTAAACTTTTTATTAGTTTATTTTTAAGAAGTGTGATTTATTCGTCTTATTTATATGCCTTTTTTCTGGATATCTATCTGGTTTTAGTAAAGGAAACTGGCGATGTATTACATCGCCAGCCCTTGTTCTTTATTTGCTTTCTATTCAATTCCTTCAAGTATTTTTGCCTTTTCTTCATCTGTTAAACTATCCCATACTTTTTCGTTTTCTTCTGGTGAAACACTAATTACTTTATTATCTGGATCATTGATAATATTATTTTTCTCCTTTTCTTTGTCAAATTGTTCTTGTTGTTTTGAAATTTCCTGTGAAAAACCTAAATTATCAAATGATACTATATTTATAACTCCATTTGATTCATTCACATAGGAAACCTTAACATTATCTCCTTCTCTTGTAATTGGTAACTCTTCTGATACCATATATGATGCTAAATATAGTTTCTCAGTATCATTATCTAGTACAAAGTAATAATATGTTTCTCCATTTTCAATATTACTACCTATTCTACTTACAATTCCTTCCTGTGTATAGCCATAAACTTCCGCATCTCCAAAGTCTACTTTAACTCCACTATTATTCATCGCATTAATATAACTTCTCTTAGTTTCTGCTATACTATCTCCTACTGCAACAATAGAATAGTCCTCAATGTTCAGCATTGCATATTGTTTAACCAGTCCTTCGTTATCCTTTAAAGTACAGAAGTAAGTAGGAATTCCTGTAATATTCAATGGAATCGGAACAGTTGATTTATAGCCCATATTTTGGACTTTACCTTCGGCACTACTCATAGCTGCGGCCTCTGTAGCACCCACCATTCTATAGAATTTTGTAGATTTGTCCCTTGTATCTACTAGAATAAAACCTACTGTACCGCTATCCTTTCCTACAGAACTCATGCCTGTATAATAATAGCAATCTCCATCATTATAAACCGTAGTCATATGCTCTGTCATGGATAACTTATCTTGGTCAGAGAAATTGAATACTCCATGGACATATTCTCCATAGTTTTCAATTTGTTTTTTTATAAAGCTCTCTGGTTGAACTATGTCTACCCAATCTGGTACATCTTTAACTGAATACCAACTACAGTTACCAGTTTCCGGATCACAAATAACTACTCCTGTTGCCTCCGGATTTCTCCATAATGTCGAATTTTTATAAGTAGTTACTACCCAATATGGCTTTTCTTCTTCATCTAATTCAAATGAAAATTCGGTAAGTCCAACTGCTCTAAATCCACTTTTTCGGATATGTCTTTTTAAATCATCTCCAAGGAACGCTGATTGGGAATATTTAATTTTTATTTGCTCTTCATTTAGTTCTTTTACAAGTTTAACATCATTCATGTTTGTAGCACTTACAATAATATATCCTGGTGTTCCAGATTTATTTGCATTCCATTTCCAAAATGACCTGTGATTTAATGGTGCAACATAAATTAGTTTCCCATTTACCTGTTGTTTATTAGTAAACTGTCCTACTTCAACCTGAGAACCTAATGCTAGCTCTTCTCCCAACTTCTTATCAGCAAGTTTATCTGCCAAATCAATATCTACAATTGGTATTTGAGATGTATCTATTTCAACTATATCTTCTTTAAAAGATTTATAGTCTATCTCTCCAATTTGCCGATACATTTTGCCAGAATTTATTAGTCCTCCTCCTATAATAACAGCTCCTACAAATAGAATAAGACAAATAGCAGCTGCTCCTATAAAACTTGTTATTGCTCCTGCTATTAGTATTTCCTCCAAGTCATCTCTAATCCATATTTGTATTATAATTATGATCATTATTACTCCTATAATGAAAAAAGCTGTTCCGTCAATATAGGCAAAAGATAATGTTGGTAGCCATAACTCATATGTTAGCCAATATAAAAAACCTAATACTATTGTTCCAATACCTCTTTCTAATATCTCCATATTGCTCTCCTCCATATTGTTGCTAGATATTTTCGGGTTTCTGTTGCATTTAAAGAACTATCCCTCCTTTTTGATAGTTATCAATTTATATTTTATTGCAATACGTATATATTATATCATCGTTTTACATAATAGTCAAAAATTTCAACTTCATTTTTATTTTTTTCTACTGACTTTAATGCTTCTAGCATATCTATATTTGTAGTATTTTTAATGTATTGTTTGTTTAACAAAAAAATCCGCCGTGGCGGATTTTTTATTTTTATTTTACTTTATTGTTCGTTAATTTTTTTACCAAATATAGACATTGCAAGTTTTCCTACTACTGGTAATTCTGGATTTTCTTCCTTGCAAGCTTTTACTATACCTATTACTACTAATACAACATATATTCCATATACTATTGTTGAAAAAAATGGAATATATACAGGTATCATTCTGTATATAGCATATATAAGCATATAGCCTATACCTATAACTATTGCTTGAGCTGCATGTATTTTTGTATTTCTTTGGTTATCTTTTATACCATATAATACTATAAGTCCTCCTATCCAAGTAAATACATACGCTAAAACTGATTTGCTTTTTTCACTCATCTTACCATTTTTCCTTTCTAAAAAATTGTATAATTAATTACTCTTCACCTTTTAGTTTTTCTGCTCTGTCTGCTGCAATTAAATTATCTATCATTTCATCTAAGTTTCCATTTAAAAAGTCTTCAAATTGATATACGTTCATTCCTATTCTGTGGTCTGTTATACGTCCTTGTGGATAGTTGTATGTACGTATTTTTTCACTCCTATCTCCACTA
>ERZ825670.773-NODE-773-length-39597-cov-7.787871_pt1 | contig 39597 bp, 32 predicted proteins | sample MGYA00519929_ERZ825670 | MGnify/ENA primary metagenome ERZ825670 (study PRJEB31778, sample SAMEA3449207) | human gut metagenome | biome: human gut; feature: human-associated habitat; material: faeces | place: United Kingdom | collected 2010/2012 ...
GTTAATAAATAATATATAATAATTATTAATTATTACTTATTAATTGTTATTTATTAACTGTTATATATTAATTAATAACATATAATAATTATTATTTATTAATTATTATATATTAATTGAATTACTCTTCTTGCATAGCCAACTTTTGAGCTTGGTCAGCAGTAGCAAGAGCATCAAAGACCTCGTCCAAGTTACCGTTTAGGATACTTTCTAGTTGATATAGAGTTAAACCAATCCTATGGTCGGTAAATCTACCTTGTGGATAGTTATAAGTTCTAATACGTTCACTTCTGTCGCCAGTACCAACTTGAGAACGTCTTTCCGATGCTATCTTTTCATTCTGTTCAGCAAGGAGGCTATCGTACAATCTTGAACGCAAGATTTTCATAGCACGGTCTTTGTTCTTGTATTGAGAACGTTCGTCTTGACATTCTACAACCACGCCAGTAGGTAGGTGAGTAATTCTAACGGCAGACTCTGTCTTATTGATATGTTGTCCACCTGCACCAGATGCACGGAACACATCTATTTTAAGGTCACTAGGATTTATTTCAAGTTCCACTTCGTCAGCCTCTACAAGAACTGCTACCGTAACTGTAGATGTGTGTATTCTACCTTGACTTTCTGTTTCTGGCACACGTTGAACTCTATGCACACCACTTTCGTACTTCAAACGAGAGTACGCACCTTCGCCCTCTATGGAGAAACTTATTTCTTTAAAACCACCCAATTCAGTTGGATTAGCACTCAAGATTTCTTGTTTCCAACCCTTACTTTCGGCATACATAGTATACATTCTGTATAGAGAGTTTGCAAATAAAGATGCCTCCTCACCACCAGCACCACCACGGATTTCAATAATAACGTTTTTATCGTCATTAGGGTCATGAGGGAGTAGCATAATCTTTAATTCATTAGTAAACTTCTCCATAAGTTCTTTACTTTCTTCCAATTCAGCTTGAGCCATTTCTTTAAGTTCCTTATCCAAGCCACCAGCGTCCAAGAGTTCCTTAGCCTCATCGAAGTTATTTTTAGCAGAGCAATACTCTTTAAACTTTTCGATAATAGGTGTTAACTGTTTGTGTTCACGCATCAACTCAGCGTACTGTTTAGTATCGTTTACGACGTTAGGGTCGGATAGTTTTTGATTAAGCTCATCTAAGCGTTTTTCCATCAACTGCAATTTTTCAAACATAAAAAAATCTCCTTACAAAAAAATTAAAGTATAGGCTTAGAAACCTGTTTCACATTCTTTTCCAATTTACTGCGTGGGATAATAAACTCTCTTGAACATTTAAGGCAACGAACTCTAAAATCCACACCAGAGCGTAATACTAGCATCTTATTTTCACCACAAGGGTGATTTTTTTTCATAGTTAAAACATCATTAGGTTGAATATTCACGCCATCACCACTTTCGATAAGTTTAAAATTTGCCTATACTATAACATTATACTCTATTTTTTTACTAAAGGCAATATTTAATTAAAATATTTTAAAATATTAGTGCAAAATACTTAACTGTATACTATAGACAAATTGAGTTTTTTAGTATATAATAATTATATTAAATGGTTTGTTATAGGTGCAGACCTTAATAAATTTAGTTATAGAGGTATATTTTTATGAGAATTATAACAGGTTCTGCTAGGGGCAGAAAGCTAAAAACTCTTGAAGGTTTAGACGTTCGTCCAACTACTGATAAGGTAAAAGAAGCAATATATTCAGCCATTCAATTTGATGTCGAAGGTGCTACCGTACTAGACCTATTTTCTGGAAGTGGTCAAATGGGTATAGAGGCTATTAGCAGAGGTGCTAACTTAGTGTTCTTTGTAGATAAATCTAAGGCATCTATTGATTGCACTAGGGAAAACATTCAAAGCGTAGGATTTTCCAAACAAGCTAAAATTTTTAACATGGATAGCTTAGACTTCATTAAGACTACTTCGCAAAAGTTCGATATAGTAATATTAGACCCTCCATACTCTAAAGATTTGCTATCCCCTATACTACACATTCTAAAAGATAAACTTAATAACGGTGCAAAAGTAGTCTGCGAACATGAAAAGTATCTACAGTTACCACAAAGCATTGGCGATTTAAAACTAAAGAAAAAATATTCCTATGGTAAGACAGAAGTTACTCTGTACACCTACGGTTTAGAGGAGATACTATAATGAGAAGAATAGCAGTATGCCCTGGAAGTTTCGACCCAGTTACTGTAGGTCATGTAGATATTTTTAAACGTGCATCTAAAATGTTCGATAAAGTTATAGTATTAGTATCTGTAAATCCCACTAAGAAACCTAGTTTTTCACCAGTCGAAAGAATTACCATGATAGAACGTGTTACTTGTCACATGGACAACGTAGTAATAGACATATTAGATGGCCTACTTGCTGACTATGTGGAAAGAGTTCAAGCGTGTGCCATAGTAAAAGGTCTTAGAGCCGTTAGCGATTTTGAATATGAGTTCCAAATGGCTTTAGCCAACAGAAAACTCTATCCTGAGGCAGAAACGGTGTTTATTCCTACAGCATCTGAGAATATGTACCTTAGTTCTAGCGTGGTAAAACAGATTGCTATGTTCGGTGGAGATATAAGCAGTTTCGTCCCTGCTGAAATTTTAGACGATATTTTAAAAAGAATTGGAAAGAGTGATGATTATGAAAACTATCGATGAGAGTATTAATCAATTGGAAGAACTTGTGAACAGTGCCAAAACTATGCCTTTCGCCAATAAAAGTCTTATTGATGCCGAAAAAGTTAAAGATATTATAGAGGATATGCGTAAAAACCTCCCAGAAGAAATTAAACGTGCTAGGTATGTGGACAATGAAAAAGATAAGATTATAGCAGAAGCTAACGCTAAAGCTAATGATATTATTAGTACTGCTGAAGAACGTTCTAAATCTTTGCTACAGACTACCGACGCTAGAGTTAAAACTTTAATAGATGAAAATAATATCACTCAACAAGCATTAAAAGAGGCTAAAGTTATAATCACTAAGGCTCAAGCTAAAGCTGATGACATTGTTAATAATGCTCAAAAAAAATCTGAAGATTTAAAGAAGGCTACTAATGAACTTATCTTTAAAAATCTTCTCAATTCGGAACAGGCTCTTATGAATAGCCTTGACGGTATTAGAAAAACAAAGACAGTTCTTAGTAACGCTTCCAAAAAACAAGATTAACTTTGTTTTTTTAAAAAATACATAGTTTATTAACATTCTATTGATGATTTATTCATAAAATTATATTATAATTAATACATATGGTAAAGACGCAATGGGGCGTATCAGTTTTTTAAGGCACTGATATGCCCTTTTTTATACTTTTTTTGGAGGTTTTTATTTATGGATAAAATAGATGCAATGTTAATCAATCTTTTACAAGAAAACGCAAGATATCCTTTAAAGCAATTAGCTGCTAAGGTATTTCTTTCAGCACCTGCCGTATCCTCTAGGATAGATAAACTGGAAAAACAAGGAATTATAACTGGTTACAATACTACCGTGGATATGCAAAAACTTGGATATCATATTACTGCCTTTATAAACTTAGAACTCTCTGCAAGTCAAAAACCAGACTTCTATCCTTTTATTAGAGATTGCCCTAACGTTTTAGAATGTAATTGCGTAACTGGAAGTTATTCAATGCTTATAAAGGTAGCATTTCCAAGCACTCAAGAGTTGGATATGTTTATTGGACATCTTCAAAACTTTGGAAACACCTCTACTCAGATAGTATTCTCTACACCCGTTCCACATAGAGAAATTAGCGTGTACTAATTAATTAATTAATTAATATTTAATAAATAATAGATAATAATTCTTGGTTATTATCTATTATTTTCTATTCTTTTAGGACATCGACAATTGACATAAATTCTAATTTTTTTGCAAATTTCCTCTTGACATTTTTACTGTTATGTGCTATAATTTTAACCATAAAAGGACATCGACAAGATGTTTTTATTAATTGTCAACAATTTTATGTGTTGGTATTTGTGTATTTTTACAATGGGTATTCTATATGTTGTGTGCTATCACTGGGTTGCGTACATTATGTACGGATTTGTTACTCGCTATATGGGTATTGAAATATTTGTATAGTCTAAGTTAAAAGCGTCTATATAATATTTGTTACTCGCTATATGGGTATTGAAATTTTTCGTAAAGTCAATTTACATTGGCTCTTTGATTTGTTACTCGCTATATGGGTATTGAAATAAAAGTCTTTGAGTAGCTTCGACCTTTTCTCTAGATTTGTTACTCGCTATATGGGTATTGAAATTATGGCATTGACGGAAATGAAATCTATCGTTTTAGATTTGTTACTCGCTATATGGGTATTGAAATTCAACTCTGGCTCTTGTGTTTTAGTTTGCACTATATTTGTTACTCGCTATATGGGTATTGAAATCGCAAAAAATTAAACATAGATGCGTCTGGATTGAATTTGTTACTCGCTATATGGGTATTGAAATAAATTATTAACAAAGTTTTTGTGCTATTTTTGTGATTTGTTACTCGCTATATGGGTATTGAAATATCCATAGTTCCACGAAGTCACATTATAGACTTTGATTTGTTACTCGCTATATGGGTATTGAAATATTTTAAAATTTTGTGGAATGGCTGTGTCTCTTAATTTGTTACTTGCTATATGGGTATAAAATAAATAACAATTAATAAATAATATATAATAATTATTATTTATTAATTATTAAATATTAATTGTTTAGGCTCGCTATATGGGTATTGAAACACCACTTTCCAATTTCTTTGGTTTCACCATTGTACTTTGATTTGTTACTCGCTATATGGGTATAAAATAAATAATAAATAATATATAATTATAATAATTATTATTTATTATTTATTAATTGTTAATTATTATTTGGTTAAGGGTGTTAAAACTATGACCACATTCATTAGACGTATGTTATACATACTGTTTGCAATAGTCACGATATCTGGTGGGATAATGTTTTTTTCGGGGGCAAGTGATTGCTACAAGATAGTATTTAATCAACCGTTGGACTTAAACGATGTGGATAGTTCTAAATTTACAGATGGAGAACTTGTATCTGGTGACGTATACTATGTAATAGATAGCATAGCGACATCTTACTCAACGGAACTATTTAACAAAACTAAGACTATATACTATTTAGTGCCAATAAAATCTGGGAAGTATATACTGGTTGCCAGTGGAAACACTACCGAAATAAATACTTTCGATAGAATATTTCAGCAAACTTGTCAATATCTAAATAAAGAGATAGAAGACACTTTAACCTCTATTAATATAGATGGCAAAATATTTCCAGTAGATGAAAACTTAAAAGAACTCTTATACTCATGGGCAGAAAGTACTAACTACTTTTCCACTACGGATAAATCTGCAATAGATGAGGAAGTTCTTCCGTACGTTGTGTGTACTCAAAACTGGAGCAATATAAAGAACATAACAATATCAGGATTGATAACCCTAATTGTAGGTATAGTTGGTATTATAGTAGTAAAGATAGTATCAAAGAGGTTAATATCCAAAGAATTAAATAGCTAAAATAATAGAGTATCTTAGAAGTTCTAAGATACTCTAAACTTTTTACATATCGTTTTGAATGAACTCAAACAGAGCGTTTGCGACCTCTTGATTAACTCCAGCTACAGATTTTAACTCCTGTATAGTAGCAGATTTCAAAGCATCTAAAGTTTTAAAGTGAAGCATAATCTTAATAGCCTTTTTATCACCGATACCCTTGACGTTGGTCAAACTAGAATGAATACTCTTTTTAATATGTTTACTTCTAGCATAAGATATAGCAAATCTGTGCATTTCATCTTGAATGAATATCAACAGTTTAAAAGCGTCATCATACTTAGGCAAGGATACTTCTCCCCCACTATAAGATATAGCTTTAGTATTATGTTTATCATCTTTAACTATGCCAAAGACGTTTATATTCAAACCGAACCTATTAACTACACTTTTAACGGTATTAACGTGAGAAGTTCCACCATCTACGAATATTAAATCTGGAGTTTGAGAGAAACTATCATCTTTTTTAGAAGTATCTACTAGATACGCAAGACGTCTAGTTAGAATATTTTCCATACAAGCGTAATCATTTTGGATAGAAATATCATCTATGGAAAACTTGCGATACAACTTTTTGTTAGGTCTGCCGTTTTCAAAGACAATCATAGAACCCACCATAACTTGAGAGCCTATATTAGAAATATCATAAGCCTCTATGCGTTTAGGAATGTTTTCCAATCCCAAAACTTTGGATAGCTTTTCTAAAGATTTAACTTCCTTAGACGTTCTATTCTCTTTAATGGATAGATATTCACTAGCATTATTCTTAGCCATAGCCAAAAACTTAGAACTATCGCCACGTTGACGATACAAAATTTTAACCGATATCAACTTAGAAACTTCTTGAATATTTTCCAAAGGTTCGTCAATGAATATAGTCTGTGGGAGTTCATTTGTATCTTTAGAAGTATAGTACTGAGTTATAAAACTTTCCAAGATAACCTCACCAGTGATACTTGTATCATTTATGAATAAATTTTCCTTATCAAAGAGTTTACCGTTTCTATACTTCAAAACAGATATAGAAGTGCAATCTGTACCAGTAACTTTACCGATAAAGTCTACATCTTTAGAGATAACATCGTTAATCTTTTGAGGTTGCGAAGATTTTTTAATATAGTCAATTCTATTGCGAAGTAGGATAGCCTTTTCAAAGTCCAAATTTTGAGAGGCTTGTAACATCTGTTGAGTAAGTTTTTCAATAGACTTTTCCGAACCATTTTTAACGTATTCAATAGCATCTAATATAATACTATTGTACTCCTCTTTAGATATCTTTCCTTGACATAAACCCATACACTTATCAATGTGATAGTTTAAACATGGACGCTGTTTTTTAAAATCTCTAGGAAAGGCTTTCTTACAAGTAGGAAGTTTAAATACAGTATTTACCTCATCTACGGTATGCCTAGCGATAGCCGAACTTGTATATACACCTATATACTTTCCGTCATCATCTTTTTGATATTCAGTAGTAATTCTAGGATACTCCTCATTAGATACCTTAATATAAGAGTAACCTCTGCCATCTTTAAGTAGAATATTATACTTAGGTTTATACTGTTTAATCAAGCCACATTCAAGTAGAAGGCATTCGTATTCGGTATCGGTGACAATAAAATCGTAGTCACAAATTTTAGATATCATTTTTAAAGTTTTCTCATTGTGATATACACTTTCTCTAAAGTAGCTAGAAACTCTATTTTTCAAATTTTTAGCCTTACCGATATATATAATCTTACCAGAAACATCTTTCATTAGATAAACTCCAGACGACGTAGTAAGTTTAGAAGTCTTATCTTTTAGATATTCAATATTCTTATTAAGCACATTAAATCACTCCTTAGAATAAGTTTATATAATAATTATATTGGGTAAAAAGAAAAAAGTCAATTAAGCAAAATTTGGATAATATTGAAAAAATTAAATATTTTAAAAAAATTTGAAAAAACTATTGACAAATTAAATAATATGGCATATAATAAATACATGAACAGATGTTCATATGAAAGGGTGATAAAATATGAGTGATAACAAAGATATACAACATTTAGAAGTAGAACTTCCAAACTGCGACTATATGCACCTACATGATGACGTTATTAAAGAAGTATTCAACTCTATGCCAGACGATGAAACCCTTTTCGATTTAGCAGAGTTATTTAAAATATTCAGTGACAGCACTAGAATTAAAATATTATACTCTCTGTTAATATCTGAAATGTGTGTGTGCGATATAGCTACACTCTTAGGTATGAGCCAATCTGCGATATCTCATCAACTAAGAATATTAAAGCAATCTGGATTGGTAAAATATCGCCGTGAGGGAAAAACTATATTCTATTCACTTTCAGATAATCATGTTTCTACCATTATCAATCAAGGAATGGAACATATCCAAGAATAGCAATCGCTAATGTGATAATAATATCTTATAGGAGGATTTTTGTATGAAGAAAACTTTTAAAATGGTCGATTTAGACTGTGCAAACTGTGGTGCTAAAATGGAAGAAGGCATAAAGAAAATCAAAGGCGTTCAAGATGCTAGTATCAGCTTTATGGCTCAAAAAATAACTATCGAGGCTGAAGAAAGCGACTTCCCTAGAATTTTAAAGGAAGCGTGTAAGGTTTGCCAAAAAGTAGATGAAGAATGTACTATCGAGTATTAAAATCTATACGTTGCTAAGTTAGAGCATTATCTAAGATGCTCTAACTAAAGCAAAAATTAAAATAAGATTTGTTTTACAATAACATATGAATATATGTTCATGTGTAAAACTAAAGGAGGAAATCTTATGAATAAAAAGCAGAAGAAACAACTCAAGCAGATTATAATAGGTGCAATCCTGTTTGTTATATGTCTAATAGTTAGTAAGTTCACACCATTTGAAAATCTTCCAAAGTATATACAAGTAATACCATATGTAGTGACATACTTAGTGTTAGGTTTAGACGTTCTTAAAAAATCGATTAAAAACATAGGCAACGGTCAAGTGTTCGATGAAAACTTCTTGATGTGCATAGCAGGTGTAGGAGCTTTCTGTTTAGGAGAGTTCAGCGAGGGTGTAGCCGTAATGCTATTCTTTAAAGTTGGAGAGTTCTTTGAAAAGTATGCTGTAAATAAATCGAGAAAGTCTATATCCTCACTTATGGATATAAAGCCTGACATCGCTACCATAGAAGTAGATGGCAAACTAACTCAAGTAGACCCCGAAAGCGTATCTATTGGCGATACCATTATAGTATCTGCTGGTGAAAAAATTCCTATAGACGGCACTATTATGGAGGGTTCATGTTCTGTAGATACATCTGCTATAACTGGCGAAAGCGTCCCTAGAGATATAAAGGTTGGTGATAAAGCTATCAGTGGATTTATCAACCTAAACGGAACTATAAAGATACAGACAGAAAAAGCCTTTTCAGATAGTACAGTATCCAGAATTTTAGACCTAGTAGAAAATGCCTCCTCTAAGAAAGCCGAGGCTGAAAAGTTTATAACTAAGTTCGCAAAGTACTACACACCTATAGTAGTATGTTTAGCAGTAGTTATAGCCATACTAGTACCTTTGATAACTGGTCAAGCGTTTTCAAAGTGGGTATATAGAGCTTTAACATTTCTAGTAATATCATGCCCATGTGCATTGGTAATATCCGTACCTCTAGGATTTTTCGGAGGCATAGGTGGTGCATCGGATAACGGAATACTAGTAAAAGGTAGTAACTGCTTAGAAAACTTATCAAAAGTAAATACTATAGCATTCGATAAGACTGGTACTCTTACAGAGGGCGTATTCAAAGTAACAGAAGTACATTCTGTAGGAAGTCTATCCGAAGATGAACTACTTGAAGTAACTGCATATGCTGAAAGTTTTTCAAACCACCCAGTGTCCAACTCTTTAAAAGATGCCTTTGGCAAAGAAATATCTATAGAAAGAGTTTGTAACGCAAAAGAAATCGCTGGTAAAGGCGTATCTGCTGATGTAGATGGCAAGACTATCTATGTAGGAAATACTAAACTTATGCAAAGCATAGGTATAAAATGCGATACCCCAAACGCTGTAGGAACTATAGTCCATGTGGCTACTAAAGATAACTATTTAGGATATATAGTAGTATCCGATGTGGTTAAGCCTAAGGCTAAAGATACTATGCAAAAGTTGAAATCTTTAGGTATAGAAAAGACTATCATGCTAACTGGCGACCTAGAACCAGTAGCTAAAGAGATATCTAAACAAGTTGGTGTAGATGAGTTCCACGCTGAATTAATGCCACAAGATAAGGCTCAAATAGTAGAAGATTACAAAAAGAAAGGTAAAACTATACTATTCGCAGGTGATGGCATTAATGATGCTCCAGTATTAGCATTATCGGACGTTTCGGTTGCTATGGGTGGTTTAGGTTCAGACAGTGCCATTGAGATATCCGACATAGTAATTATGAACGATGACATATCTAAAATAGCCGATAGCATTAAAATAGCTAGACGTACTTTAAGTATAGTTAAACAAAACATAGTATTTGCAATATCGGTTAAAGTTTTAGTGCTAATATTAGGTGCTTTAGGAATTGCTCATATGGGATTAGCAATATTTGCTGACGTAGGAGTATCTGTAATAGCAATTTTGAATGCAATGCGTACCCTAAAATTCAAAAGTTAAAATATTTAAATATCGGAATATTTTTTTAAAGTATTCCGATATTTTTTATATAAGCATTTTCAAAATATTAAGTTTACTAGGTGTAAAACTTAATTTTAAGGATAAATTCCAGTACTGCACTTAAAAAAAATCATTTTTTTTTTTTAAAACTTTAAAATACCCATTGACAAACTAATTTTTTTGATATATAATAATTACAGAATTTAATTTCTGTTAAATATTCAAAGCAAAGACGCTTTTTACATTATGACGGGTTCACTATGACTTCCTTCATTTTGTTATGGGTGTCTTTTATTTTTTTACAGAAAAATAATCTAATTAAGACTTTTATCTATTAATATAATTCATAAGGAGTGTGTTAATATTGGATAACTTTAGAGTTCAAGAACCTTTTAAACAACAAGGTTTATACAATCCACGATTTGAGCATGACAATTGTGGTATAGGTTCAGTAGTAAATATAAAAGGTATAAAATCCAGAGAAGTCGTAGAGAATGCTCTACGCATAGTTGAAAACTTAGAGCATCGTGCTGGTAAAGATGCCGAAGGAAAAACTGGTGATGGTGTAGGTATACTATTACAAATCTGTCACCCATTCTTTAAAAAGGAATGTGCTAAGTTAGGTTTCGATATAGGTGAAGAACGTGACTATGGCGTAGGTATGTTTTTCTTTCCTCAAGATGAGTTAAAAAGAAATCAAGCTAAAAAGCTATTCGAGATTATAGTTAAAAAAGAGGGCATGGATTTTATCGGTTGGAGAACAGTTCCAACAAATCCAGACGTACTAGGACATAAGGCTTTAGAAAGTATGCCTTACATTATGCAAGGTTTTGTTAAGCGTCCTAACGATTGCCAAAAAGGTCTTGACTTCGATAGAATGTTATACATTGCAAGACGTGTATTCGAACAAAGCAATGAGGATACTTATGTAGTATCACTATCCAGTAGAACTATAGTGTACAAAGGAATGTTTTTAGTTAAAGAGTTACGTCTATTCTTTAACGACCTACAAAGTGAAGATTATACATCAGCTATAGCTACAGTTCACTCACGTTTTTCCACTAATACAAATCCTAGTTGGCAGAAGGCTCACCCTAACAGATTTATAGTACACAACGGTGAAATAAATACCATCACTGGTAACGCCGACAAGATGCTTGCTCGTGAAGAAATAGTTCATTGTGAGGCTCTAAAAGACCATATGCACAAGATTTTACCTATCATAGACCCAGCAGGTTCGGACTCTGCTAGACTTGATAACACTCTTGAATTTATGATTATGGCAGGAGTTCCAATGCCTCTAGCCGTTATGATTACCATTCCAGAGCCTTGGAGAAATAACAGAACTATGTCCCAAGAAAAGAAAGACTTCTACAAGTACTATGCTACTATGATGGAACCTTGGGACGGCCCTGCATCTATACTATTCTCCGATGGCGATATGATGGGTGCTGTCTTAGATAGAAACGGTCTAAGACCATCAAGATACTGTATCACTTCCGATGACTTTTTAATACTATCTTCTGAAGTTGGTGTTATAGATATCCCAGCCGAAAAGATAGTTAAAAAAGACCGTCTACGTCCAGGTAAGATGTTACTAGTAGATACTATAAAAGGCGAACTTATCGACGATGACGAACTAAAGCAATACTATGCTACACGTCAACCTTATGGCGAATGGATTGACGCATATCTTGTAAGACTTAAAGACTTAAAAATTCCAAATAAGAATATAGTTCACTACTCACATGATGAGTTAGTACGTCTACAAAAAGCGTTTGGATACACTTACGAAGATATCAGAACTAGTATACTTCCAATGGCTAAAAACGGTGCAGAACCTGTTGCTGCTATGGGTTCAGATACTACCCTACCACCATTATCCAAATGCAATCCGCCATTATTTAACTATTTTAAGCAACTATTTGCACAAGTAACAAATCCACCTTTTGACGCAATTAGAGAAGAAATAGTTACAGACCACTGCGTGTATATCGGTAAAGATGGAAACATCTTAGAGGAAAAGGCTGAAAACTGTAGAGTTTTAAAGATAGAAAATCCTATACTAACTAGTATGGATATGTTAAAGATTAAATCTATGGATATCTCAGGATTTAAAGTAAGCACTATACCAATGACTTACTATAAAGGAACTCCATTAGAAAAGGCTATTCAACACTTATTTATCCAAGCAGATAAGGCTTTTAAAGATGGTGCAAACATTTTAATACTATCTGATAGAGATGTAGACGAATATCATGTACCAATGCCATCATTACTAGCAGTATCGGCACTACAACAGCATCTAGTAACTACCAAAAAGAGATTATCTGTTGCAATAGTTTTGGAAACTGCAGAACCAAGAGAAGTACATCATTTTGCTACATTACTTGGTTATGGAGCTAGTGCAATCAACCCATACTTAGCACAAGAAACTATTAGAGATTTAATTAAACATCATTCACTAGATAAGGATTATTATGCTGCTGAAACTGACTATAACAATTCTATTTTACACGGTATAGTAAAGATTGCATCTAAGATGGGTATATCCACAATACAATCTTACCAAGGTTCTAAGAACTTTGAGGCTATGGGCGTAAGTAAGGAAGTTATAGATAAGTACTTCACAAATACAGTAAGTAGAGTTGGAGGTATCACATTAAGTGACATTTCCAAGAGAACTGAAGTATTACACTCCTCAGCATTTGACCCTCTAGGCTTAGATATAGATGTAAAAGTAGATAGTGTAGGTTCGCATAAGTTAAGAAGTGGTAAAGAGGACCATCTATACAATCCAGAAACCATACATCTATTACAACTTGCAACTTGGAATGACGACTATCAAACTTTTAAAGAGTATTCCGATGCTCTAACTAAGGAAGATAAGTTTATGAACCTTAGAAGTCTATTAGATTTCAAGTTTGCTGAAGATGGTGGTATTCCAATAGACGAAGTTGAAAGTGTGGATAGTATAGTTAAGCGTTTCAAAACTGGAGCGATGTCTTATGGTTCAATTTCACAAGAGGCTCACGAAACTATGGCTATAGCCATGAACAAGTTAGGAGGAAAATCCAACTCTGGTGAAGGTGGCGAAAGTTTAGAGCGTCTAACTATTGGCAAAGATGGTTTAAATAGATGTTCAGCGATAAAGCAAGTAGCATCTGGACGTTTTGGTGTTACATCAAGATACCTAGTAAGTGCTAAAGAAATCCAAATAAAGATGGCTCAAGGTGCAAAGCCAGGTGAAGGTGGTCAGTTACCAGCAGGAAAGGTATATCCATGGATAGCTAAGACTAGACATTCAACTCCAGGTGTAGGTTTAATCTCACCACCACCACACCACGATATATACTCTATTGAAGATTTAGCACAACTAATCTACGATTTAAAGAACTCCAATAAAGATGCAAGAATATCTGTAAAGTTGGTATCGGAAGCAGGTGTAGGAACTGTTGCTGCTGGTGTTGCTAAGGCAGGAGCTCAAGTAATATTGATATCTAGCTTTGATGGTGGTACTGGTGCTGCACCAAGAAACTCTATTTACAATGCAGGTTTGCCATGGGAACTAGGTTTAGCCGAAACTCAACAGACTTTAATTCTAAATGGACTACGTTCCAGAGTTAGAATTGAAACTGATGGTAAACTTATGACTGGTCGTGACGTTTTAGTTGCTCTACTTTTAGGTGCTGAGGAGTTCGGATTTGCGACTGCTCCACTAGTAACCATGGGTTGCGTTATGATGAGAGTTTGTAACTTAGATACTTGTCCAGTAGGTATAGCCACTCAAAACCCTGAACTTAGAAAGCGTTTTAAAGGTAAGCCTGAATACGTTATGAACTTCATGAAGTTTGTGGCTCAAGAACTTAGAGAGTACATGGCTAAACTAGGTTACAGAACTATAGATGAACTTGTAGGTCGTACCGATTTACTAAAGGTTAAAGATAATCTTAAGGATACTCCTGCTGAAAAGATAGATATGGCTAACATACTATGTAATCCATATGTAAATGACGATAGCGTTCCTAGACGTTTTGACCCTAACAACGTATATAACTTTGAATTAGAAAAGACTATCGATGAAAGAATTATCATGAAGAAGTTAGGTTCTGCTTTAAAGAATAAGACTAAAAAGACTATCGAAATAGACGTTACTAACACCGATAGAACTGTAGGAACTATCTTTGGTAGCGAAATTACTAAGCGTTACGATGATACTCTTGAAGAAGATACATTCACTGTAAAGTGTAACGGTAGTGGTGGTCAAAGTTTTGGAGCATTTATTCCTAAGGGTTTAACTCTTGAACTAGTCGGCGATAGCAATGACTACTTTGGTAAAGGCTTATCTGGAGGTAAGTTGATAGTATATCCACCAAAGGGTTCTACATTCAAGCAAGATGAGAACATCATAATAGGTAACGTAGCACTATACGGAGCAACTAGTGGAAAGGCGTTTATCAACGGTGTGGCAGGAGAACGTTTCTGCGTGCGTAATTCGGGAGCAATTGCAGTAGTCGAGGGTGTCGGCGACCATGGTTGCGAATATATGACTGGTGGTAGAGCCGTTATCTTAGGTAAGACTGGTAAAAACTTCGCTGCTGGTATGAGTGGTGGTATTGCATACGTTCTTGACGAAAACAGAGATTTATATATGAAGATTAACAAAGAACTTGTTTCATTAAATGCCGTTGAAGAAAAGTACGATATCCATGAACTAAGAGATATGATTGAAGAACACGTTAAAGTTACTAACTCTGCTAAGGGTAAAGATATCCTTGAACACTTTGACGAATATCTACCTAAGTTTAAGAAGATACTTCCTCATGATTATGCTCGTATGCACTCTACTATAGTTAAAATGGAAGAAAAAGGCATGAGTAACGAACAGGCTCAAATTGAAGCGTTCTACGCTAACAAGGCTAAGTAAGGAGGTTTTTTTCAATGGGTAAACCAACTGGATTTTTAGATTACAATAGAAAAGAAAGTGAAAGTATTGCTCCTTTAGAAAGAATTAAAAACTTTAATGAGTTCCATGTACATCTTTCTGAAGCTGAACAAAGACTTCAAGGTGCTAGATGTATGGATTGTGGAGTACCATTCTGTCAATCGGGCAAGATGTTAAAGGGTGCAGTATCGGGTTGTCCTTTAAACAATCTAGTACCAGAGTGGAACGACTTAGTATACAATGGTCAATGGAACGAGGCACTATCACGTTTAATGTTGACTAATAACTTTCCAGAGTTCACATCTAGGGTATGTCCTGCATTGTGCGAGAAAGCTTGTACTTGTGGTCTAAATGGAGATGCCGTATCTGTTAGAGAGAACGAACACGCTATTATAGAAACTGCATACGCTAACGGCAAGATGTCCGCTAGAGTACCTAGCTTCAGAACTTCTAAAAAGATTGCTGTAATAGGTTCAGGACCATCTGGACTTGCTACTGCCGACCAACTAAATAAAAGAGGTCATAACGTTACAGTGTATGAGCGTTCCGATAGATTAGGTGGACTATTAATGTATGGTATCCCTAACATGAAGTTAGATAAGAAGGTCATTGAAAGACGTATTAACATCATGAAAGCTGAGGGCGTGGAGTTCATTACTAACGCAAACGTTGGCGAAAATGTAAGTGCTAAAGATATCATTAACGACTACGATGCAGTAATATTAGCTTGTGGAGCATCTAACCCTAGAGATATAAACGTAAACGGCAGAGATGCTAAAGGCATATACTTTGCAGTGGATTTCTTAAAATCCACTACTAAGAGCCTATTGGATTTCAACCTTATAGATGGAACTTATATCTCTGCTAAAGATAAGAACGTCATAGTAATAGGCGGTGGCGATACTGGTAACGACTGCGTTGGTACTGCTATTAGACATGGTTGTAAGTCGGTAACTCAAATAGAAATGATGCCTAAACTTCCAGAAACACGCACTGCAAACAATCCATGGCCAGAGTGGCCTAGAGTTTTAAAGACTGACTACGGTCAAGAGGAGGCTATAGCCGTATTTGGAAACGACCCTAGAGTGTACGAAACTACAGTTAAAGAGTTCTACAAGAACAACGAAACTGGCGAACTTTGTGGAGTTCAAACCGTACAAGTTAAGTTTGTAACTGAAGATGGTAAGCGTGTTCTAAAAGAAGTAGAAGGTTCGGAGAAGTATCTTGATGCCGATATGGTATTAATCGCAGCAGGATTTTTAGGTTCTCAAAGCTATGTAACAGACGCTTTCGGCGTAGAAGTAAATGCTAGAACTAACGTTGCTACTAACTTGGGAAGTTATGCTACTAACGTTCCAAAGGTATTCACGGCTGGTGATATGCACCGTGGACAGTCCTTAGTAGTATGGGCAATCCAAGAGGGACGTTCTGTTGCTAAAGAAGTTGATAAGTATCTTATGGGTTATACTAACCTTAGATAATATAAAGTCTTAATAAAGAGTAAAAGGCAAGTCTAAAGAATAAGACTTGCCTTAACTTTATGTATAAAAAATGAGCATAAAAAAATCGTAGATAAGACATCTACGATAGAAGAAATATGAAAATGCGAGTAATGGGACTTGAACCCATACGTCAAAGACACACGCCCCTCAAACGTGCCTGTCTGCCTATTCCAGCACACTCGCAAAAAAATAATGTGGCATTGGGGATTTGAACCCCAGACCCTTTGATTAAAAGTCAAATGCTCTGCCAACTGAGCTAATGCCACATAAGTTTTATTAAGTTTTGTTATCGTCAAGCGACTTTATTATTATAACACATTCAAACTAATTTGTCAAGTACTTTTTTCAACTTTTTTAAAAAATTTTTTTAAGTTTTCATGAACTTTATCAACTCAGTGAGAACATATTAATTATAACACACTTTTTTTAATCTGTCAAGAGTTTTTTAAAATTTTTTTGAAGATTTTTAAAAGTTTATGTAATATCAAGTAGCTCAATCACAACGATACATATTATAGCATGAAAATTTTAATCTGTCAAGAGTTTTTTTAAAAAAAATCAAAAAAATTTTTGAGCTACAAAACAAGATATAATATAAGTAGAGAAATCCCCTACCAAAGCACAAAACAGAGTATGTCGCATACGTTTAAACTTCACCGAACCAAAATACAAAGATAACGTATAGAAAGTAGTTTCACTAGCACCCATCATCACACTAGCAGTTAGACCTATAAGACTATCTACACCATATTGATTAAGTATATCCTCATATACAGCCATTGCAGAACTATTAGAGATAGGTCTAATTAGGGCAAGGGGTAGACACTCAGCAGACAAGCCAAAGCGTGAGATAAAGGGAGATAACGCCTGAGTAATATACATAGGAATATCCGATGCTCTAAACAATCCTACAGATAGCATAACAGTAATTAAAATAGGAGTAAGTTCCAAAGCCAACTTTAAATTTTCCTTAGCACCCTCAATGAACTCATCAAAAACGTTGATATTTTTTCTAATTCCTATGATAAATATTATCAAGGTCAAGACTGGCAGAACGTATATTGAAAATTTGGTAATAAACATTTAAGATTGCTCCTTTAATTAGCTTGAAAAATTTCCAATTTTCTTTGAATGGACATCTCTATTTTTACATACGGGATTTATTTTATTACACACTTTAGTGAACCAAAGTACAAATATCAAGTTTACCAAAGATGCCACTATAACTGCTGGTAAAATTACCATAGGATTATCACTATTATTCATACTTCTTATAGAAGATACTGTTGAAGGTATCAAAGTAAGTGATGAGGTATTCATTACACAAAACAGAATAAAGTTATCACTAGCCACACCATCGCACTCTTCTTGTTCAAGACTTTTAATAGCTTGTATTCCGTAAGGTGTAGCAGAGTTGCCAAATCCAAGCATATTAGCGGTTATGTTCAGGCATATATTTTTAAAACTTTTAGAGTTTACATCTAAATTTTTGAAGATGATACTAAGTATTGGAGTAAAAAGTTTACATATATAGTCTGTAATGCCCGATTTTTCAGCTATTCGCATAAGACCACCCCAGACAGCCATGCCTCCAGCTAGATATATTGAAAACTCTATAGCATTATTTCCCTCATTGAGAATAGCGTTAGAAAGTTCATTAACATTTCCCGAAAGAAACCCCACAATTATGGAAATAATAACCATTGTAATAAATAGGCAATTTAACATATTTTACCTCCTTTTTTCAAAAAAAATTGTGCAAAAAAATACCATAAATTCTATTGACTTTTATTGGAACTGGTTGTATAATATTATTACAGAAAGTCGAAAACGGAAAAAATTACAAATAATTTTTGGCTTTATGTCTAAGAGGCTCTTGGAAATTTTATAACTTTAATCAAATTATATGGAGGATTCAAAAATGGAAACAAAATCAGCTTTTAGAAAAATCGATGAATTAGGAAGAATAGTTATTCCTATAGATATCAGAAGAAAATTAGGCGTTAATAATGGTGAAAGTCTAGAGATTTCTCTACAAAATGATACTGTTATTCTAAAGAAGCATCATGAAAATTGCATCTTCTGTTTCAGCAACGAAAATCTTGTATCTTTTGAAGGCAAGATGGTATGTAATAAGTGTATAGAAAAGCTAAAACAAGCTGAATAATCTATATAACATATGCTAACTAAATTAAGTTTATAACTCATAAAATCAATTATAGGCACGGTTCTTTTTAGAGAGAGAAAGGACTGTGTCTTTTTTTATATTAATTTCATTTCTAAGTAACATGAGCCACTTCCAAGAGCCTCCACGATACATCAATACTTAGATAGTAAATCAATAGATTTTTAATGCTTCATGGATTTTAAAACCATGTAATAATTAATATGCAAGAAAATTTCAAATCATTAATGAGCAATATTTAAAAAAATCAAGTGTAATTGTGTAGGTATGTCGGTTAATATGAAATGAAAAATTAAGCCATTCATTTTAGTTATAAGCCATGTGCATATGTGCATATTAACGCTCAAAAATACAATTTTAAAGTTTTCCGATTTACCATATTAATATATTGACATTATTAAAATATTATGTTATACTTAAAGTTGATTATCAAAAATGTTTTATTTAAAGAAAGTTAGGTGCATAATGAATTTTAATGATATAAATTTATCTAATGAGATAGTTCAAGCCATACAAGATATGGGTTTCACTGAAATGACTGAAATTCAATACAAGAGTATTCCCCTACTACTACAAGGTAAAGATGTAATAGGTCGTTCCAATACTGGTACTGGAAAGACTGTAGCTTTTGGCATTCCTGCAATAATGAATATACATCAAGATGACTGTCAAGACGTAAAAACGTTGATACTCTGTCCTACTAGAGAGTTAGCTATTCAATGTTGTGATGAGATAAAGAAGCTATCTAAATACATGAAGTGGATAAAGCCTTATGTAGTATATGGTGGTGCTAGTATGGAAAATCAGATACGCCAACTAAAAAGAGGTGCTAACGTTATAGTAGGCACTCCAGGTAGGGTTATCGACCATATAAATAGAAGAACTTTAAAACTTGGTTGTCTATCGTGTATCATTCTTGATGAGGCCGACGAAATGCTAAACATGGGCTTTAGAGAAGATATAGAAACTATTCTTGAAAGCGTTCCAAAGGAGCGTCAAACGGTACTATTTTCTGCGACCATGCCAAAAGCCATCTTAGATATAACTACGCAATATCAAAAAGACCCAATCATCGTTAAGACTGAGAACTCCGAAAAAAGCGTTGACAACATTGAGCAATACTGGTTCGACGTTCCTATGGGTAGAAAGACTGATGCTCTTATAATGTTGCTATTTGCATACTCTCCAAAATCTGCCATGATATTCTGCAACACTAAAAAGACCGTTGATGAACTCACTGATGCATTGCTATCTAAAGGAATAAACGCAGTAGGTCTACATGGCGATATGAAACAGATGCAACGTACTCAAGTAATGAACAGTTTCAAAAAAGGGAACTCATCTGTACTAATAGCCACCGACGTTGCTGCAAGGGGTATCGACGTAGACGGTATAGACGTAGTATTCAACTACGATATCCCTCAAGATATTGAATACTATACGCATAGAATAGGCAGAACTGGTAGAGCTGGTAGATTAGGTAAGGCATACACTCTAGTTACTGGCAGAAAGCAAGTATACGCTTTAAAGGATATAGCAAGGTTAGTAAAAGCTAACATAAAAGAGATATCCATACCTACTAGAAAGCAAGTCTGCGAAAACAGATGTTTAGACGCTATGAATAAGATATCCAGTAACCTAAAGACCACCTACGATACCAATACAACGTCGATATATAATCAACTTATAGAGAGTGGTCTAAAAGCTGAAGATATAGCCTTATCGTTGATAGACAATCTTATAAGTGAAGAACTATCTAACGTTCCAGAGTTTGACGTTCCACAACCTTTGAGAAACAGAAAAAATTCCGATGGTTCTAACGTTAAGACTGTAAAAATAGATATATCTGTAGGTAGAAACCATAAGATTGCACCTAACTTTATACTTGGTGCTTTAGTAGATGCTACTGGTCTTTCAGGTAAAAACTTCGGTAAAATAGATATCTTTGATAGTCATACTACCGTAGAAGTTCCAAAGGATAGTCAAGAGTTCGTTATAGACTCCATGTCTGGTGGCAAGATTAACGGTAATAAAGTAACCGTAAAACTATACGATTATAAATCTAAAGATAGGGACAAGGATAGAAAGTATTCTAATAGAGGAAAATCCAACGGTAAGAGGTCGGATAATTTCTATAGCTTTGATAAATCGAATAGTAAGCGTAACGATAAGCATAGTAATCGTCATGGGCATCATGGAAACAAGAGCAGTAGTAGACGAGGTAAAAATTACAATTCCAAAGGCTAGGTGATTTTGTGGCTAAAAAGAAATCCATTAAACATAAAAGAATAAATAAAAGTAACTCTAATACTAGCATAAAGTACAACAAGGACGTATATACTGGGGAGTATAAGCGTGAAAAAGAATATCAAGAAACGCAAAAACCTCTCCTATTAAGGATATTCGTCATAGCAGTAGCTTGTGTGCTACTATTGAGTTTTATAATATTACCTATACTATACTAATCAAAAAGAGCGTTCTAATTAGAACGCTCCTTTTGTGTGTTGATTGATTTATCTAATTTTTGATGTACTCTAAGCTAACTGTATATAATATCTTTTTAGAGGGCAATATGTTGCACTTTTGAAAAATTTTGTTGTATTAAACTAAATTTCTTGAAAATAGTATGATTGTATGTTATAATTAAAAAAAATCTTGAGGTGATGTGCTTGTATCTATTTAAAGATGACATTTCAAAACTATCGAAATGGGTTAAAAACTTAAAAGATTTCTTAAATAGCCGTACAGATTGCTCCATGGAATACACTTCCAACGATATTCAAGGAGCATCTGAACTTTTAACCATATACGAACAGTATGTAAAGTATATCGGCACGGATATCGTGGAGTTAAGAAAACTACTCCAATTAGTAGATATTCTTAACAGTAACAACTTGGATACATATATTTACAATCCGTGGTTAAACTATTTTGTATCGTGTGGAGTTGGCGAATGGTCAGCTATCTGGAACGATATCAAAAATATATTTGAAAGGGATAAAAATATTATGAACTTTACTTTTGAAGATAACAGAATTTCCTATACTAAAGATGGCAAACTATTAGCCGAAATAACTTTTCCAGAAGTAGAAAAAGGAGTATTTTGTATAAATCATACCTTTGTAGATAGCTCTCTAAGAGGTCAAGGCGTTGCTGGAAAGCTAATGGAATTGGCTACTGATACCATTCAAAAAAAAGATGGTAAAATCACTGCAACGTGTTCATACGCTGAAAGTTGGCTAGAAAAACATAACATAAAATAGATATCAAAAAAAGTACTCTCTACACAAATAGAGAGTACTTTTAATATATCACTTTACAGATTAGTCTTCATCAAGTGCTTGTTTCATAGAGATAGAAATTCTGTGTTTGTCTTCATTAACTTCAGTAATCTTAACCTTTACTTCTTGACCAACTGAAAGAACGCTCTTTACATCTTCAACTCTTTCGTTAGAAATTTGAGAAACGTGGATTAGACCATCTACGCCATCAATAATTCTAGCAAAAGCACCAAATGGAGTAATAGATACGATAGTAGCAGTAGTAATATCGCCAACCTTGTAGTTGTTCATAAACTTAGTCCAAGGATTATCTTCTTCCTTCTTGTAACCTAAGGAGATACGACCACTTTCCTTATCTAGTTCCTTAACGTAAACTTCGATAGTATCACCAACGGAAACTACTTCCTTAGGGTGTTTAATTCTCTTCCAAGATAGTTCGGAAATGTGAACCATACCATCGATACCACCAAGGTCTACGAAAGCACCGTAGCTAGTAATAGATTTAACTTCACCCTTGAAAACATCGCCAACCTTAACAGTTTCCCAGAACTTAAGAGCAGCAGCTTCTTTTTCAGCCTTTTTAACAGCCTTAACAGAACCAACGGCTCTCTTTTTGCCTTCATTAACTTCAATGATTTTAAATTTAATCTTTTGTTTTAGTAAGTTGTGTAAATCTTCGCCCTTAGGAACGCCAACTAGTGATACAGGAATGAAAATCTTAACACCAGAGTAAGTAGCAATAACGCCACCATTTACTACATTAATGATAGTACCTTCAATAACCTCATCATTTTCGTAAGCCTTAACTACCTTGTTAAAGCCGTCAACCTTGTCAACTTCTTTTCTAGATAGATAAGCAACGCCATCAGCGTCATTTACTTTAAGAACGATAAGTTCTATTTCGTCATCAACCTTAACAATATCGGAAGGTTTTAGCTTAGGGTCATCAGTTAAATCAGCGAGTGAAACGTAGCCAGTATGTTTAGTACCTAAGTCTACAATAATTTCATTATCTTCAACCTTAACTACCTTAGCAGTAACTTTCTCCTTTGTATGTATTTTTTTGAAAGATTGGTCTAATAGAGCACCAAAATCTTCAGTTTCGTTATTTTCAATATTATTTTTCAAATTCTCCATGTGAACTTGAACCTCCTTTATAATATAGGCTGGTGTAGAAGCACCTGCCGTAATACCAATATTATTAGCATTTCCGAAGTCGATGCCATCTAATTCGGACGCATTTTCAATGTGTATGCAAAATTTACAATGTTCACTGCATACGGTGAACAACTTTTTAGTATTAGAACTGTTTTTACCGCCGACTATAATCATAGCATCGGAACGTTTAGCTAGTTCAATACTTTCCAACTGTCTGCAAGATGTAGCACTACAGATAGTATTAAACACCTCACACCCACGATTTTCAATAGCTGAGCAACAATCTTGCCAGATATTAGTATTAAAAGTGGTTTGAGATACTATAGCAACTTTAGAAGCATCTTGGATACCATCTAATATACTTAGAAGTTCCTCCACGTTAGAAAACACATAAGCAGAGTTATCCACGCAATGACCGACTATGCCTTCCACTTCTGCATGAGTTTTATCTCCAGCGATGAGTACGGTATAACCAGCCTTAGATTTTTCTTCTACAATCTTATGGATTTTAGCCACAAATGGACAAGTTGCATCTATATAGTTATTGCCTTGTTCAGCGATTTGTTTATATATCGAATTAGAAACTCCATGAGAGCGTATAATAACAGTTTCATTAGGTTTCAATTCGGAAATTTTATTCACAATTCTAACTCCGTGATTTTTCAAATCTTGAACCACATCGGGATTATGAATAATAGGGCCAAACGTAGCAATATTATTTAACGTATCTATTTCATTATACACTATTTTCAAAGCTCTGTCAACACCAAAACAGAAACCAGCATACTTAGCGATAGTTATATTCATGAAAATTTTTTTTACACTCCTAACCCTCAACCAATTCAGTTATAGCGGACATAATCTTATTTTTAATAGGTTTAACATCTCTAGAAGTAGCGTTTTCAGGTAGAGCGAACTCACTAGCATGGATAGGTTTTCCATACTTAACAGTTACCTTACTTCTAAAGTGAAGTTTTTCACCCTCAAAGATAATTCCAACGGGAATAACATCGTAATTAGATTTAGCTACTATTAAAGCCACACCAGTCTTACCCTTGCCAACCTTACCATCTTTTGAGCGAGTACCCTCTGGAAAGATTACCAAATTTTTGCCACTGTCGAGTTTTTCAATAGCAGTATTAATAACGGTCATATCGCCACTGCCTCTAACGACGGGGAAAGCACCCATAATCTTTATTAAGGTAGTAAAAAAGATATTCTGTTCAAAGAGTTCTTCTTTAGCCATATAAGCGAACCTATGTTTTACAGAAATACTTATCAAAACGGGGTCGGCGTAACTTCTATGATTACTTGCATATATATAAGGTTTAGAGTTATCTATATTCTCTGTACCCTCAATAGAAAGGTTATACCAAAGTTTATATATACCCAATATAATCTTTCTAAGTAATGAATAAAACATTAAATCACTCCAAAAGTAAAAATATTACGCAAGAGCCATCACGATATTTCTCTAACTAAAGATAGAATATGTGTAATAGTTTGGTCTTGAGTCATATCGGAAGTATCTAAAAGTATAGCATCTTCCGACTGTTTAAGAGGGGCTATATCTCGGTGGGTATCGTTGTAATCACGTTGATTAATGTCCTCTAGTATCTGTTCCCAGCAAGGACAGTTAGGAGTATCTTTCAACTGATTATATCTTCTGTTAGCACGTTCTTCTGGGGAGGCAGTCAAGAATATTTTCAAATCTGCATTAGGAAGAACTACAGTTCCGATATCTCTGCCGTCCATAATAACGCTGTTAGTTCTAGCGATATCTCTTTGAAGGTATAACAAAAAGCTTCTAACCTCAGGTATAGCTGAAACTTTAGAAGCCCCTAAAGATATATTAGGAGTTCTAATATAGTCAGAAACATCAATACCATTTACGAATACTCTCTGTACATCTTGAATATACTTTAATTCGATATTAATTTCATCAAGTAGAGGAACTACCTTATCAGTTGCAAAATCCTGAACGCCCTTATTGTATACATAGTAAGCTATAGCTCTGTATAAAGCTCCAGTATCGATATAAATAAAACCCAATCTTTTAGAAACTTCTTTAGCTACAGAACTTTTACCAGCACCAGCAGGGCCATCGATTGCAATATTAATAATAGACATTTGACCTTAAAACTCCTTTAATTTACTATTATACTAGTGTACCTCATATTATAACACACTATTTTTTGAAATGTGTGAATAAAGTGTTAAAATTTTTGCTTAAATTGATATTTTTTCATATAAATTGATTAAAAAAAGAACACTCACTATACACATGAGTGTTCTACATATACACTATATAACATTAAAAGTAAGAATTGTAAGTATCTTCAGCAGTAGAGTTATCGGAGCAAACTATCAAGCAGACGTAATCGCCAGTAGTTACGACTTTGCTATTGCATAGAATGTCATACTGTTCAGCGACGTAGCCATCGAAATCTTTCTTACGGCTTTCAAGACGTTTATTAAGAGCATCTTGTATAGTAGCGACCTTATCGCTAGAAGATGCCTTAAATATAGCGACTTCATCGGCATAGCCACCCGAACCAGCAATATAAGCCGATGCCTCGGAATAGTCATCTTCAGATAGACCATATACAGTAGCAATCTTGCTATCTGGAACTTGAGCCAACTCATTAAAAGATACACCACATTCAGTTACACCTTTAGCCATATCGGAAACACTTGCAGATGCCTCAGTACCTCCACTAGAACCACAAGCAGTTAGTAGAGTTAATGTAGTTAGAATAGTTACAATAATACTCTTATTTTTCATAATAAAAAATCCTTTCTTTTGATTAATTTCTATAGTTTACATCATCTAAGATAGCCTGTACGACCAATTCGTAGCCACTTTTAGTAAGATGTATACCGTCTACAGTCAAATCATCTGGAAGACACCCAGTAGATAGATTTTTCAATCTGCTATTTGCGTCTATATAGTTAATATTATAGCTATCTGCCATAATTTTCAACTGTTCGTTAAAGCTGTCTATTTCGGAGTTCAAAATTCTGCCATTGTCTACAGTATCTATAATTTCTTTAGAGTAAGCAACTGGCAACACCGATATTATATTAATATCTTGAATACTAGCTATATTGTAACTAAGAATAGTATCAATAAGTTGTCTGTAGCTTTCAATAGCCTTATCATTAGATATCCAAGATACGCCATTTATACCCAACATTATATATAAATGTTTAGGTTGCCAATAAGATAGTGCTTGTGCTGGATAAGCATATCCATAGTTGGTATATAGTTGTAAAGAGTTCATACCAGATATACTAATACCTTCTTTAGCGAAGGTGTGGTCTGTAGGAATCAGTTCATACATACTTAAACCCACGGTTAAGGAATCGCCAATGAAAGCACAATCTTGAAATAGATAAGAACTATCCACTAAAGGAACACTAGTAGTAGTAGTAGTAGTTTCCTCAACTGTAGATGTAACCATCTCAGGAGAATACATAGAGCATACTGTCATATTAGGTTGATAGTTATGTTCTCTAGTAGTAGTTGCCTCAGTAGTAGTAGAAATTTCGGTGGTAGTGGTAGTGGGAACTTCTTCCGATGTGCTAACAGTAGTAGTAATAGTAGTATCATCGGAAATAGTTTGAAACTCTAAAGCAGATGAATAAGTTTGACAACCACTCATTAAAGTGGATAAAATTAACATAGATACTATTGAAAACTTTCTTACAATAAGACTGTTAATCATATTTATAGCACCTTCTATTCGGCAACGTGTGAGCAAACATAGTCTAATACTTTTTGATACGTTTGACTATCGAAGTGCATACCATCAGTAGAGCTATCGTAAGGTAGTTTGCCAGTATCGTCTTTTAGATAGCTATTTATATCCAAATAATGCACACCTAGTTGATTAGCCAAATTTAAATATAGTTGATTTAATTCATCTATAGTAGAGTTATATACTAAACCATCGCCAATAGTAGCATATTCGTTAGTATCTTCTCTTTTAGCAGAAACTGGTGGCATGGATACTATATATATATTAGCATCAGCGACTTTATCTTTAATTTGATTAATAAACTCAGTATAGCCATCTAACATATCATCATTTTTAACCCAGCCTATGCCGTTACTACCGAGCATAATGTATATATTTTTAAATCCCGATTGAACTATACCATCTATAGCCAAAACGTCGCCATATACTGGATTACTAATAACTTCGGAACAAACCGTATCAGGACGAAGTCCTTTTTTTGCCAACACATTAGCATCATCTAAGAAGAAGTATCCTGAAAATCCTTCAGAAATAGAATCTCCAATGAACATACAAGTATTTAGATACTCCTCACCTACTGGAGTTCCTTCTGCTACTGGATTAACAGCCATAACAGTCGCATTATCATCTACAGTAGTAACTTCCTCAGTAGATGCACTATTATTTGAACTATCGCCCACCATGATAGAATCTTCTTTAGTAGGAATTTTATTAGTCTTATTAGCCTGAACCATATATGCAAAGAAACTAGCTATATACACAATAAAAAATATATATACTATAGATGATATTCTAAACTTAGGTTTTTTCTTTCTGCCATTAGACTTCCTACCACTAGAAGTATTTCCTTTATTATGAGAAACTTTTCTAGCATCATTTGAACTATTTTGTTGTGACATAATCTTATATACTTCCTTTCTAAGCAATACTTTTAAATTTTTTTAAATAGATGTAACTACCGAATCACAATTTAAAGTACAAGCTATATTATACCGTAATTTCAAGAATTTTGCAACATATTTTTTAATATTTCAGTTATTTTTTAAAATTGTTATAATAGTTATTGCATTAAACTTTGGAATATAGTATAATATTTAATAGTATCTTGATTACTCTACTTTAAAAGGATAACTATTATAACATTATATGGTAGTTCGTTAAAGTATCAAGAAACTTAACTAGTTGCCATAACTTATTATTGACTACTAATATATAAGTTATGCCCTTTAAACTATTTACAGGAGGTTTATTTTTTTATTATGTGTGGAATTGTAGGCTTTACAAATCACATTGATAATTCTAATGTGGTTCTATCTAAAATGATGGATAAGATTAAACATCGAGGTCCTGACGCTGAAGGTAGTTATATAGATGATAAGGTGGCTTTAGGTCATAGAAGATTAAGTATAATAGGTATCACTGCCGATGGAAACCAACCTATGTTTAACGAAGATGGCTCTATTGCGTTAGTGTTCAACGGTGAAATATATAACTTCCAAGATATTAAGGCTGAACTTATTAAAGCTGGTCATACATTTAAAAATAGTACCGATAGTGAAGTTTTAATCCATGGATACGAACAGTATGGAACTGACCTTTTAAACAAACTTAGAGGAATGTTCTCTTTTGTAATCTGGGATAAGAATAAAAATCAACTATTTGGTGCTAGAGATTACTTTGGTATAAAACCAATGTACTATGCAACTTTTGGCGATACTTTTATGTTCGGTTCAGAGATTAAAAGTTTTCTTGAACACCCTGCATTCAAAAAAGAGTTAAATACTACTGCTCTTGAGAACTATCTAACATTCCAATACTCACCTACTACAGAAACTTTCTTCAAGAATACTTATAAGTTACCACCTGCACACTACTTTATCTACAAGGACGGTAAACTAGATATAAAACGTTACTGGGAAGTTAAATTCCATACAGATGATAAGCCCTCACTAGATGATTGGGTAAATCAAATATCCGATACTTTCCACGATAGCGTTAAGGCTCATAAAATCGCCGACGTTGAAGTAGGTTCATTCCTATCTAGTGGCGTAGATAGTAGCTATGTGGCTTGTATTGCTGATGTAGACAAAACTTTCACCGTAGGCTTTGGCGAAGATGAAAAATACAATGAAATAGGTTGGGCTAAAAACTTTTCAAAGGCTATAGGAAAGGCTAACTATAACAAGGTTATCAAGCCAGAAGAATATTGGAATAATCTAGCAAGGATACAGTATCACATGGACGAACCACTTGCAGACCCTGCTTCTATAGCGTTGTTTTTCGTATGTTCCATAGCATCGGAGAAAGTAAAGGTAGCACTATCTGGAGAAGGTGCAGATGAGTTATTCGGTGGATATAACGTATATTCTGAACCTAACGGAACTTTCTACGATAGACTTCCTATGAGTTTTAAAAAGGCTGTAGGAAACTTAGCTAGTCATATACCTGCTCAAAGAGGAGTAAACTTCTTTGTTAGAAAGGGAAAGACTCTTGAAGAAAGATTTATAGGTAATGCCTATATGTTCACTCCAGAGGAAAGAAAGGCTCTATTAAAGATATCTACTAACGCTCCTAACCCTATGGAGATTACTAAACCATTCTACGATAAGGTTAAAGACCAAGACGAAGTTACCAAGATGCAATATCTTGACTTACACCTTTGGTTAGCTGGTGATATCCTACTTAAAGCCGACAAGATGAGCATGGCACATTCTTTAGAAGTTCGTGTACCATTCCTAGATAGAAAAGTAATGGAACTTGCTGAACGTATTCCAACCAAGTACAGAGTAACCCGTAAAGAAATCACTGACGAACATACTAAGTATGTAACTAAGTATGCTATGCGTTTAGCATCTAAAAAAGATACTCCTAAGGAAACTGCATCTACTTCAGCCAAGAAGAAGTTAGGATTTCCAGTTCCAATTAGAGTTTGGTTAAAAGAAGATAAGTACTACAACATAGTTAAAGGTTACTTTACATCTTCAACATCGGAGCAGTTCTTTAATACCGAACTTTTAATCAAACTACTAGACGACCACAAAAATGGCCATAAAGATAATAGCCGTAAAATTTGGACTATATTCATATTCCTAATATGGTACGGAGTATACTTCGAGGATAAAAGCATAGATATAACTTTTTAATAGACTATTTTCGAAATAAGTATATCTTTGTGGACAACGCAAAGATATACTTAACTAATATAATTAAATGGAGAAATTTTGAATATGGCTAGTTTTGTAACTTATGAATATATACATAAAAATCCCACCATTATGACATACATTCGTAAAGCCGATGAGGCACTAAAAGAGTTAGGCTATACTGAACATTCGTTTGCACACGTTGAGATGGTCGCTCAAAAAACGGGCATGATTTTAAGCACTCTTGGATATTCTGAACGTGAAGTTGAACTAGGTAAGATTGCTGGTATCATGCACGATATAGGAAATGTAATAAATCGTATAGACCACGCTCAAAGTGGAGCAGTAATGGCGTTCCGTCTATTAGATAACATTAATATGCCTCCAGAAGAAATATGCACTATAATATCTGCAATAGGAAATCACGATGAGAGTACAGCCGAACCTATTAGTCCGATATCTGCATCGTTAATAATTGCAGATAAGACCGATGTTAGACGTAGTCGTGTGCGTAACACCGACTTCATTACTTTTGATATTCATGACCGTGTAAACTATGCAGTTGAGAAGTCCAGTCTATACTTTGCCGATGATAATAAATCCATAGTACTGGATTTAACCCTAGATACTGAAATATCTTCCGTTATGGAATACTTTGAAATATTCTTACAACGTATGCTACTTTGCAAGAAGGCTTGTGAATATCTAAACGTAAAGTTCAAAATGATTGCTAATGGTGTAAAAGTTATATAGTTATAACTATATTTTAAATATAAAGGAGTTAAAGACAATGGTTACTAAGTATAATCATCTTATTGATTTGAATGACTATCCAATGAGTTGGTGGAATAGCCTAATTAATACAGCTCAAAATATATATAGCAACCCTAAAAAGTACAGTCATGTATGCGATGGAAAGATTATGGCTACACTATTCTATGAGCCATCTACTAGAACTCAAATGTCTTTCCAAACTGCCATGATACGTCTAGGTGGAAGCATTATAGGTTTTGACAATCCAGCAAACTCATCAGTATCCAAGGGTGAAAATCTAAAAGATACTACTAAGATAGTTAGTAGCTATGCAGATATAGTAGTAATACGTCACCCAATGGCTGGAACGGCAAAAGCATCGGCATTAACATCGGATTGCCCTATAATAAATGCAGGTGATGGTGGACATCTACACCCAACGCAAACTCTAACCGATATGTTTACCTTAATGCAAGAAAAAGGCAGACTTGACCACCTAAAGATTGGTCTTTGTGGAGATTTAAAGAATGGTAGAACAGTACATTCACTATGTAAAGCGTTATCTTGCTATGAAGATAATGAGTTTGTATTCATATCTACTAACGAATTGAAGATGCCATCATATATTAAAGATATTCTTACTGCACACGGTTGTAAGTTCACTGAAGTATTTTCTCTTGATGAGGCTATTTCCCAATTGGACGTTCTTTACATGACCAGAATACAACGTGAACGTTTTTCCTCTCAGGAAGAATATCTAAAGCAAAAAGATACCTACATATTGGATACTAAAAAGATGGCTCATGCTAAAAACGATTTGATAGTACTTCACCCACTTCCAAGAGTAGATGAGATATCTGTAGATGTAGATGACGACCAAAGAGCATTATACTTCAAACAAGCCAAGTACGGAGTGTATATTAGAATGGCTCTAATTATGACTATGTTAGAAAACAAATCCAAGACTACGCTTTTAAGGGGTCATGTACACAATGGAATATATTGTAACAATCCTAAGTGTATAACTCAAACCGAAAGATATCTACCTATGAGTTTTATCGGTGAAGGTTCTACTGTAGTATGTGAATACTGCGACGAAAGAAAGTTAATGGATTAGTTGAAAGGATTACTATATGAATATAAAAAAATCGCTATTGAACATTTTAGCGACAATATCATGTGGAGCATTATTGACTACTCCAGTAAGTGCAGAAATGTTTGATGTCAACGACCTAGCAAGATACAATAACTACTTTAAAACCATTCAAGATGATATAACAGAAAATCTTGAAGCAGAAACTGGAATTTTAGGGGATATAAATCATGATGGTTCTATTGACTACTTAGATTTAATATCTATGAAGAAGATTATACTATCTACAGAAGAACAAAATTCCAATGCAGACATTAATCAAGATGGAAGTATAAACATCTTAGATTTAAATTCACTAAAAGTAATAGTATATAAGCAATCGGAGGAAACGTCAACTAAGACTATCTGTCTAGATGCTGGTCACTACGGATTATACAACAGGTCACCTAAAGTTTCAGCCTACTATGAAAGTAACATGACTTGGAAATTACATATCTACTTAAAACAAGAACTTGAAAACTATGGGTTTAAAGTAATCACTACTAGAGAAAATCAAGCAACCGATAAAAGTTTAATCGAAAGAGGACAAACCTCTGCAGGTTGTGATTTGTTTATATCCATACATTCAAACGCCGTGGGAAGTTACATGAACGAAGGAACGGATTTCCCTCTAGCGATAGTGTTACTCCCAGACGATAGCACTAATATAGATGAAATATCCGCCGAAATAGGCAGTAGATTAACTACCACCGTTGAAGATGTCATGCAAACTAAACAACATGGCAGAACTTGGACTAGACTATCCGACAATGACCGTAATGGCGATGGCATCTTAAATGATGAGTGGTATGGAGTTATGTTTGGAGCTAAATCTGTAGGAACTCCTGCAATACTCATGGAACACTCATTCCATACTAATACACGTTCGGCTAAGTGGCTACTAAATGAGGATAATCTAAAAAAACTTGCTCATGCAGAGGCTGAAGTAATAGCTCAATATTTCGAACTAATATAAACTACATAAAAAAAGCAAGTCTTAAAAAACAGACTTGCTTTTTACTTATAAAATACATGATGATATGTATATCCATTAGAAGTATAATAGGCATCATAGGTCATAGTCAAATTAGAGTTAAACCATTCTACAATTGATGGACTTAAAATATCGGGATTACAATAATAAGTAGCACCTTTCAATCTATGTGATGTCAAATAATCCTTATTAGAAAAGACGTTAGTAACTGCTTGATATGTAATAGCATTAATTTCAATACCATTATAATAGTTTTCAATGGCATCAAATTGATTAGGTTGAGTTAATATATCATAGATAGTATTAGGAAAATCTTTAGAGAGGAGTCTATTTTTAATAACTTCTGCCACCAATTCCGACCAATATAAATCTGCTCCAGCAGTTTCGCCTTGAACTACAGAACATATCATAATATAGTCATCAAAAGATAGTTTTAAGCCACACTCAACACTTAAAGAATAGTATTCTTTAGAAGTCAAATCAGCATTAGACATCAAAATTTTTTGATTACTAAACAAAGTATTAGAAGTAATAATCAATACCAAGAATACCACGCTAAAAGTCACGATAAAGATTCTTTTAGTATTAACTTTCATCATCTGGGGATATCTCATTAATGTGGTCTATCTTCAAATAGATTTCTTGCATTTTCAAATCAGTATCAGCGATAACTTCGGCACACTCTTTTAATTGATTAGAAATCTCTGTAGTAATCGAAGAAGTAGTTTTGTACTTCAATTGATGTTCAACACTAGCCCAAAAGTCCATTGCGATGGTTCTAATTTGAATCTCTATTGGAACGTATTGTTTTCCGTTAGCTAGATATACAGGAACTTTAATAGTCATATGAAAACTTCTATATCCAGATGGTTTAGGATTTCTAATATAATCTTTAATATTAATAAGTTGATAGTCATCATGCATTAATATTAAATCCACGATAGTATAAATATCGTTTATGTAATAGCAGATTACTCTAATACCTGCGATATCTCTCAAATTCTTTTTAGCACTTTCTATAGTCATAGGAAGTCCTTTTTTTTGAAGTTTACCCACTATACTTTGAGGTGATTTCAACCTACTTTCCATACTATGAATAGGATTTCTTTGGAATTTAACTCTAAACTCATCATCGAAAATATTCAACTGAGTTTTAACGTTTTTAATAGCAGAGTCATATAGGTGTTGAAGTTCCATAAAAGCGTGGAAATCATTTTGTGCAGATATCTCATTAAAAGATGGAATAATTTCCGACTTTTTTTCTTCTATATAAGTATCTGGGTTATTTTGATTTTTTTCTGTAGTCGACATAATTACCAAATCCTTTCATTAAATTTAAGGGGTGGACAAAATCCACCCTCTTTTTTAACTAAATTGACTGTTCCAAAGATTAAAGTAAAATCCATGTTTAGCTAGAAGTTCCTCATGATTACCCATTTCCATAATATGACCGCTATCCATAACGAGAATAATGTCAGCCTCTTTAATAGTAGATAATCTATGAGCAACTATAAAGGAGGTTCTACCTTGCATCAAATTTGAAAAAGCCTTTTGAATTTTTATTTCTGTTCTGGTATCTATTGAGGAAGTTGCCTCATCTAGTATCAAAATAGATGGGATAGTCAACATAACTCTAGTGATACACAAAAGCTGTTTTTGACCTTGTGAGAGTGTTCCATCATCTTTGATAATGGTATCATAACCGTTTGGTAATCTCTTAATAAAACTATGTGCATATGATGATTTTGCAGCTTGAATAATTTCCTCCTCAGAGGCATTTGGCTTACCAAGAGTAATATTTTCTCTAACGGTACCCGTTTTAATCCAAGTTTCTTGAAGAACCATTCCATAGTGTTCTCTAAGGCTTTCTCTAGTGATATCGTTAATATTAACGCCATCAATAGATATAGAACCACTGTTAGCATCATAGAAACGCATTAATAGATTAATTAGAGTACTCTTACCACAACCAGTCTTACCAACTATAGCAACCCTTTGACCAGATTTAACATCTAAAGTAAAGTTTTCAATAAGTTTCTGTTCTGGAGTATAAGAGAACTTAACATCTTTAAAGGATACATTTCCCTTAATGGAACTTATAGTCTTAGCATTAGGATTAATTACTTCTTTAGGTTCTTCAATGATTTCAAAAATTCTACTAGCACACGCTAGAGCGTTTTGAAGTTCGGTAACTACACCCGAAATCTCATTGAAAGGCTTAGTATACTGATTAGCATAGCTTAAAAAACATTGAAGTTGTCCCACGCTCAAACTACCCGATATTACAGATAATGCTCCACTTAAACCGACACCTATATATACTAAATTGTTAATAAATCTAGTAGCGGGATTAGTTATAGATGAGTAAAATATAGCTTTTTTAGAATATCCACCCAAACGATTATTTATCTCATTAAAATCGGATATCGCTTTCTGTTGATATCCAAAAGATTGAACAGTCTTTATATCGCCAATCATTTCGTCAATGAAAGCAGTTTCCTCGCCAAGTGTTTCCGATTGTTTTCTAAACATAGCATAAGTATTTTTAGCAATCAGACCAGCCACCACAAAGGATACTGGAGTTATTAATATTACTACTAACGATATCTTAAAGTTTACAGATATCATAAATATAAGAGTTCCAATGATAGTAGCAACACCAGTAAATAGTTGAGTAAATCCCATAAGTAGACCATCAGCGAAGGTATCAGCATCACTGATAACACGGCTTACTAAATCGCCAGTAGAATGGCCATCTATATACTTAAGTGGCAAAGATTGTATTTTAGTAAAAGCCTCATCACGAATATTTTTTACTATACCATAAGTTAGATGGTTATTACTAATATTCATTAACCATTGTACTAAAGATGTTGCTAATATAATCAACACCATATATTTCATAATAGGAAGTAATCCTACAAAATCGACTTTGCCCTTAGCGACTATTAAGTCTATAGCGTCACCAGTTAGTATAGGAATGTACAAAGTAAGAGCCACCGAAACTACAGATAATACTATAGAAAATATTAAGAACATCTTATATTTACCAGTATACTTAAATACTTTGAAAAGAGTATCTTTTTGATTCATATATTACACTTCACCTCTTTCGATTTCTAATTCTATTTTCACTACATCTTCTTGATATTCAAAACATTCTTTAGCGACTACTTTATTCAAGACTATCAAACTAATTAGATTAGGTATAGACATCAAAGCATTAGCGATATCAGAGAATAGCCAAACTACATCTAAAGATACGGTACAACCTACAAAACATAGCAACGAGAAGAATACTCTATAAAAATAGATTATCTTTCTGTTGCCACATAGATACTCTAACGATTTTTCGCCATAATATTCCCAACCTAGAATAGTAGAAAATGCAAATAACATCAAGCCAATAGATATTATATAAGCTCCGTACTTACCGAAGGCAGTATTAAAAGCTAATATAGTCAAATCCGAACCTTCCACGATTTTACCAGAAGTATCAGTAGTTCCAAGCACTCCCGATGACATTATAGCTAAACCAGTTATAGTACATACAAGAATAGTATCAAAGAAAGTACCAGTCATATTGATGTAACCTTGTCGAGATGGTTTATCAGTTTGAGCGGCAGCGGCAGCAATAGGAGCAGAACCTAAACCAGCTTCATTAGAAAAGACTCCTCTAGCGACTCCGTAACGCATAGCCGAAAACATATTAGCTACTATGATACCACCTATTCCACCACCTACGGATTTTATATTAAATGCCATGGATATAATCTCTTTAAAACCATTAGGAAGATTAGCTATATTTTTAAATATAACAATCAAAGCACAAGCGAAGTACATAACCGCCATAAATGGAACTATAACACCACAAACTTTTCCGATGCTTTTAACTCCACCTAACAGAACTAACAGAGCTAATACTACTAGAACTATACCTATCACATAGGTTGGAACTCCAAAGGCATTGTTCATTGAACTAGATATTGAATTAGCTTGTGCTAGATTACCAATTCCAAAAGATGCACACACTGTAAAGATTGCAAATAGTATAGATAAAACTTTTCCTACACTCTTATTAGTAAAAGCGTTCTTGATAGTGTACATAGGACCACCACACATTTCACCTTTAGAGTTCACCTCTCTGTACTTAACGGCTAGAACGCTTTCGGCATATTTAGTAGATAGTCCAAATAGAGCACTAATCCACATCCAGACTAAAGCACCAGGGCCACCCATAGCCAAGGCACTAGCAACACCGACTATGTTACCAGTTCCGATAGTTGCAGCCAAAGCAGTCATTAAAGATTGAAACGGTGAAATATCACCCGAATGATTACTTTCACCATTACTAGAAAAAATCTGTTTTATAGCGTGTCCAAGATTTCTCCAAGGGAGAAATTTCAATCTAATAGTCAAGAATACGCCTGTTCCAACCAAGAGTATTAACATAATAGGACCCCAAAGAAAATCTGAAACGCTTTGAAGAATATCTTTTAACATAAGCGATTATCCTTTCCTTTGAAATTGAGAGTTATATATTTCCTTGTAGACATCGCAAGTATTTACGAGTTGGTCATGAGTACCAATTCCGACCATTTGACCATCATCAAGCACAATAATCTTATCGGCATTTTGTATTGATGAAGTTCTTTGAGATACTATGAATACAGTCATATTAGGAAGATTTTTCAACTCAGTACGAAGTTTTAAATCTGTAGCGTAGTCCAAAGCAGATGAGCTATCATCTAAGATTAAAATTTCAGGTTTTTTAACTAAGGCTCTAGCGATGGTTAAACGTTGCTTTTGACCTCCAGAGAAGTTCTTACCATTTTGAGAAACTATAGTTTTAATGCCATCGGATTTACTAGCGACAAACTCTGCCGATTGTGATACGTTCAAAGCCCATTGAATATCTTCAATAGTAGCTTGTTGATTTCCTACTAGCATATTACTTTCGATAGTTCCCTTAAATAAAGAAGTTCTTTGCATAACGACGCTAATCTTAGAACGCAAACTCTTTAGAGAATACTCTTTAATATTTTTGCCATCTATTAATATAGAACCGTTAGAAATATCATAAAATCTAGGAATTAGATTTACCAAAGTACTCTTACCTGAACCAGTAGAACCTATAATACCAATAGTTTCGCCTCTTTTAACATCGAAAGAGATGTTATTTAAAGAGTTATCACCTGCACCAGCATACTTAAAAGATACATCTTTAAAAGATACTACTGTATCATTATGATTAAAAGTATCAGCAATATAAGAGCCATCTTGCATACTAGAACTTATTTCAAATACCGATTGAACTCTGTTACCACAAGCGACAGCTTTAGTTATGGTAATAATCAAGTTAGCGAGTTTAATCAACTCAACTAAGATTTGCGACATATAGTTGATTAATGCCATTACTTCACCTTGAGTAATTATGCCACTATCCACACGAATAGCACCTATATATATAAGCACCACGGCAGATATATTAACTATTGAATAAGTCACTGGGTTCATAATTGCAGAAATCTTACTTGCATGAAGTTGAGCTTTTTTTAATATAGAGTTATTTTCAATAAAATTTTTAACTTCTGTATCTTCATTGCCGAAGGCTCTAATAACTCTAACGCCACTTAAATTTTCCCTTGTAGATAAGGCAATCTTATCCAAACTGGATTGAACCTTTTTATACAAGGGAATAGTTGCATACATAACTCCAAATACTACCAACGATAGCAATGGAATGGTTACACAAAAAGTAGTTGCAGATTTTACATCTATAGTAAATGATGCAATCATAGCACCTATTACTATGAATGGAGAACGTAAAAACAATCTTAAAACCATGTTTACGCCCGTTTGCAACTGGTTGATATCCGAAGTCATTCGAGTGATTAACGTAGAAGTTCCGATGGTATCAGCCTCAGTAAATGAAAACTTTTGAATATGTTCCATTAAAGCTGAACGCAACTTCACAGCAAATCCCACCGATGCCTTTGCTGAATAGTATTGGGCAATAAGCGAACAAGTTAAACCTATTAAACCTAGTATTGCCATCAAACCACACATTTTGTAGATATGTGGTTTATCACCATGAGCGATTCCTACATCTATCACCGATGCCATGACTATAGGAATAAACAACTCAAAAAGTGCCTCTAACAACTTGAATAAAGGTGCTATAATACACTCTTTTAAGTATCCTTTTAAATGGATTAACAACTTTTTCAAATAACAATTCACCTCTTAACATATATATAACAGCATTATTATAACCAAAATTTTGTAAAAAATTTGTGAAATAAAAAGTACCATCTTTGCAATTATACAACATTGTTGTGTATTTGTCAATGTTGCATATATAATAAAAAGCCTCAACCATAATAGTTGAGGCTTAAATATCGGCATTGATTTATCTTCCCAGATCGTTTCCAACCAAGTATTTTCAACGTTACAGAGCTTAACTTCCGTGTTC
>ERZ825670.776-NODE-776-length-39395-cov-5.061439_pt1 | contig 39395 bp, 38 predicted proteins | sample MGYA00519929_ERZ825670 | MGnify/ENA primary metagenome ERZ825670 (study PRJEB31778, sample SAMEA3449207) | human gut metagenome | biome: human gut; feature: human-associated habitat; material: faeces | place: United Kingdom | collected 2010/2012 ...
TCATATATTTTGGAGGTAAAAATTGGGGTCTGTTTTTTAATATTGAATTTAATATTATTTGAGCATCTTCTTTTTCCTTATTTTTATTTTCTATAGCTTTTTTTGCAATATCTATTGATGGACAACCTGTAAAATAGATGTTTTCTTTTTTTTCATGTAATGATATTACATATTCTTTTGCTTTTTTAGTAGTAGTAAATTCATGTTTGCAATTAGTACATATACATTTATTTTTAGGTTTCTTAATAATAAGATTGTGGTGTTTTACAGCCACTTTATCGACAAAATCATCCCAATTATATGGAATATTATAATTATACCTACAATCTATTTCTTCCAACATTCTTCTATATTTGACTTTTATATATCCCATTATTTTTGCACCTCCTGAAATAATGTGATTTGGTTATCCTCTGGTCTTTTTTCTTCAGGTGTTTTTTCTTCTTTTTTCGCCTTTTTCTTGTCTTCTTTTTCTATTACTTCAGCTGGTGTAGGTGGCATTACTTTCTTTTCTTTTAATCCCAATTCTTCATTGCTTTTGCTAAAATATGTAATTGCCCATAAATAGACAACTTTATCATTTACCATTGCTACATTATCTTTAGCAAGGTTTCTTGCTTTATCACATATGTATTTATACATTTGCTTTATAGATTTTTCTTCATTATTAAATTTTTCGTGTAAATCATTTCTTGTTTTTAAATAATCAAATATTGCTGAAATATTATAATTATTCATTTCTAATACTTCTGCTTGTAATCTTTCTAATCCTTCCATAATTTTTTCTCCTTCCAATTCATGATACTTTTTTAAATCTTGTAAAAAGTTCATTTGATGTTTCTTCTGATTGCATATATAGTTTGTAGTTACCAATTCCATATTTTTTGATTTTTAATTCTCGTTCTTCTTGTACTTTTTGCAGTAATTGTGGGATTTCTTCAAATGTAAAAAAATAAGAGACAAGATTATTAAAATTAACAATCTTATCTCCTTTAAAATCTTTTATTACATTGAATCTATAATGATATTTCTTTTTTCCGTTATGGTCTGCTATACGAATTCCACAACATACTCCAAAATCTAATTTTAAATAAATAGAGTTTGTTGTTACTGAATTATATCTATGAACAATAAATCCCAATTTTTTTAGTTTATCAACTAAAATATTGGCTATTTCTTTTTCATTCATATTTAAGCAACTTCTTCCTGTATTTCAGCAAATTTAAGGTATCTATCTCTATTTATTTTTTTAGTAATCGTTTTCATATATGGTTTAATATCTTTGATTTCATCTTCTGGAATATTAACTCTTGAAACTCTTGCAATGCTTGTCCCATTTTGCGTAGGTGCTTTAACAATATCACCTTCATTTAATTTAATAATTGTAAAATATGAGTATGATTTTCCGCCAAAAGTTCGAGGAATAAATTTATCCTCATATTTAACTGCAATTATATTCGTATTCATGATTTTGTTCTCCTTCCATCATATCAATATTATCTATTTGTTCATTGAATCTATTTAATAAATTAAATACTTCAATGAAATTACTACCTAGACCTGGTTTATTTTCTTCATCAAATTTCATTAGTAAAACAAGTCCATTTGCAATATTTTGTAATTCATTTCGTGTAAAAATCATTTCATTACTACCTAATTCCATTTATTATCCCTCCAATGCTCAAAATGGTAAATCATCACCATTACTAATAAATTCTTCAGTATCATTGTTTTGTGTAACTGGTGTAGAACTATTTAATATACTTTCATCTGGTCCTTGTGATTTCTTTGATTCAATAAAATCAAGATCTTCAGCAACAACCTCTGTTACATAATGCTTAATTCCTTGCTCATCATCCCAAGTCCTAGTTTGCAATCTACCTGTAATAGCCACTTGCATACCTTTTTTAAAGTAATTTGCAGAAGTTTCAGCTAATTTATTCCAAGCAACTATATTAAAAAAGTCTGCTTGTCTTTCTTCACCTTCCTTTACAAATTTACGATTAACAGCAAGTGTAAATGATGCAACTGCTGTGTTTGAAGTTTGTGTATATCTTAATTCAACATCTTTTGTTAGTCTTCCTAATAAAATAACTTTATTCATAATATTTTTCCATCCTTTCATTTTTATTTATGCTGCTATATTAAAGATTTCTTCTTTATTTCTTTTAGCATTTTTTTGTTTCATTTTTCTTTGATTGTAATAGTATTCTTCTAAAAATTCTTCTTTATATCTGTTTATTTTCTTTTCGTGTCTATTAATTTTAAACATATTTGTAAATTTTCTTATGTCTCTTTTTTTCATTGATGTTCTGCGATTATTTTTTATAGAAACTACAATAAATGTTCCTAAAATAATATTTCCTTTGAATAGTCTATTAAACTCATCATTAGAAGCATTTTTATTTGCAATAATTATAGTATTTTCATTTACTCTAAACCTTTGTAATTCTTCTCCTATAAATGATTTTATAAATTTGATACTTGCAGGAATTCTAACTGTTTGAACTTCCTTTCCTGGCATAACTAATAAAACTTTGATTTTCATATGTTTTCTTCCTTTCATTTTATAAAAATTTAAAAGGTGGAACTATGCCACCTTTGTTTTTAAGCTGCTTGTAGATAATTGGTATTTTCCATATAGCCATCTTGAAGTTTTAAGTCTTGTCCTTTTTCTACTCTAGCAATTAAGATTTGTGTATCTTTTGAATACTCCTGTGCAAAATTATAATCTGCACAACTTTCGCTGTCATCAATAAATAGTGGAATATTAACTCCAGATATTTTATTAAACATATTGCATAATTCTATTGATGTAGCAATAGTCTCTGATCGAGATAAGTTCTTTAATTCATTGTTGTTATATGTAATAATAAAATCTTCTTTTAATTCTCCACTATCTTTTAGTACAGTATAATATCTGATTTTTACATTCTTCAAATGCCTAGTTGCAAATTTCATTTTTTCTTCAATATAGTTAATGTATAATTTTTGTGTAATATCTTTTGTTTGTTTTATATTATCTATAAGAGATTGACATTCATTAATTTGCTTTTTAAATGTTTCAATATCATGTTTTGCTCCATTTATATTATTTTGTTTTAGTAAAATAGAATTATTATACTTTTCAATTTCTAATTTTTCTTGCTCTAAGCCTTTGATTTGAGCTTTGACGCTTTCTATATGTTTTTCATTTTCTATGTCAGGAGTGCCTTCTAAAGCGTGTAATTTGCATCTTTCTGTTGTCATTTTACTTTTAATATCTACTATATCTTCTTCAAGTTGTTGTTTATTTGCAAATGCTCCTTCCAAGTCTTTTTTCATATTTTTAATTGTTGCCAATTTACTCTCATTTTGAATTTTTTGTTCACACATAGGACAGCACACATCAGATTCATTTTTTATTGATAAATATATCTTTTTGCCTGTTTTCATTTTAGTATCTAAATCATTTATTTGCCTCTCCATTTGTGATATTTGATTTTGCAAATTATCAACAATTTTTTTCTGTTTTTCTTTATCAAATAGCGAATTATTTGTACTTAAAAAAGATAACTCTTGTCTAGCAAGTGATAGTTCCTCATCCTTTACAAATATCTTTTTTTCTTCTATTGGAGTATTAACAACATTTTCTGCATATTCAATTTTTCCATTAAGATTTTTGATTTTATCTTCGTTCATTTTTTTAGTAGTGTTAAGGTCTTTTAAATAGTCAATTATATTTTTAGGTACACCTTCTAAATATCGCTTTTCAGTAGAATCCAGTTTTTCATAAACTGTAGTAATATCAACACTAGGTAGATATTTGTTTATTAATTCTTTTTGTTCTGCAGGTTTTTTAGTTATAAAATAATTAGGATTAAGTATTGATAAAAATAATTTCTTGTCGCCAAAAAAAACTTGTAAGTCTTCTGGTTCTGCTTTTTTATTATCTAATGCAACAAAGTTTTTACTATTATCATACTTGTTTTTATACCTGACTAAAGTGTGTTCATTATTAGAATTATCAGTGAATCTTAATTCTACATAGCAATCTTCAGATTTTTTATTGCCTAGCCATACTCTGTCATCACCTGTCAAATTTGTTCCTAAAAAAGCCCATATAATTGCATATAGTATGTTGGTTTTGCCTTTTGTATTTCCACCTGTAATAGTAGTTATGTCATAAAGGTTTGTTTCAAATTCCTTTTCAAATTTTCTAAATCCAATAGTTTTAAGATAATTAATTCTCATTTTCCATTACTCCTTCATATTTTACTAAACATATACCATCTAGCCAATCTTCAGTACCATCTTCAAATCTAATATTATAATCTAAATAATATGGATCACGACAAATAACAGTTCCGATTGCATCTTGATATAGTTTGTTGTTACATTTACCAAAACCATTTACAATAACACATTGATTATTTTTAAATTTATTAAACATTTTTTCCCTTCAACATTGACTTTTTATTTTGTAATTTTTATAATGCTAATATAGTTATTTATTTAACTTGTTTTATGTAGTGGCATATAGTTTTCTTAAGGCTATGCTGCTACATTTTTTAATAATTTACGCTCATAAACAATACTTTTTGTAAATGTGTTATCTCCAGCTTTTGCTAAATCTAAAATTACCTCTGTTCCAATATCACATTCTAGTATTTCATCTGCAAATTGTGGTGGAATAACTACATCTATTAAGTTATCTTTTACATCTGCAAATTTAACAACAAGGTATTCTGTAGGTTTACCTGCTTTTGCTATTGTTTTTGTAGTTGTTTCAAATAAAAAGTAATGGTCTTTGTATTTTTCTTCAAACGCTGTAACTTCGTCTTTTTTCTTGGTTTTAGTAGTCTTTTTGGTAGTTTTCTTTTCTGCAACTTTTGTCTCCTTTGGTTGTTCTTGGGTTACCTTTTGTTCTGTTTTAGCAGGCTGTGTTTCAGTTACAATTTTTTTTGAATCTGCAACATCATTATTCACAGTTTGAGCAGTATTTGTGGATAATTGTTTTGTTTGATTTTCTGGAATTGAATTGTTAGAAATAAAATCTTCTTTTTTGATAATATCAAGAATATAATTGTTAAATGTTTTACCTAATTTATTGGTTTGTTCCTCTTGTTTTAGAAATAAAGTATAATCACCAATTACGGAATTTCCAATTTGTTTTTGTAAATCAATATATGTTTGTAGTCTTTTTATTGATGTGTAACCTGTAATTTTCATTAGCCATATTCTATCTGTACTAATCTCTGGTAATAAGAATTTCAAAGTTCCTTCAATATTACACATTGGTTTAGATTTTCCATCTGAAAAAACTCTATATTTACAGCTCTCACTACAACTAATAGGTTGCCATACATTTGATACTTTTTGTTTGCCTTGTTCTTGGTTTTCCATACAATAACATACAGCTCCACCTTGATTATATCTAATTCTACGAACTGACAAAGGCTCCTCATCAAAAAATCTTATATTGATTTTTGTTTCTTTATTGTAAGTTTCATTAAAACGATTAAGTAAAAATTGCATATTATCATTTTTAATCTTTGCTATAAAATAGCCTAATTCTACAACTCTCCTTTTTTGGTTTAAAATTTGTTGTTCTCCATGTTGAACTCTGCCAACAATAGGTAAATTCATTTTTCTTACTTGTTCCATTTTTTATCTTCCTTTCATTTTAAATTTACGCTGCAACTAAATCTTGCAAGTAATAACAATTTTCATTTACTTTGGAATAATCAATATTGTAAATTGGATAAAATACATTTTTTACAATGCAACTTCCAATTCGTTCTTTTAATATTCCTAAAGTTTCTAATTGTGGTATTAGTGTAGGTCTAAAACGGTCGTTTACTACAACTTGATTATCTTGTAATTTTACTGAATTTTGTTCTAGTGTAATATCAGCAAAATGCGATACTTGATTTACGTTAGGATCAAGTCCGAATAAACTCATTTGTAAGTTACCATTTTTGTATGATGAACAATTTATAAAGCAATTTTTAAAGATTGTTTCATACATTTCAAAATCAAAACCATTTTCCATAACAAAATCTCCTTTCAATTTTTTGTGTAAAAAGATTTTTAATTCAAATCCTCCTTTCTTGATTTTTGGGTAAAAAAAGAGAAAGTATCTGTTAGTCGGGGGGCTTTCTAACATTTACTTTCTACTTATTTTAAGCACAACAAATAATCTATATATTTGATTAGTGCAAATACCCTAAATTATGCTGTATTAAAAAATACAGATGTACCACTACTAACTAAAATTTTAGTAGTTATGCTTCAGAACAAAATTCTGAAGGTAGTTATAGCAAAAACTATAACATTATCTTTATACACAATTATATTTTATAAGGATTTCTTTATAATTTCAATAATAAGTTCAAAAAAATATTTTTTGCTTATATATCAATGATTTATAAAAATTTTTGTGTCCTAAAACTAAAATTCGACATACTTTTTAGTCAAAAAAGTTTATAATAGAAATAATTAAAAAATTTTTCACTTCAGCATTCCATTTCTTTAAATGATTTTATACAATTTGCGTGGAAGGAGTGAAGTGTTATGGAAGATGATATTATTTCTATCTTGTTTGAAAAGAAAATAGATAGTGATATGTTTAATTTTAGCAGTGAAGAATTGACAAGATGGGAGAAAGCAAAAAGGAAATACAGTGATGAACTTTTTATGTTTATAGGACAAAGAGTACATCCAAAGTCTCAAAAAAAATTAGAACAGCTAGTAGAAAAGTATGTAGAGGCAAAAAATCAATGCTTTTATATTGAAAATAAAATGTACTATAAGTCTGGATTTGTGGATGGAATGAATTTAATTCATGAATCCTGCAATAATCGGTAAATAAAAAAGCATATTGAAACTTAATTTATGTTATACTAAAGACAACAAGTTTGAACAAAATAAAGGTGCGTGGTAAATATGGAGAAATATATTATTGATGCTTTTATAAAAAAACATGGAAAAAAGATTTTTAATGATATAAAAACTATGATACAAAATGAGCTTAAATATAGTAAATCCGCAGTTGCTTTTAATGATAATTATTTATCTTATATATTTGAAATAGCAACTTATGAATATTGTGGCATAGAAGATAAAAAAATTCCAACTTTTATAAGTAAAATGGGAAATGATTATACACCAGAAATTTCGTACACAGAACTAAAAGAAATTCACCAAAAGTCTATTCAAGAAATAATAAAGTATTTAGAGAAATCTACCAATAATATAATAGAGTAATCCAAAAGCAATAAAATAGCAGACTTAAATTCTGCTATTTTTGCGTTTCTTTTATTATAGATATGAATTTAAAAAACATTTTTAATTCTTCTTTAGAACTATTATCTAAAAAGTTATCTATTGTATTTCTAATGTTCAAATGTTTATTCTCACATTCACCATATAGAATATAATTAGGATTTGTGCCTGAAGCAGAACAAATTTTATTCAGTGTTTTTATACTAATAAGGATTTCTCCTCTTTCTAATTTTCCTAGATGATTTTCAGATAGGCCACAACGCTCTGCGAATAATTGTCTAGTTTCATGATATAATTCTTCTCTTATTCTTCTTATTCTTGCTCCAATTCTTATTTTATCTAATGTCATATTTTCGCCTCCTTAGCATTTTTGTTCCTATATATGTATATTTTATATGTTATTCTAGGAATATTACACACTCTACAAAGAATAAAATTCACACCATACTAGGAACATTAAATTGCAGAAAGCCTTACAAAATCACATTTTTGTCAAAAAACATTTATTGAAAAAGTCCGTGTATGCCAGAAATATCAACATTTTTCGACACATTTTGCACTTGAGATTTTATATAATCTTGGTGGGTTTATAAACCTATTTAGGAAGAATATAAAATTGAAATTGCAAAAGATTTTGTAATAAACAAACGATAATTAATATTTTTACTAAATAGGATTTATGGGCTCATTTTTTGTATTTTTTAAGGAAGGAGGTTTTTATATTTCGATTTGTGTTCCTCTTGAATAGGAGTATGAACCTAAATTTTAGAATTTAGGAGGAACACATTATGAGTGTTTATAAAAACTATTCCTGTGATACACAAGAAGAAAGAGAAAAGAGATTTGATAACTTTTTAAACAAAACGATTGTTATGTCTTCAAAAAGATATTTCAAAAAAGAAAACAATATTGGCACAAAAGAAAAAACTATTGTAGATAATGCGGATTTTTGTGCTTTTCTACAAGGCTTTATTGACGCTGAAAATTCTTGCTTTGATGATGTTGAAAATAAATTACAATTAAATAGTGCTTTGAATACTCTGTCTGTTGTTGAACAGGCAGTTATTTTTTTGCTATTTCAAGAAGAACTATCACAAGATGAAGCAGCTAAAATATTAGAAATATGTTCTAAATCAGTAAGTAGAATTAAAATAAGAGCATTAAATAAAATGAAGAAATATTTGGAAGGAGATGTTTAATATGCGAAATAAAAGTATATATGAATTAGGGATTTTAGCACAAAAAGGTGATGAACTTGCTATGTTAGAAATAATAGATAGAAAGAAAAAGTTATTAAAAAAGTTTTCTTTTGGAGATGAAGATCGTTATCAATACTTGATTTTAAAGCTAATTGAAGGGATTAAAAATTATGATTTTGAAATTTTTTAAAATTTACGGTAGAATTTTCACAAGATAATTAAGGTATATATAGTGAAGGGCAAATTTTAAAGGACACACTATATTTTTACAAAGGCAGATAGGACAAGCTCTTATCTGCTTTTGCATATATTAAATGAAAGGAGCAAATACAATGTTTTTTAGATTTGTATTATTAGGTATATCTTTTGTAGTAGTTATGCTTTTAATTGAAGTTGTTTTACCAAAAATAAAATTAAAGTACAGACTACACAAAGAATTAAAGGAAAAGAAAAAGAAACAAGAAGCATTTAGAAAAAAGATGAAAGAATTAGAAATTAAGTAAATTTCTAATAGTCTTGTCATACCTAAAAAGTGTCGACAAAAAATTAACCCCAATAGGTGATTTGATGAAAACATTAAAAGAAAATATTATTACTCTATTTTATATAGAACATTTAAAAGTAAAGGAAATAGCTGAAAAAGTAAATACATCATCTGCATATATAACAAAAATAATAAAACAAGATACTAGATATATGCAAGAAAAAGATTACAGAAAAGCTATCTCAAAAGATAAGAGAAAAGTTGCTCAAAATAACTTTATTAAGAACAAAAGAGAAAAGCAAAAAATTGATGATAATTATTCTTTCGTGCAATCTCAACATGAACAGGCAACTAGAGAATTATCAAAATCAAAACATTTATCAAATGAAAATTATAGAAAATGGAATTATAGTGCCTATAAATACAACCCTTCAAGAAAAAGGTACGAATTTGATGAAAAACTTGGTAGATCTATTGATGTACCTAAATATATAAAAGAAAGGTAAGATTATTTATGGAAGAAAAATTTTTAAAATTAGTTAAACTTGCAGATGAATTAAATGAAAGGCAAGATAAAGTATATGCAGAAATTGAATATACAGCTAATGATAGTAAAAAATTAGTCATTTCAATAAGGTCAAAGAAAGACTTTTCTTATATTGAAAAATGTGAAGTACAATTAAACGCTTTTTCTATGATTGAATGGGACAATGTTATAACACTATTTGAAACATTTGTAGGAGGTGCAGTAAATGAATAAAAATATATCATAATTTTTTTGAAAGCCAATATAATTTTTTTAGAGGTGTTGTTATGGAACAAGTAATTACTACTAAAGAAACTAAAAAAGAATATGAAATAATCCCATCGTTTAATAACAACGGAGAAACTATTGAAAGTGTGATACAAAGTGCCTTTTTAAAATATCTAAAATACAATGACTATAAGTAAAACAAAAAATTATTTCTTCAACATTGAGTTTTTTTATAATTGTAATATATAATAAACTCAAAGTGAATACTTATAGTTTAGGAGGACAAAATGTTTCTAAATGTAAGTAATCCACGCGACTTTAAAGTTGCAATGTATATAAGATTATCTAAGGAGGACGGTGATAAACAAGAAAGTGAAAGTGTAACGAATCAGAGAAATCTAATTTTGAGATATATAAAAGATAACAATTTAGAGCTTTTTGATGAATATATTGACGATGGTGTAAGTCGGAACTACTTTTGACCGACCTGGGTTTAATAGATTAATTCGTGATATTGAAGACAACAAAGTTAATATGGTAATAACAAAGGATTTATCAAGACTTGGCAGAGACTATATAAAAACAGGATTTTATATTGAAAGTTATTTTCCAGAAAGAAATATTAGATATATTGCATTATTAGATAATTTAGATACATTTGAAGAAAATAGTAGTGCAAGTGATATAACACCATTTAAAGCAGTATTAAATGATATGTATGCAAAAGATATCTCAAAAAAGATTCGTAGTGTTTGTAGGCAAAAAAGAGAAAACGGACAATATATTTCAGCATATCCGCCTTATGGATATATAAAAGACACTAGCAATGAATTAGCACATTTAATAGTAGATGATTACGCAAGTCAAATTGTAAAAAGAATATTTGATATGTATATAAATGGAATGACAACATGTAAAATTTGTGATGCATTAAATGCTGAAAATATTGAGCCACCTGCTGTATATTTAAAAATGAATTTAGTACATAGATCAGAAGATTATTATAAATGGAGACCATCTTCAGTACAAAAAATTCTAAAAAATGAAGTATATTTAGGTAAATTATTACAAGGCAAAACAAAAAAATTAAGCTATAAGAGCAAAAAGAAAATTGATTTGCCAAGAGAAGTTTGGATTGTCGAAGAAAATGCTCATAAGCCACTTATAGATGAAGAAACTTTCGAAAAAGTACAACAAATATTGCAGAGAAAGTATAACACTAGAAATAGAAACAGAGAATATTTGCTCAAAGGAATAACATACTGTCATAATTGTGGTAATAAACTTAATTTTGTTACTAAAACAGAAAAATACAAAGACAAAAAATATGAAAGAAGATATGTTATATGTGGTACTGCTAATAAGGGAAAATGTATAAAACAATATAATAATTATGATAAATTAGAAAAAGAAATACTTGATTATATTAGAAAAGTTTGTATCCTTAACACAAATAGTGAAACATATAAAAAAGTTATTTTGAAAAAGAAAAACGATAATACAGAAGTTGTAAATGATTATTTATCACATATTAAAGTATTAGAAGAAAAAATTGCATCACTAAATAAAAAGGTAGAACAAATTTATGATGATAGGCTTAATCGGTGTAATTGATGAAACTGATTATATTAGATATTCTCAAAAATTCTTAAAAGAAAGAAAGCAAGTAGAAGAAAATATTGAATCCTTAAAACAAAAAATAGAAATAATAACATCTAATGAAAAAAAAGAAGCTACCAATCAAGAAGTAAAAGAAAAAACAAAAAACTTTTTAAAAGCAGATTACATTAATAAGGAAATTCTTTTTGATATTGTAGATAGAATTGAAATTGATGAAAATAAGAAAATATATATTCATTTCAATTTTAAACAATTAAATATTTATAACGATGAGGAGATAGAAAATGTTAGCGTATCATAAGGTTAATAATATTAATGCAAAGGTTGGTATTTATTTAAGGATTTCATTAGAAGATGGCGATAAACAAGAAAGTAATAGTATAGATAATCAAAGAAAATTAATTTACGAGTATTTGCATAAAAATAATTTTGTGAATATAGTTGAATTTATAGATGATGGTGCAACAGGTACTAATTTCAATAGGAAAGGTTTTAAAGATCTATTAAAGAACATAGAAAATGGAAATATAAATACGGTTATAACAAAAGATGTTTCTCGTATGGGAAGAAACTATGTAAAAACTGGTTATTATATAGAAGACTACTTTGTAAATAAGGGGGTAAGATATATTTCTATTTTAGATGATATTGATACATATAATGAGGTAATAGGAAATGAACTATTACCTTTTAGAGCTATATTAAATGACATGTATTCAAAAGATATTTCATTAAAACAAAAGAGTTCTTTAAAAGAAAGAAAAAAGCGTGGTCGTTATATTGCTTGTTATGCTCCTTATGGTTATAAGAAAAACGAGCAAATTGTAGGGAAACTTGACATTGATGAAGATGCTGCAGAAATTGTAAGGAGAATTTTTAAACTTTTTTTGGAAGGGAAAGGGACAACATCTATTGCAAGAATTTTAACTGCTGAAAAAGTACCAACACCAGCTATGCATTTGAATATGAATGCAGATAAAAGTTCATTGTTCTATACAGTTTGGAAAGGAAATTCTGTAAGAAGAATTTTAAGAAATGAAACCTATTTAGGATATATGATTCAAAATAAAGAAACAACAATATCACATAAAAATCCTACTAGAGTATATCTAAATAAAGAAGATTATATTGTAATACCTAATCATCATGTACCTATTATAAGTAAAGAAGATTTTGACAAAGTAAATGAAATGTTAGATAATAATAAAAGAACATCTAATAATATGAAAGAAAAAACACTCTTACATGATTTATTATATTGTGATGAGTGCAATAAAAGACTTGCAAGAAGAGATTGCAAAGGCAAAATTTACTATTTTTGTGCTACAAGAACTGCTTTCCATTTATGCGATAATAGCAATTATCTTTCTTATATAAATATAGAAGATGAAGTATTAAAATATATTAAAGAATTTTTGAAAAAGTATTCAGACAAGAATTTATTAAGACAAGCCTACATTTCAGAATATAGTAAAAACAAAACCAAAATAGATGATTATAATGTTACACTATCTACTCTTGCCAAAGAGTTATTGAAAATAAACAACAAATTGGATACCTTATATAATGATAAATTAAATAATGTAATATCAGCAGATATGTATAAAAAGTATTCTGCTACATTAAAAGAAGAACAAAAAAATTTACAAAATAAAATCAATGAAATAAAAACATATATTAATAAGGAAGAAAAAATTTTACAATCATTAAATAAGGATGAAAAAATGATTGATGATTTAATTAGTAGATTTTGTGATTTAAAAAGCATTAACCAGGATGTTATTGATGAATTTATAGAAAAAATCTCTATTGATAAAAATAGAGATTTCCATATAAAACTAAAATTTAATTTTTAAATTCCTGTCATTAAGTTACCGCGTCATCATTACCAGAGCATAGTAATAAACCATATAGTAAATTTAATACAGATATTTTATCATTTGTATGGAGGCCAAGGCGTGAACCTCCTGTACTTGCTGCTTTGGATGAAACAAGTACAATGTCATCTAAATTACTTTTTTCTATTACAACAATGGCTGTCATAATTTTAGTAGTTGATGCCATTTTTCGTTTTTCGTTCTCATTTTTTCCATATAAAATAGTACCTGATAGGCGGTCATAGACTATAGCAGCCCTAGAATTTATGGTGGGCTCTGTAGTAATTTCAGATGAAGTATTAATTACAGAAGAAATATCAGAAAAATTCTCAAAATCTTCATCATCAGCAAAAACTGGTAAAACATATAAAAAAATCGTTATAAATAAACATAGTAAAGCTTTATAAAATTTCACAGTAAATCCTCCAACACAAAATGAAAAATATAAAATAATCTTATAAAATATATGAAAAAATATTGATTTTATTCTTCAAAAGAAGTATAATAAATAATGTATTAAACTCAAAAAATGAGAAAGGATGAATTAAATGAAAAAGAAAAGATTCTGTATAATAATTGCAGTAATGGCAATAGTAGCATTTTTATTAAGTTATATAATAAGTTATGCTAATACAAGTGAGACAATATATGTTAATTTGACAAAATTAGATACTAATGGCATAGGATATGGAATAGGAAATCCAACAACAGCAAATGAACCAGGACAACCAGCAACAAATGCATATATATGGAACATAACAACATATAATTCTAACAATGTAAATGATATTAGTAACACACAAAGAAACTTATATTGTATAAAAGCAAATTACGGAGACTCATGGAATACAAACAAAGATACAATAGTAGGATACAAATTATCATATGACTTACAGTCTGATAGAAAAAATTTATTAGATAAGATTGTAGATAATGGAAAAGATGTTAATGATATACTAAAAACATTGTTATCTGAATCAGGATATTATAGAGAACTTTTATGGATATTAGATAATGCATATATAAAAGGACAGACAGATAAAAAAGAGTTTTTAAGCAGTATAGGAATCAATTATGATTCTACAGAAAAAGCGTATTATTATACTCCAATAGAGGGATATGATTATAGTGCACTTGCATCAGCAAATGGGTATACAGAAGCAAATTTAATTACAGATGAAGATATAAAGGCTGTGCAAAGAGCAGTAATTTGGTATTATACAAATTATTTGACAGATACAACAAACGATGCTGTATTTAATCAAAAATCTAAAACAGATTGGTTAACAATAACATCTGATGGTACAACATACAAGCAATTAGCTGATTTTAATAAATTTGAAGAAACAGAAAACGGCCCACTTAGAAATGAACAAGCACAGATATTGTATAATTATTTAGTAGATGCAGCTTCAAAGAATGCTAGTAAGTATACAGAAGAAAATAATTATACAATAACTAAAGGAGTAACTGTAAATACAACAGGATTAACCCAAAACTCTAATGGAAAATACAGACTATCTGCAACTAGAGTAGATTCAAACTATGTGGTAGGACCAATAATTATAGATAAAAATGACTCTTTAGCAGATGGAATATCAATAACTGTTACAAATCAAGATAATAGTGATATACAATATACTTTTACAGATAGTAGAGGAAATTTTCTTCAAACAACTAACATAGAAGATTTAGTTGGAAGAGCAGAAGGATTTTATATAACTGTATCAAGAAGTGGTATAGAAAAAGTAAATATAAAAATAAATACAACACAAGAAACTACAAAAAAGACATTGTGGTTAGATGGAACTGAAACTGCAGATGCAATAGAATTAAATTCAGAACAACCAATAGTAGAAGTAACAAGAGCAACAAAAGAAATACCAACAGAATTTGAAGCACAACCAAATGAATTTGATTTAGCATTACGTAAATACATAACACAATTAAATGGAACAAACTTGAAAGATACTAGAATACCAAATATTGATGAAACAACACTACAAACAGCTACAACAGCAACATACAAACATAGAAAAGATCCAGTAGTGGTTAAGGATAATGATGAGGTAACATATAACATTTCAATATATAACGAAGGCAATAAAGAAGGGTATGCTACAAAAATAATTGATCAATTACCAGCAGGTTTAATTAACTCACCAAATAATTCATCAACAGTTGTTTCTAAAGATAAATCTGGAAACATAAAAAACACTTATAAATTAGCATATGATACTATGACAAATCAAATATTACTTACTATTGTAAATACAACCGAAAATCCAGCAAAGACATTAAAAGCTTATACAGCTGGCAGTTTAGATTCTGAAGTAATTGAAATAAAATGTAAAGTAACACAAGAAGCTGATACAAAAAATCAGATAATATTAACTAATGTTGCATGGATAAGTGAAGCTTATGATGCACAAGGCACAACTACAGTAGATAGAGATTCTCAACCAGAAACATTTCCAAATGTAAATAAAAATAACATGCAAACATATAAAGGAGATACATCAAATGATGAGGATCTATCAAAAAAAGATAATTTTTATAAAGGTGAGCAAGATGATGATGACTTTGAAAAATTAGTAATTATGCCAGAAGAAAAAATATTTGATTTAGCATTATTCAAACATATTGCAGCAATAAGCAAAGACCAAACAATAGAAAATGGAGAATATGTAACAGATAACAAAAATATTGATGGAACATATTTAAGAGCACCAGTAGTAACAAACATAGATAAAGAAACAGGAAAAATTACATATAAGCAAGATGATAAAGAAGCTTTAGTAGTAGAACCAGGAGATTATGTATTATATACAATTAGAGTGTACAACGAAGGCGAAGTTAATGGATATGCAAGCAAAATAAAAGATACTTTACCAATAGGATTAGAATTTGTTGTTGGCAATGAAGAATATAATGGAAAATGGAATTTAGATGGAAATGGAATGGACAAAGATGGAAGACAAGTAGTATCAACAACATGGTTTGCTAAAGGACAAGGAGCAGAATTAGATGCACAAGAAGGAGAAGCTAATTATACTGCAAATCTTTTACATGCATTAAATAAAGAAGGGGCAATAAGCACAACTGATCCGGAAAATCCTGATTATATAGATGCACAAGTACTATGTAAAGTAACAGAAAATGCAACATCTGATAGAGTTTTAGTAAATTATGCCCAAATAGCAGATGACAGTGATGAAAATGGAAACCCTATAGATGATATAGATTCAACTCCAGATAACTTTGTAAATCCAGACAGAGAATTTGAAGATGATGAAGATTTAGAAAGAATAAAAGTAAGGACACCAGGACAATATGATTTAGTTTTAGTTAAAGAAGATAAAGATGGAGTACAATTAAACTCAACAGCAAAATTTGAAATAACAACAAATGGTGTTAAAGAAGAAAAAGAAATAACAGGTAGATTGACAATAGCACAAAATGTACCTGTAGATGCAGACCATTTAACAGATGATGTGTATGTAATAAAAGAAACAAAAGCACCAGATGAATATTGCGAATTTGATGGAATAATAACAGTAACAGTATCAAAAAGCATAAAAGCTGATGGCTCAGGATATGAAAAGAGCATTAAATATACAGTAGTGGATTCAAAAGGAAATGATATTACAAATAAAAAAGATGCAAATGTATATTTGAATGATGATGGAAATATATATGTTGAAGTTAAAAACTATAAAGAGCCAGAAATACATAAAGGTGTAAAAGATGTAACAAATCAGGATTCAGGATATAATGCAGATGAAGTTCATTCTTGGGTAATAGAATCAGGAATACCTAAGAACGTAGATGACTATAAATTTTATGATATAATTGATGATATTGATTATAGACTAAAATTTGAAGGAAAAGAAAATGTTACAGTAAAAATAGGAAACACAAAATTAACAGAAGGAACAGACTATAAAATAACATATACAGAAAATGCAACAGGAGTTCAAGATAAAACAAAATCTGGAACATTAACACTAACATTTATAGATATAGATAATGGCATGCAAGCATCTGACAAAATAAAGAATAATGCAGGAGAAAAAGTTCAAGTAACATTTAAAACAACATTTGCTAAAGATGAAAACGGAAAACTTTTAGCAGCTATGGGAGAACAAATAGAAAATCAAGCAAAACTTGAATATACAAATACATCAAGTGATAACAAAGTAGTAAAAGAATCAGAAAAGCCAGAAGTACATACAGGTGGTGTAACATTATACAAATATTATGTAGCAAACAATCAAAAAGTTTCATTAGCAGGAGCAAAATTTGGAATCTATGCAACAGAAGAAGATGCTAAAAATAACAAAAATGTTATATCAACAGCAGAATCAGATGAAAAGGGTATAGTGAAATTTATAGGTTTACAATATGGCGGAGATGCAAAATCTGATGAAAACAACAAAACATCAAATGGAACATATGAATATGATGCGGACAAAGCAAGCACAAAATATTGGGTAGCAGAAATTGAAGCACCAGCAGGATATCAGAAATATAGTGGAATAATTGAAGTAACAATAAATAAAGATAGCTATAATGAAGAAAAGATTCAATATGAAGTTGAAAATGCTAAATTAAACTTTGATTTAGCACTAAGAAAATTTATAACAGAAGTTGAGGGAAAAGAAGTAACATCAAGAGTACCACAAGTAAAAATAGATAATGGAAAAGTTACATATGAACATAGTAAAGACCCTGTAACAGTACATGTAGATGACACAATAATATATACATTAAGAATATTCAATGAAGGAAATATAGATGGATATGCAAGTGAAATAGAAGATGATATTCCTGAATATTTAGAATATTTACCAGATGAAGAAACAAATATTGATTATATGTGGAAAATGTATGATAAAGATGGAAAGGAAACTACAAATCCAGAAGAGGCAGTTAAAGTAAAAACAGCATATTTATCAAAAGACAATGGTACTGATAAATTACTAAAAGCATTTGACGGTACAAATATAAATTATCAAGATGTAAAAATAGCATTTAAAGTAAAAGATCCAAATTCAAATACAACAATTATTACAAACCATGCTCAAATATCTGATGATAGTGACAAAGATGGAAATCCTATAGAAGATATTGATTCAAAACCAGGAGAATGGAATGATGGGGAAGATGATCAAGATGAAGAAAATGTTAAAGTAGAATACTTCGATTTAGCATTATTAAAATTTGTATCAAAAGTAATCGTTATAGAAGATGGAAAGGAAAAAATAACAGAAACAGGATATAATGGACATGAAGATCCAGAGCCAGTAGTCAAAGTAGAGTTGCATAAAAAGAAAATAAATGAAGTTACTGTTAAGTTTGGTTATGGAATAACAATAACAAATGAAGGTGACATTCCTGGATATGCAACAGAAATTACAGATTACATTCCAGAAGGTTTAAGATTTGAAGCATCTGATAATCCACTATGGAAAGACGAAGGAAATAATGTAATATCTACAAAGCAATTAGAAAATACATTATTACAACCAGGAGAAAGTGCAACAGTAGAAGTTATACTTACTTGGATAAATGGAGCAGATAATTTAGCATTAAAAACTAATACAGCTGAAATATCTGAAGATAAAAATGAATATGATGTGCCAGACAGAGATTCAACACCAGACAATAAAAAAGAAGGTGAAGATGATATAGATATTGCAAAAGTTATACTAGCTATAACAACAGGTATTGCAAAAACATATTTTTCATTAACAGTAGGACTATTAGCAGTAGTATTAGTAGGAGTTATACTAATTAAGAAATTCGTAATATAAAAAAATAAATTAAGAGCCGAAAACCAAAGGTAAAATTGGGGTCGGTTCTTTTTTTGCCCTTGGGCAAAAAAGGAACCGACCCTAATTTGCCCAAAAATTTAGTAAAAATAAACATTGATTTTTTTGTCGAGAAAATATATAATTTATATAAAAAAATAAACCAAAGAGAGGTAGATGAAAGATGAAGAAAAAAATTGCAATTATTGGAGTTATTTTACTTACAATAGCATATATAATTTTTCATATTGTCAGTTATGCTGGAAATGAAGTTATATATGTAGGATTAAATACTACTCATCCAAATGGAGATGGATATGGATTAGGTAGCCCTAAAAGTGGAGGATTAGGTATATGGAATTTAAGAAACTATGACTCGACAGACAGAAACAATGAGAGTAGTATTCAGAAAGAATTATATTGTTTAAAAGGCGATTATGGAGAAACTTGGAATCAAAATTCAGCTACAGTAATAGAATACAATTTATCATATGATTTAGACACAGAAAGAGAAAAATTATTGCAATTATTAGGGGGAGCAAGTAGTGATGCCAATACAGTTGTAACAGAAATTTTAAGTGATAGTACTTCTGGAATTTATAAAGAATTATTGTGGGTAATAGATAATGCATTTATTCCAGGTAAATCAGATAAAGAGCAATTACTTAAAAAATTAGGAATATTGTATGATTCAAAGGAAAACTTATATTATTATAAATCACCAGATAATTATGATTATTCTGATAAAATTTATAACTTCGAATGGACTACAACATTGACTGAAACAGATATAAAAGCTGTCCAACAAGCAGTAATTTGGTATTTCGCAAATGCAAAATTAGATAATGATGCAACATTTGATAAAACAAATGCAACAGATTGGTTAACAATAACAGATGATGATGGGAATACATATCTTCAATTAGTTGATTACAAAAACCGGAGAAGGGGCTGCAAGATATGACCAAGCCAATATTTTATATAATTATTTGATAGATTCAGCAATAAAAAATGCAGATAAATATACTTCTAATGGATACAAAAAACCAGTAGAAATGAATTTAACAGAACTTACATCAAATGCAGATGGCAAATATGAAATAGATTCTAATAGAAATGGTGACAATTATATAACAGGACCAATAAAAATAACTAAAAACAATGACCTTAATTATGATATAAAATTAAAGATAACAAATTCTGTAACTGGAGCTGAAATTAATTCATCAAATTATACATTTACAGATGCAAATGGAACAGCATTAGGAACAACTGATATTACTACACTAGCAGGAAGAACAGATGGATTTTATATATCAATTCCTAGAACTGTTGCTAAAGAAATAGACATAGATGTAACAATAAATTATAACACCAAAATTAAGAAGATATGGTTAGTAGGAACAGAAAATGAAAATACTTCAGTTACACTTGATTCAGAGCAACCAGTACTTGAGGTGTCAGAAGAACCACAAACAGATAGTGTGAAATTGACAGCAATACCAAAAGAATTTGATTTAGCATTACGTAAATATATAACAAAACTTAATGGAACTGATATAGCAGATACAAGAGTTCCAAATATATCAGAAGACACATTACAAAATGGAACAACTGCAACATATAGACATAGAAAAGATCCTTTAGTTGTAGAAAATGGAGATATTGTTACATATAAAATAACTATATATAATGAAGGAAATAAAAACGGTTATGCAAGTGCAATAACAGATCAGTTACCAACAGGTTTGAAATATACAGGAGAAACAACAATCACATCAAATAAAAATACATATAATGTAACATATGATTCAAAAAACAATAAAATAACATTTACAACAACAACTGCAACAGCTTTGAATGCATATGAAGTTGGAAAATTTGATAATGAGACTTTAGAATTTACCTGTGAAGTTACAGCAACACCAGATACATCTAGTGATAAAATATTGACAAATGTTGCATGGATATCTAAAGCATATGATTTAGATGCAAATAAAGAAATTACAAACATTGGGGATGATAGAGACTCAAGACCACAGACATACCCAACTTTGGACAAAGATAGTATGGAAAACTACAAAGGGAACTCATCAAACAAAACAGATTTAACAGATAGCACATATTATTATGCAGGAGAACAAGATGATGATGATTTTGAGAAATTGGTTGTAGAGCCTCAAACGTCAATAACAGTAACAAAAACTTGGGATGATAATAATGACCAAGATGGATTGAGAAAAAAGATAACTTCAGTAAGTGTAAATTTATTAGCAAACAATCAAGTTGTAGATACAGCAAACTTAACTCCAAATAATTCTTGGACATATACATTCAGCAACTTGCCAGTTAAGGAAAATGGAAATGTAATAACATATTCTGTTGCAGAAGCATCTGAAATTGCAGGATATGAAACAACAGTAAATGGCTTTACAATTACTAATACACATACACCAGAGATAACTCAAGTTTCAGTTGAAAAAATTTGGAATGATAACAATAACCAAGATGGAAAAAGATCAAGTTCAATAAGTGTAAGTTTATTAGCAGATGGAACAGCAGTAAATGGAAAAACAATAACATTAAATGATGCAAACAGTTGGAAATATACATTTACTGATTTGCCAGTATATTCAAATGGAAATAAAATAACATACACAGTATCAGAGCCAACATTGCCAACAGGATATACAAAAGAAATAACAGGAGATGCAACAACAGGCTTTATAATAACAAATACACATAAGATATTTGACTTAGCATTACGTAAATATATAACAAAAGTAAATGATACAGCACTAACAACAGCAAATACAAGAGTTCCAAATATATCTGAAGATACATTACAAAATGTAACTACAGCAACATACAAACACAGAAAAGACCCTGTACAAGTTGTACAAGGAGATGTAGTAACATATCAAATAGCAATTTACAATGAAGGGCAAAAAACGGGATATGCAAGCCAAATAATTGATCAATTACCAACAGGCTTAAAATATTCAGGAGATGCAACAATAATTTCTAAAAATGCTTCAGGAGCAAATAAAAACACATACAATGTAAACTATGATTCTGAAACAAACAAAATAACACTTGATATAACAGGTGTTGCAAAAGATTTGAACGCATATCAAGAAGGTAAATTAGATAAAGAAATAATAGAAATTAAATGTACAGTAGTAGCTGAAGCAGATACAACTAGCAAAAAAACACTAACAAATGTTGCATGGATAAGTGGAGCTTATGACACTGAAAATAATACATCAACTACAACAGACAGAGATTCTCAACCAGAAACAACTCCAAATGTTAATAAAGATAATATGGAAAAATATAAAGGAAATACAGAAAACAATGAAGACTTAACAGACAAAACATATTATTATAAAGGCGAGCAAGATGATGATGACTTTGAAAAATTGGTTATAGAACCAGAATCAACTAATGTTTCTGTAAAAAAAGTATGGGAAGATAATAATAATCAAGACGGAAAAAGGTTAACAGATATAACAATACAATTATTAGCAAATGGAACAGAAGTAGAAGGAAAAACAGCTACATTAAATGAAAATAATAACTGGAATTATACTTTTAGAAATTTACCTAAGAAATCAGGTGGAACAAGTATAAATTACACTGTTAAAGAAATAGAAACAATAGATGGATATACATCAAAAACAACAGGAAGTATGGCAGATGGATATACAATAACAAATACACACACACCAGAAACAATAAATATTCCAATAAAAAAAGTATGGGAAGATAATAATAATCAAGATGGAATAAGACCAAAAAATATAACTATAACATTATTTGCAGATGGAGAAGAGGTTGAAGGTAAAAAAGTTCAAATAAAAGGAGACGAAAATGAGTGGACATACACATATGAAAATTTACCTAAATATGCAAATGGTGTAGAAATAACTTACACTATAAACGAAACTGGAGTGCCACAAGGATATGATTCAAGCAAAACAGGAGACATGGCAAATGGATTTACCATAACAAACACACATACACCAGAAGTTAGAGATATTTCAGTAAAAAAAGTATGGGTAGACAGTGATAATCAAGATGGAATAAGACCAACATCAATAGAACTAATATTAAAAGCAAATGGCACAGAAAAACAAAGACATACACTAGAAGGAAATGGAAATGAATGGACATATACATTCACAAATTTACCAAAATATGAAAATGGAACAGAAATAACATATACCGTAGAAGAAAGTGGTGTTCCATCAGGATATAAATCATTAACAACAGGAAGTATGGTAGGAGGATTTACACTTACAAATACATATACACCAGGAAAAACAAGTGTAAAAGTAAAAAAAGTATGGGAAGACAATAATAACCAAGATGGATTAAGACCAGATAAGGTAAGTGTAAGCTTAATTGCAAATGGAGATGAAACAAATCCTGTACAAACAGTAGATTTAAATGAAGCAAATGGATGGGAATATACATTTACAGACTTACCAGAAAAATCAAATGGAAATGAAATAGAATACTCAATTATTGAAAATACAAAAATAGATGGATATACAACATCAATAAAAAATAATAATACAACAAGCACTGCTGGAGAAATTCAAACAACATCTGCACCAGAATATACAATAACAAATACACATGATACAGATGAAATAAGTATAACAGTAAATAAAGTATGGAATGATGATAATGATGCAGATAAAATAAGACCAACATCGATTGTGGTAAATGTTAAAAATGGAGAACAAATAGTAGCAACAATAACATTAAGTGCTGAAAACAACTGGACACATACTTTTGAGAATTTACCAGCAAAACAAAATGGAAATAACATTAATTATGTATTAGAAGAAGTTGAACCAGATGGATATACGGGAAATATTACAGAAAATAGTGCAAACAATTATACAATAACAAATACACATACACCTAATAAAGCATTTGACTTGGCATTACGTAAATATATTACAAAAATAAATAATAATGATTTGACAACATTAGGACTAGCATCAAGAATACCAAAAATATCGGAAGCAGCTTTAAAAACAGGTACTACAGCCGAATACCAACATAGAAAAGACCCGATAAAAGTAGAAGAAGGAGATATAGTAACATATCAAATAACAGTATATAATGAAGGCGATAAAGACGGATATGCAAACCAAATAATTGACCAATTACCAACAGGATTAATATATAATCCAAGCAGTACAGTAACATCAAAAGATTCAAAAGGAGCAGATAAAAACACATACACTGTAACTTATGAAGCTTCAACAAATAGAGTAACATTTGATATTGTAAACACTGAAGGAAATTCAGCAAAAGACTTAAAAGCATATGCGGCTGGAAATTTGGATAGTGAAACAATAGAAATAAAATGTAAGGTTGTATACAAGGCTGTTGTGGGAAATAAAAATATATTAACAAATGTAGCATGGATAAATGAAGCATATAATACAACAGATAAAAAGTCAGTTATAAAAGCGGGAGAAGACAGAGATTCAGAACCAGGAACAAAGCCAAATGTAAACAAAGATAATATGGAAAATTATAAAGGAGATACATCAAATAAAGATGATTTAGCAGATAGCACATATTATTATAAAGGTGAGCAAGACGATGACGATTTTGAAAAAATATATGTTAAAACATTTGATTTAAGCTTAAGAAAATTCATAATATCAGTAAATGGAGTAGAAATGAAAGACAATAAAGGAAAATACACAAGAGAACCAGATGTTGATATTACTGGACTAAAAAATGGAACATCAACAACAGCAATATATAAACATCCAAAAACTCCAGTGTCATTGAAAGTTGGAGATAATGTAATATATACAATAAGAGTATATAATGAAGGTGAAGTTGCTGGATATGCAAATGAAGTAAAAGATTATTTACCACCATATTTAATATATGTAGAAGATAGTGCAATTAATAAAAAGTATGGATGGCAAATATCAGAAAATGGAAGGATTGCGACAACTTCATATTTATCAAACAAAGAAATTAGTGAATTTGATGGAACTAAATTAGCTTATGAAGACTTGCAAATAGAATGTAAAATTTCGGAAAATGCTATTCCAGATGAAAGTATAACAAATATAGCAGAGATTTCAGAATATAAATATGGAGACACAGTAATTACACAAGATATTGATTCAAAATCTGATAATATAACTGAGAAATTACCAGAAGATGAAAAATTACCAGATTATAAAAAAGACAAAGAGAAAGATGAATACATACCAGGAAATGAAGACGATGATGACTTTGAAAAAGTATATGTAAAAGAATTTGATTTAGCATTAAGAAAATTCATAACAAAAGTACAAGAAAAAGAAGTAACAACAAGAGAGCCACAAGTAAAAAATGAAGATGGAAAAATTTCATATGAGCATACAAAAGATCCTGTAACATTACATGTTGGAGATGTAGTAATTTATACATTAAGAATATATAATGAAGGAGAGATAGATGGATATGCAAGTGAAATAACAGACGATATACCAGAATTTTTAGAATATTTACCAGATGAAACCACAAATGTTGAATATATGTGGAAAATGTATGATGAAAATGGAAAAGAAACAACAAATGTACAACAAGCTTCAAAAGTAAAAACAACATATTTATCAAAAGATAATAGTAAAGACAATTTATTAAAAGCATTTGATGGAAATACATTATATTATAAGGACATAAAAATAGCATTTAAAGTAAAAGACCCAAATTCAAATACTTATATAATAACAAATCATGCACAAATATCTGATGATACTGATGAAGATGGAAATAAAATCAATGATAAAGATTCAGAAACAGATAAATGGAATGAAGGAGAAGATGACCAAGACATTGAAAATGTTAAAGTAGAATATTTCGATTTATCAATATTAAAATTTGTTTCAAAAGTAATAATACAAGAAAATGGACAAGAAAAAATAACTCAAACAGGATACAATGGACATGAAGACCCAGAGCCAGTTGTAAAAGTAGAATTACATAAAAAGAAACTAGATAATGTAGTTGTAAAATTTGGATATGGTATAACTGTAACAAACGAGGGAGACATCCCAGGTTATGCTACAGAACTTAAAGATTATGTGCCAGAAGGACTAAAATTTGAGGCTATAGACAATCCAAACTGGACAGATGAGGGAGATAATGTGATATCTACAAAACAATTAGAGAAAAAATTATTACAACCAGGAGAAAGTGCAACTGTTGAAGTAGTACTTACATGGATAAATGGAGCAGAGAATTTAGCTTTAAAAACAAATATAGTAGAAATTTCTGATGACAGCAACGAATATGATGTGCCAGATAGAGATTCAACACCTGATAATAAAAAAGATGGAGAAGACGATATTGACATTGCTAAAGTAATTTTAGCTATTTCAACTGGTACTGCAAAAACATATTTTACATTAACAATAGGATTATTGGCTGTTGCTGGTATAGGTATTGTATTAATTAAGAAATACGTATTATAATAAAATAAAGAATCGAAATCAAAGGGCAATTTGGGGTCGGTTCTTTTTTTGCCCATTTTTTAAAAATAAATATTTACAACAATAAAGGCTTATGATATAATCGAAAAAGAATAGATATGGGGTGATTTAGTGAACCAGATATTAATTACAGGGGAAGAAAAAACAAAGTCAAAAAAGGTAAAAAAAGAAAAGAAAGTATTACCAGTAGGTTTAATAACATCTTTTTTTGCTATAAGTATAATGATAGTAGGAATTTGCATGATAAGTGGAAGTGTATATGCAAAAGAGAGGATAAATGAAGTAGTAGCAGCAAGTCTAAAACCACAAGTAGAAATTAACAGAAATGATGATGATAATACTGTAGAAATAAATGTAAAACACATAAGAGCAATAACAAAAATTGCATATAAATGGAATGAGGAAGAAGAAACAATAATAGATGGCAAAAACAGAAAAAATATATCAGAAACCATAGATTTGATAGGAGGCAAAAATACATTAACTGTTGCAATCACTGAAGAAAATGGTCAGACAGTAACTTATGAAAAGACTTATACTGTAGGAAACATACCAGAAATAAAACTAGAAGCAGTATCAAATGGTGTAAAACTAATAGCAACAAGTGAAGCTAAAATTAGTTATATAGTATATAGTTGGGATAATGGAGAAGAACAACAGATAGAAGTTGGAGATGAGTCAACATACGAAGGAATAATAAATGCACCAAAAGGGCAACATACTTTAAAGATTGAAGTAGTAGATGAAAATGACATGAAGGCTAAGAAGACTCAAGCAGTGGTTGGAGATACAGAGCCAGTACTAAATGTTGATCCAGATTATGTAGATGGAAAAGTAGCATTTAAAATAGACGCAGAAGATGATGAACAAATTACAAAAGTTGAAATAACTCATAATGGAGGAAAAAAACAAGTTATAGATGTAAACGATAAAACATATCATAATGATGTAATAATGACAACAGGAGAAACAAACACAATAATAGTAACAGTAACTAATATAAATGGATTAACAAAAACTTCAAGAGTAAAATTCGATAATAAATAGGAGAAACATATGGTACAAGAAATATATATAATAGATGATGATGAATCATCATTACCGATATTTAAAGAATTATTCAAAAAAGAAAATGAGTTTAAATTTATTGGAGTAAAAACAGAACAAATAGATATTGCGTTAAAAAATATACCATTTTTAATAATAATAAATGAAGACGCTATAGACAGAAACGCATCAGAAGTATGCGAGAAAATAAGAACAGATGAAGATAATAAAATAACACCGATAATAGTGGTGTCATCAAATTCAGATAGAAGGCATAGACTAGAAGTGTTAAGTAAATCTGTAGAATATTATATAAAAAAACCAGTAGATACAGACTATTTATATTATACAGTAAAGAATTTAAATAGATTATTGAGTGTAAACAGAAGAATAAGTCCATTAACTGGGCTACCAGGGAATATTCAGATACATGCAGAACTAAAAAAAAGAATTTCAAAAAACGAAGAATTTTCTGTTTTGTATCTGGATTTGGACAATTTCAAGGCATATAATGATGTATATGGATTTTTAAAAGGAGATCAAATAATAGAATTTACAGCACAAATAATAACACAATGTGTACATGAAAAGTTTCCAGAGAACTCATTTATTGGACACATAGGAGGAGATGACTTTATAGCTATAGTCCCATCACTAAATGTAGATGAGATATGTCAACTCATAATTGCTAATTTTGATAAAAATGTAACAAAATTCTTTACAGATGAAGATATAGAAAAAGGCTATATAGAAGTAGCAAATAGAAAAGGAATAATAGAACAATTTGCATTAACATCAATATCAATAGGGGTTGTAATTGTAGAAAGAGGAAGATTTTCTAATATATTAGAAATAGGAGATGTTGGAGCTCAAGTAAAACATATGGTTAAATCTGTTATGGGTAGTAGCTATGCAGTAGACAGGAGACAATCTCATTAGGAGGAAAAGAATATAAAATGATTACACAAATATTAATTTTAGTTATATTAATAGGATTAAATGCATTTTTTGCGGCAAGCGAAATTGCATTTATCTCGTTAAGTGATGCAAAAATAGAAAAACAAGCAAAAGAGGGAAATAAAAAAGCCAAACAAATAGAAAAGATGCTAGAGAGTCCAAGTAAATTTCTAGCGACAATACAAATAGGTATAACTTTAGCAGGATTTTTATCAAGTGCATTTGCATCTGATACATTTGCATATAAGTTAGCACCAGTATTAAATGATGTAATTCCAATAGGTATAGGTGTTTGGCAAAATATATCAATAATTATAATAACAATAATATTATCTTTTTTTACATTGATTTTTGGAGAATTAGTGCCAAAAAGGCTTGCAATGAAAAATTATGAAAAAATAGCATTTGCAACAATTGGAATAATAAGAGGTATTTCTGTTATTACTTCGCCATTTGTAAAACTATTAACAGTAACAACAAATGCAATATCAAAAGTATTTGGAGTTGGGGAAAAAGAAGAGGAAATTGTTACAGAAGAAGAAATTAAAATGATGGTTGATCAAGGTGAAGAAAACGGAACCATTGAGGAAGATGAAAAAGAATATATAAATAATGTATTTGAATTTAATGATATAACAGTATCAGAAATAATGACACATAGGACAGACATATTTGCAGTTGATATAAATACTAGCCCTGGAGAATTATTAGAAGAAATAATAAAAGATGATTGTAAACACAGTAGAATACCAGTTTATGATGAAACAATAGATGAAATAAAAGGAATTTTATATGTAAAAGATATAATCAAAAATATTAACAAAAAAACATTTAAAATCAAAAATATTATGAAAGAAGCATATTTTGTATCACAGAGTAAATTGATTAATGAGTTATTTAAAGAACTGCAAAAAAATAAAAAGCAAATTGCCATAATAGTAGACGAATATGGAGGAACAGCGGGGCTTATAACTATGGAAGATATACTTGAAGAAATTGTTGGAGACATTTATGATGAATATGATGAAATAGTTGTAGGGAGTGCAAAACTTGATGAAGGTTTAAATGTCTTAGAAGGAGATTTATTTTCTGGTGCTAAAAATTTGACTGAAAAAGAAATTGATTTATTAAATGGTTATTATAATGATGAACAGATGATAGAAAAGTATTCATTTAATACAGTTTATGATTATGATGTTCCTGATGGTAGTAATAGAACATTGTTATTTATGTCACCAATGTTTAATTCTGAAGCTTATGATAAAGCTGTTGTGGATGCTCAAAGAATTTGGTTTATTGCAATACCGTTTTTACTTATTTTAATTTTAATAGAAACATATTTTTTTAATAAGAAAATTAAAAGTAGTTTAAATGAGTTAAATAGAGTTATTAATTCATATGGAGAAAATGGTTTAAAAAATGATTATCATTTACCAAAAGAATTTGAAAGTGTTGTTGATAGTTTTGAGAGTTTAATGAAAAAACTTAAAAATGTAGAAAAAGAAAAATTAAAGATATATGAGGATAAGCAAAAGGTTGTTGCTAATTTGTCCCATGATTTAAAGACCCCTTTAACTGTTGTGCGGGGGTATTCGAAAGCATTTTTGGATGGCGTGGTTCCTAAACTTAAGGAAAAACAATATTTAGAAACTATTTATAAGAAATCTATTGTAGCAACTGATGCTATTGATTCATTATTTATGTATGCAAAATTTAATCATCCTGAATATAGTCTTAATATGGAAAATGTAGATATTGTTGAATTTACTAAAAATTATTTAGCAGAGAAATATAGTGAAATAGAAAATAATAAAATGCAATTAGATATTGATATAAAAATTGATAAATTAAATGTTAATATAGATACGAAAGCTTTTAGAAGAATATATGAAAATTTAATAAATAATTCTATTAAATATAATAAAAATGGTACTACAATATATTTTAAAATGTGGAAAAGTAAGGATTTATTTATTTCTGTAGGAGATAATGGAATTGGAATAGATAAGAATATTAAAGATAATATTTTTGAAGCTTTTGTTACAAGTAACAGTGCAAGAACTAGTGGTAATGGAACTGGTTTAGGACTTTCTATTGTTAAAAGTTTAGTGGAAATGCATGGTGGTGAAATTATATTAGTTGATAAACCTAAAAATGGAATGAAAACTGAATTCTTAATAAAAATTAAGATTTGATTAAGATTTAATTTATTTTAGTATTATATAATTAGGATGAGGTTGATTATGAAAAATGTATTAGAATATTTAGAAAATGTTAAAACAAATAATTTAGTTATTGATAAAAATGGTAGTATTAGTTATCAAAAGCTATTAGAAAATAGCAAGAAAATTGGTAGTGGACTTGGAAAATTTGTTAAGAATAATGACCCAGTTCCTGTTTATATGGAAAAAGGTATTAGTGCATTAGAAGTCTTTATGGGAGCTTTGTATTCTGGGGGATTTTATAGTTTACTTAATGTTGGGTTGCCTAAAATGAGACTTGAACAAATTATTAATGTTTTAGATGTAGATTATATTGTAACTGATAATGAACATTTAGAAGATGCTAAAGTGTTTTTTCCAGATAAAGAACTTATATTATATGAAGATTTAATTAAAGAAGAAATTAATGATGATTTACTTAATGAAATAAGAAAGAAAAAGATAGATTTAGACCCAGTTTATGCTAATTTTACAAGTGGTTCAACTGGTGTACCTAAAGGGGTTATTGTTGGAAATCGTTCAATAATTGATTTTGTTGATAATTTTGTTGATACTTTTGGAATAAAAGATGATGATGTAATTGCTAATCAAGCCCCATTTGATTTTGATGTTTCTGTAAAAGATATTTATCCAGCTTTAAAAACTGGGGCAACACTTGTTATTGTTCCTAAAGAATTGTTTTCTAAGCCCGCTCTATTAATTGATTTTTTAGTGGACCATAAGGTTACAACAATGACATGGGCAGTATCAGCTTTATGTTTAATTTCTACTTTCCATGGGCTTGATTATAAAGTTCCAACAAGTGTTAAAAGAGTAATGTTTAGTGGTGAGGTTATGCCAATGAAACATTTAAAATCATGGATGGAACATTTACCTAATGCCATGTTTGTAAATTTATATGGACCAACAGAAATTACTTGTAATTGTACATATCACATAATTGATAGAAATAGAGAATATGAAAAAATACCAGTAGGAATTCCATTTAATAATGAAGCGGTGTTTTTATTAAATGATAAGAATGAGTTAGTAACTAAAGAATCAGAAAAAGGTGAAATTTGTGTTAGAGGAACAGCTTTAGCTTTGGGATATTATAAAAATAATGAACAAACTGATAAAGCTTTTGTTAGAAATCCATTAAATGATAAATATATTGAATATATTTATAGAACTGGAGATTTAGGATATTATCAAAATAATGAATTATATTTTGGTGGTAGAAAAGATTTTCAAATTAAATATATGGGACATAGAATAGAACTTGAAGAAATAGATAAAGCTATTGGTTCTTTTGATGGTGTTCTACGAGTATGTTCTATATTTAGAGAAGAAAAAAGCAAATTGTATGCTTTTTATATCGGAGATATGGAACCGAAAGAATTACATGAAAAATTATCAAAAGAGTTACCAGTATTTATGATACCTAGTAAGTTTATTAAAGTAGAAGAAATGCCTTTATCTAAGAATGGAAAAATTGATCGTAAAAAGTTAGAGGAATTGATATAATGGAAAAGTCATTAGAAAAGAAATTAATAAATGAAGTAAGTACACCATTTTATGTTTTTGATATTGATGTATTAAGAGAAAGAATTGATTATTTAAAGAGTATGATGCCTGAGAATGTTCATTTATGTTACGCAATGAAAGCTAATCCATTTGTAGTAAAAGAAATAGATGAAATAATAGAAAAATATGAAATTTGTTCTTATGGAGAATGGAATATTGCAAAAAAAATGGGTGTAAGTGATAGTAAGATGGTTATTTCTGGGGTTTATAAAGATGAAATAAGTATGGAGGATATTCTTAATAATTATAAGAATGGAGAGGTATTTACAATTGAGTCATTAAATCAAATTGAACTTTTAAATAAATTAACTAAAGAAAAGAAAAAAGTGATTAATATTATTTTAAGACTTACAAGTGGTAATCAATTTGGAATGTGTGAGGAAGAAATAATTGAAATTTTAGAAAATAGAGCTAAATATGAATATTTAAATATAATGGGAATTCAATATTTCTCTGGTACTCAAAAGAAATTATCTAAAAGAATTATAAAAGAATTAGAGTATGTTGATGAATTTGTACTTAATTTAAAAAATAATCTAGGATTTGTGGTTGAAGAATTAGAATTTGGTCCCGGTTTTCCAGTTGTTTATTTTGAGACAGAACAAGATTTTGATGAGCAGACTTATTTAATGGAAATTGCAGATAAGATTAAGAATATGAAATATCAAGGACACATTACAATGGAGCTTGGTAGAAGTATTGTGGCATCTTGTGGAAGTTATTATACAAAAGTTGTAGACAAAAAAACTAATAAAGAAGGGAATTTTGCTGTTTTAGATGGGGGTATGAATCATTTAGTTTATTATGGTCAAATGATGGCAATGAAAAAGCCAATGCTAGATATATTACCAAAAAGAGAAGATAAAATTTTAGAAAATTGGAATTTAGTTGGGTCATTATGTACAATTAATGATTTGATAGTAAAACAATTACCTGTTTCTAATTTGGAAATTGGTGACATATTTGTTTTTAAAAATACAGGAGCTTATTCAATGACTGAAGGTATTAGTTTATTCTTAAGTCGTGATTTACCTAAAGTTGTGTTTGTTCAAGGGGGAGAAATGAAAATAGTTAGAGAAAATATAAATACGTATAAATTTAATATGCCAAATGAAGGAGGTGAAATATAATGGAAAAATTAATTGAAATATTAGAAGATTTAAATCCAGAAGTTGATTATTATACGTGTACTAATATAATAGATGGACATTACTTGGATTCACTTGCAATTTTATCACTAGTCGCTGAAATTGAAGAAGAATTCGATGTTGTTATACCTACAGTTGAAATAATTCCTAGTAATTTTAATTCTGCTCAAAATTTATGGGCTTTAATAGAAAAAATAAAGGAAGAAGATTAAAATGCAATATTGTAGTGCATTATATTTGGCAGTTTTTTTGCCAATAACATTACTTATTTATGCATTTACTCCTAAGAAGAAAAAATGGCTTGTTTTATTAATAGCAAGCTATATTTTCTTCTTATCTTTAAGTGGTAAATTAATTGTTTATTTATTATTTTCAACTTTGTCAATTCATTATTTTGGGTTATGGCTTGATAAAATTAATAAAACTAGGGATGAAAAGTTAGAACTATGTTCTAAAGATGAAAAAAAAGAGATAAAAGAAGAATATAAGAAAAAGTCATACAAGATAGTATTGTTTGCGGTGTTAATTCATATTGGACTACTAGTGGCATTAAAATATACTGGATTTTTTGGAGAAAACATTAATAGTTTGTTGGAGGTTTTAGGTGTTTCATTTAGATTTAAAATACCAAAGATAATTGTTCCAATCGGAATAAGTTTTTATACTTTACAAGGATTATCATATATTATTGATGTTTATAAAGGAAAAATTAATGCTGATGATAACCTTGGAAGGTTAGCATTATTTATGGCTTTTTTTCCAAGTATTATGGAAGGACCAATATGTAGATATAGTGATACATCAGAGGCATTATATGATGGTAAAAGTTTAACATACAAGAATTTAAGTTTTGGTGCTCAAAGAATACTTTGGGGATTGATGAAAAAAATGGTTATTGCTGATAGATTAAATCCTTTTATTGAAAAAATATTTTGTGAATACAGTAATTTAGATGGTGGAGTAATTTTAATCGGAGCAATATTTTATACTATACAACTTTATATGGATTTTTCTGGAACAATAGATGTTGTTATAGGTAGTGCAGAAATGTTTGGAATAACTTTACCTGAAAACTTTAGGCAACCATTTTTTAGCAAGAATATATCGGATTTTTGGACTAGGTGGCATATAACCTTAGGAACATGGTTTAGAGATTATATATTTTATCCAGTGTCTTTAAGTAAACCAATGAAAAAGGTAACACTTGTTTCTAGAAAAGTTTTAGGTAATCATTATGGTCCTCTTTTAGCTGGCAGTATTGCTTTGTTTCTAGTGTGGATAAGTAATGGTTTGTGGCATGGAGCTGCTTGGACTTATGTATTTTTTGGAATGTATCATTTTGTTTTAATATTATTAGGTAATGTATTTACACCTTTAATACAAAAAATATGTAATAAAATTCATGTAAATAGAATGAGTAAACCATATGTAATGATACAAATTGTTAAAACTACAGTACTAGTTATTTTTGGAGAATTATTCTTTAGAGCTAATACACTAGCTGGTGGATTTACAATGTTTAAAAAAATATTTACAGATTTTAGTTTGAATTCAATACATAATGGTTCATTGTTTAAATTGGGTTGTGATAGAGCAGATTTTTTAATTATAGGAATTGTGTTGTTAATAATATTTGTTAGTAGCGTTTTAAAAGAAAAAGGAATAAATATTAGAGAAAAAGTTTCAAAAGAAAATATAGTTGTTAGATGGACTTTGTATTATATTTTAATTCTTATCATAATTGTTTTTGGAGCTTATGGGTTTGGGTATGCACCGGTGGACCCAATATATGCAAATTTTTAGGGAGGAATAATGGAAAATTTAAAGAATGTATTTAAACCAATTATTTTTGTTTTGATATTGTTTTTAATTTTACTGGGAATGTCAAAATGGTTTGTACCTAAAAGTAATGTTAAAGGTAATGGAATTATTGAAGCTCGAGCAAATGGGGTTTTTGGAGAAGAAAAAAATACTATTGATGTTTTAGTGATTGGGGATAGTGAGTCATTTACAAGTATTTCACCTTTACCTATATGGAAAAAATATGGTTTTACTATGTATAACGGGGGTGTTTCTAGACAATATTTAGTTGATACTTATGATTATTTAAATAAAGTTTTAGAATATCAAAGCCCAAAGGTAGTGTTGTTGGAAGCTAATGCTATTTATAGAAATATAAAAATTAATAATATTATTACTACGAAAAGTCAAAATATGTTACCTATTTTAAAATATCATGATAGGTGGAAGAAAATGAATGGAAGAGATTTTATAAATAGAGTTAATTATACATGGACTGATGAGTTGAAGGGGTTTTATTATAATGATACAGTAATTCCTCCGAAATATGTCGGAGATTATATGAAAAATAATAAGAAAAAAACTGGTATATCAAGTGTTAATAAATATTATTTAGATAAAATTGTTGATAAGTGCTTAGATAATAACATAAAAATAATTTTATATACAGTACCTAGTACATTAAATTGGAATAATAAAAGACATGAAGAAGTAATGAATTATGCAAGTAATAAAAATATTTCATATTTAGATTTAAATATGTATGTTGAAGAATTGGGAATAGATTGGAAAAATGATTCCCGAGATGGTGGTGACCATTTAAATTATTATGGAGCTGTGAAAGTTACTGATTATATGGGTGATTATTTATATAATTTAAATATTTTAACTAATCATAAAGGTGATAAAAAGTATGATTCATGGAATAAATCATATGAAATGTATGAAAAAAAGATTATAAATGCAAATAACAAGTTGTAATTATATTTGATAGCAATTTAACCGGTATAATATATTAAATATGAAAAAGAGATGCAATTCTTTATGACACTAATTTTTTATTAGTGTTTTTTGATGTATTTTTGTTATTCCGCCAAAAAACGCAATTTTTGTCTGAATTAAAATGATACCCGTCAAAATGGCGGATATTTAACTGTTTTTCTTTTCATAAAGACTTTCTATCATTCTATTAATAGTTTCTTTGTCTTCTTCTGGTAATTCATAATATTTATTAATTATATCATCACTGAATAAACCATTTATTGAAGTATCTAAAGCTTTAGCTATTTTATATGCAACTGGTAAAGATGGAATTCTTTGATTAGTTTCATAACAAGCTATACTTTGATGGGATACACCAACCTTTGTACTTAATCTAACTTGGGTTATTTTTTTCTTTTCCCTTAATCGTTGCATATACACAAAATCAAATATATCATTTTTAGCCATAATTATCACTCCTTGTTATATTATGAACCAAAAATTAGCAAAAATGTTTCACTCATAGTTGCAATTTATAAAAATGTGTATTATAATGTGAGTGACGAATAAAAAAATAACAAATTTTGTTTTCTTTGTTATTTAGTTTCTTTCGTCAATACGTTTAGCAATTACGTTATGCTTTATGTTGTAGGTAATTAATTCTGCACTTGTTACACCAAGTATTGCAGAATATTTATCAAGAAGTTCAAGTGTTGGTTTCCTTCTTCCATTCTCTAATTGGTTTATATATGGAAGAGTACTCCCTAGTAACTCTGCAAACTTTTCTTGTGACATTTTTCTTTGATATCTATAATACTTTAAGTTTATCGCGAGTATTTCTCTGCTGGTAAGGTTTTTCAAGTATTTTCACCATCCTTCAACTTAAATTATAAAAAATTGCTATACTTATGTCTTTAATATACTTGTATAATATAAAAATATAGTTTATAATATAGGTGTATAAAATATAGAGGAGTTGTTTAAGTATGAAAAAGAAGTATAGAATTATATTATATACAAGTATATTTTTATTATGTGTAGTTGCTAGCATTATATTAGTTGTAAAAAAATCTAATAGTGTTTATGAGGAAGAAAGTAAACCAAAAGTTGTAAAACATAAAAGTATGTTGTCAATGAATTTAGAACAAACAGCAGGAGCAGGCGATTATAAAACAGTAACTCAAAGTAAATGGCCAACAGAAGGATATAAATTTAATGCCGAATTATCCAGATGTGAAAATGGTTCAACCTTAAGTTGGGATGATACAAAGAAAGCAGTGATAGTTTCAGGTAATTTGTCAGATAAATGTTATGTTTATTTTGACATTTATCAACCAACATTAGCTGAATATATAAAATCTCAATATACAGGAACCCAAGGGGAAAATAATATATATTATCATGATAGTGATTTAGCAAATGGAGCCGGAGACAATAGCTATAGATATGCTGGAGCAAATCCAAATAATTTCGTATGCTTCGGTACAACAGAAAGTCCATGCCCAACTGATAACTTGTATCGAATAATTGGAGTATTTGGAGAAAATTATCATGGAGTAACCGGAAAACAATTAGTGAAATTAATTAAATATGATTATATGACAACGGATGAATTAGGAACAGATGGGGATTATTCACAAACATACAAAGAATGGGGAATGGATAGTACGTATAAAGGAACATACGGAGATGGAGAAAGAATAGGTGTTTATTACTGGAATTATAAAGCAACAGGAAGTGCAACGAATACATGGAGTACAAGTTTGTTAAACAAAACAAATTTAAATACCAACTTCATCAATAATATAGGGACCACATGGGCAAATAAGATAGCAACAGTAACATGGAAAGTAGGAGGAAACACATGGGCTAATATAGGTACAAAAACTTCATCAGTAGCATATACAAATGAAATCACAAATCCAGTAACAACAAATACAACAGATAATGCAACAACATATAGTGCCAAAATAGGATTAATGTATGTAAGTGATTATGGATTTGCAGCAAGTCCAGATGCTTGGACATTAACAATGAGTTCATATAATAATACAACAGCCACAAATAATAATTGGATGTATATGGGTCTTTATGAATGGACCATTTCCCGTAATGCGGTCTATTCGCTCAATGCGTTCAATGTGTTCTACGATGGTTACGTGAGCGGCAACGACGTGGGCGACTACGGTGGCGTGCGGGCGTCCTTCAATCTTGAGTCTTCGGTAAGCTATGTATCGGGTTCGGGAAGTATGAGCGACCCGATTGTGATAAACTAGTGCTTTAGGTCGTGGTTTGTCTAGCGACGAAGGTGCTAGGCAAACGGGGTGAAAAAAATATAGCAGAAAGTAAACGGTTCAGTAATTTTTTGCAGAACAATGGCTGCCGAAGTTGCGACGTAGGAGCAATTGTGGCAGTAGGCGAATTGGCATTCTTTGTGATGTAAGACCAATATGTAGGGAAGAGGGTAATCTTGTGGTAATTTCCCGTAATGCGGACAATTCGAACAATGCGTTCAATGTGAACAACGATGGTAACGTGAACAACAACAACGTGAACAACAACAATGGCGTGCGGGCGTAGACCTTTATAGTTCTAGTGACTATGAGATTAAGGTTTTGTAGTGAATGAGATAAAGGACAAAGATTATCCTAGGGTGAAAACTCTGAATAGGAAATACGGACGGGAAAGCATACGTGCATTCCCTAATCGCCGTATTGGGTTTGCTAATGGTTATTGTCTTATAATTCCCACTTATTAAGTATTAAAAAGGTTGTAAAGGAGTTGATGTTAGTGGAGAAGAATAGTGTAATTTTGTATAAATCAGGGAAGTTTTATAATGCTTATGGAGATAATGGTATTATAATTCATAATTTGTTAGGATATAAGTTTGTAAGCTATAAAAATAGTGCTGGTTTTCCTGAAAGTGCAATAAATAAGGTAAAGGGTGTTCTTGAAAAAGAAAAATTATCATATATGATATATGAAAAAGATGCTTTTGTATCAGAGTATAAGGGTATTAACAAAAATTATAATAAAGTATTAAAAGATTCTTTGAAAAAGTTAGAAATGGAAGAAAGACTTAATAGATTACAAAGTAAATTAGATAATTTTACATTAGATGATTTAGAAAAAGTAGTT
>ERZ825670.789-NODE-789-length-39054-cov-6.220954_pt1 | contig 39054 bp, 29 predicted proteins | sample MGYA00519929_ERZ825670 | MGnify/ENA primary metagenome ERZ825670 (study PRJEB31778, sample SAMEA3449207) | human gut metagenome | biome: human gut; feature: human-associated habitat; material: faeces | place: United Kingdom | collected 2010/2012 ...
AGTTGGAGCGGCTCTATCCGAGTCTGAGCGGAGCGGTGTTCCACTCGGATCGCGGCAGTCAATACACCAGCTTAGCCTTTCGTTCCGAGCTGTCTCGCTGCGGCATGATACAAAGTCTCAGCGGCACCGGACATTGCTTCGACAACGCACGGATGGAGAGCTTTTTCGCCACGCTCAAAAAAGAGAAGATCTACCAGATCGCGGCATACAAGCTGCCGAGAGAACAGGTCAAAACGATCATTTTCCGCTATGTTTTTATCTACTACAACCGCGTTAGGATCTATACGCGCAACCCGCTGGGACTGCCGCCTGTGAAGTACCGGGAGTGGGCGCAGGCGCAGACGGCAGCCTGATCCGATGCCGCCGCAGTTTTCCTGCGTTCCGCTACGCTCCACTTCGGAAAACTGCGCTGTATTACCGTGCTTTTCAGATTTTGGGTATTTCCCGACTGCACATTTCTTGACATTTCCACATCCTGCAAGAGCTTTTCGCCGCTTGCGTTGGGCGTGCGGTAAAAATCACGGCACAAATCAGTTGCGTCCTTGAAAGAAATTTTGACCTCATTCTGCGTTCCGCTGCTTTTCCTGATTGCTACGGTGCGGCAAATCAAAGAAGTAAAGTTGAAAAATGTCAGCTTCGCGTACAATTCTTGGAGAGCGCAATCGTCGGAACGCCCGTGCAGAAATTTCAGCCCCGTTTTATTCTTCAAAGCGTCAAAACCCTGCTCGATACGCCAGCGCAGACTGTAAATCTTCTCCATTTCCTCAACAGGAAATTCATCACACGGAAGATTTGTCAACAGTGTTTCGTGGTGGCCGCTGCTGCCGATTTCAAACCTCACAACACGGCAGTTAATCGTGTGCGGCGCAGGGAAGTCAAAGCGCGTTACCCGCGTTTTTTCCGATAGCGTTTTCCCTTTTCGGCTGCCTGTATTCAAATACACCCAGCCGCTTTCTTTGTCGATGTTCCGCTGCGAGGTCGTGACCGTGACGGAAAACGGCTCGTCCAGCGTTTCCAGCGGTAGGCGCTGAATATCGCGCAAAGCCGCTTTGCCTTGTTTTACGCGCAGGACAAAGAAAAGGTTTGGAATGTTGCAACAGTGGGCTATGGTGTTATAACTTTCATAGCCCCTGTCCATGACTAAGATGGTTGGCTCTGTAAATTTGCGCCGATAAATCAAAGCCAGCAGCTTTCCCTGTTCGTCCCGCCCCATAGCGCAATCCACGAAAACGGAATTGCTGATGTCATGAATAACATTCGCGTGCAGGGCATTGTATCCGCGCGGGTTAGTGGGCGTTATGATAAAACTGCTGGAGTTCGGATTACGGAAAATCGGCAGTTCCGTTCCGTCTACCGCCCACAGGTGGTACTTGCCATGAAACCGCTGCCGCGTCAAGCTGTCGCAGCGACGATTAAAACTCTGCCACACTTCATAAAAGGCGCGTGGAGAAATGCCCTTGCGCCGCTGAGATAACGCGCTCGGCGTCACATCGGCGTTGAACAACCGCAGTTCCTTGTTCAGCGAACCGCCGCTAAAACCAATGAGCAGTGAAATGAGATCAAAGGTTGTTAGCTTGCGGTTACGAGTGTAGGTGCGTAAGTCTCCGACATAGCCGCCGCGCACGGCGGCTATGTCGGCAATGGCGGCATGGAGCTGCTGCTTTAGACCATCAGGCACACTCGGCATTCGTACCTCCGAAGTTTCCTCGACAATCCTTGCAAATCCTATGTAGCAGAGATGCAACACGCACGGAAATCTCAAGCCGTTTCAAATCACGCGCCGAACCATCATCGACAGCAACACAAAAATCTTCTTCGTATATTTTCTCGTCGAATGATGCAACGAATTTATAATGGCAGATGTCAAAAATAGGGGTAAGACCGTCATAATGCTGCCCTTTCTTTTCGTCCATCGCATCAATCATTTCTGCACACATTTTCCCGGAAATTACGCTCAGCATTTCAAAAAACGCCCTAAAAATTTGACGAGCGCAGGTCAAATTTGCCGTTTCTTGATATTTCACAAGAGGGGTGCTGCCCTTTTTATAGGTAGCCATAATTTTTACCGAAATCTTCATAGAGAGTTATCCTTTCAGATGCATAATTATACGATTTTGCAAAAATAAAAGACCTGCTCTCAATCTCTCAAAATTGAAAATGATAAGCAACTCTCTTAAAAAATACTATTATATTTTTATAAATAACTCTCTTAACTCTCTAACAATTTACTCTTTTTCAAACTTACAAAACTTATGCCACAATTTAACGCAACCCTTTATTTTTGCTTTTTTAGCATATCAAAAAAAGGCAAGGAAGTCAATACATAGCCATTAAAAAATGTCAAAAAAGTGTCGCGAAAATATTATATTTTTACACAGCAGGACACTGCCGATTATTATATGCCGAAAACTGTAAAGGGAGAAAACCGATGTTTTCTCCCTTTACAGTCCTTATCTTAACAGTGTTGCTTGCAGAAGGCGGGAGCTTTTCGTTTGCCGAGGAAGCCATGCACCTCATGGCTTCCTTTTTGCTCTCAGAACGAAACGACCTCCTGCGCGGGCTTGGCGCAGGTGGTGATCTTGTCCACATACAGCACGGGGCCTTCGCCCTGATACGCTTCGATATACTCCTTGCGGACGGTGGCGGTGACGTCCACCCAGTCGCGGTTCTTGTACGCCTTGAGGTCCTTGCCCTTGGCGACTACGCCGACGAACTGGATGTCGTTTTCGCAGCAGGTCATCACGAAGCGGCCCGGGCAGTGGACGCCGGGGAACTTCTTGGAGTGACACATGAGGAGCTTCATGTGAACACGCTTGCCGTCCCAGCGGTCGAGGTGGTCCATCACGTCCACATACCACACGCCGTAATCGTCGTCGGGAATGTCGATGAGGTCGGGCGTCATATCGAACGGGCACTCGTTGCCGGTGAGGTAATCCTCGCTGTTGCCGTCGTTGTCCTCCAGATAGATGTCCGCGCGGCGGTTGACCATGCGGAGATTGCGGGCGCGGAGCGCCTCCTTCAGCTCGGGCGTGCAGCGGTTGAAGACCAGCATATCCGCGTTGGTGATCTTCTCCATCATGAGCTGGCCCATGTTCTTCACGAACAGCTCGAACGTCGGCGCCTGCACGAAGGTCATGATCTGGTAGAGCACCCAGTTGGCGGGCAGCACGTCGCGGTAGAGCTTTTCCATCTGCCACATGCCGTTGTACTCGATGAGCACCTGTTTGGGACGGTACTTCTTCTCCAGCTCGCGGCAGAAGTCGGCGGTCAGCTCGTCCTCGTCGTCCACGGTGACGACGGTGACGTTGTCAAGCGCCTTTTTCTCGTACTCCTCCTCGCCCTCCTCGCAGCAGAGCAGGAGGGTCTTATCCTCGCGGGCGAAGCCGTCCTCCAGGATGCCGTTGATAAAATTGGTCTTGCCGGCGTCGAGAAAGCCGGCGACCAGATAGACAGGAATATCCATGAATGTCCTTCCTTACAGACCGAAAAGCTCGGCGAGCTTGTCTTCCTTGAGCTCCGCGCCGATGACGCACAGGCGGCCCGTGTAGTCGGGATGGCCCGCGCGGACCTCGTGCTCCTCGGGAACGTAGTCAAATTCGAGCCAGCCGCCCTCGCCGTTCACGATGCCCTTGGCACGCAGGATGTGACCGTAGTCGCCGCTGTCGAGCTTCGCGAGGATGTCGTCGAGCGCTGCCTTGGAGTAGAGCTTGGGCGTTTCCTTGCCCCAGGAGGAGAACACGTCGTCGGCGTGGTGATGATGGTGATGGCACTCGCACGCGGGATCGTCGCACTCCTCGCCGTCGTGGTGATGGTGATGGTGCTCGTGGTCGTCGTGGTCATGCTCGTGATGATGCTCATGCTCGTCGTGGTCATCATCCTCGTCGTGGTCGTGATGATGCTCGTGCTCATGGTCGTGCTCGTCATGCTCATCGTGCTCGTGGTCATGATGGTGGTGCTCATGCTCGTGCTCGGCCTCCTCGAGCTCGTGCTCGCGGCGCATCTTCTCGAGCAGCTCGTCGCTGAGCGACACCTTCTCGATGGCGGAGAGGATGGTCTTGCCGTCCAGCTCGTCCCACGGAGTCGTAAGGATGGCGGCGTCGGGGTTCTTCTCGCGCAGCATCGCGGCGGCGGCCTCTAACTTCTCCTGCGAGAGCTTCTGCGTGCGGGAGAGAATGATGGTGCCGGCGGCCTCGATCTGGTTGTTGTAGAACTCGCCGAAGTTCTTCATATAGACCTTGACCTTGCTGGCGTCGGCGACGGTGACGTAGCTGTTGAGCTTCAGCTCCGGGCACTCGTCCACGGTGCGCTCGACCGCCACGATGACGTCGGAGAGCTTGCCCACGCCGCTCGGCTCGATGAGGATGCGGTCGGGGTGGAACTGCTCCACGACCTCGCGCAGGGCTTTGTTGAAATCGCCCACGAGCGAGCAGCAGATGCAGCCGGCGGACATCTCGGAGATCTCGATGCCGGACTCCTTGAGGAAGCCGCCGTCGATGTTGATCTCACCGAATTCGTTTTCGATCAGCACGAGCTTTTCGCCCGCGTAGGCTTCGGCAATGAGCTTTTTGATGAGCGTCGTTTTGCCGGCGCCGAGAAAACCGGAGAAAATGTCAATTTTTGTCATGGTGGGATACGCTTCCTTTTTCTTGATTTTACTGAATTGCTATTATATGCCCGAGTTGTGAACGATTCAAGTCCCTCGCGGGCAAAAAGCTCATTTTTTGCGCAAAAAATGAGCGATGCTACAGCTGCGGGACCGCGAGGCGGTGCGGCAGCATCACGCGGCCGAAGCAGGCAAGGCTGCGCGTGCCGGTGGAGGTGAACACGACGTCCGCGTCGGCGCGGGCGCGGTTGAGGGAGAAAAGGTAGGTCATGCCCAGCGCATCGCGGTGGTACTGCTTGCAGAGCATTGCGCCGTCCACGCAGAAGATGCCTACGTCGCCGTCTGCGAGCGGGTCGCGGTTGACGTAGACCACACTCTCGTCGTGAATGTACGGCTCCATGGAGTCGCCCTGAATGCGCACGGCGAAGTCCGCGCCGCACGGCACGCTCTCGTCCGCGGGGATATAGGTGAAGTCCTCGTCGAGCACCGGCGCGGCATAGCCCGCGGCGGCGGGGGAATTGTAGAGCGGGATCAGGCGCGGCTCGCGCTTGCTGCCGCGCTCCTCTGTCAGCTCGTCGCGGTAGTCGCACAGCGCGTCGGTCACGCTGCGCACGGTGTCGCGTCCGATGGGAGAGAGCGAACGGTATTTTTCCAGCAGCGTGCGCTCAGCCCCGGAGAGATCGAAGCCGCCGCTGTGGTAGCTGCCGCAGAAGAGCTGGTTGGGGTCGGTGCGCAGCGCGTCGAACAACCGCAGCAGCACGTCCTCCTTGGGGAAGCTGACGCCGGTCTCGTAGTTGCCGACGGCGCTGGCGGAAACGCCGAGCTGCTCGGCCAGCGCCGCGCGCGTCAGGCCGCAGGCCTCGCGGCACGCCTTGAGTTGATCACGGAAGCTCATGGAAAGCACCTCCTATAAAGGGTTCGAGCAATTTCGACACCATCATAACGCAAAAACTTGGTTCTGTCAAACATTTTAACAAGAAACTTGTAAATTTATTCTTGACATAACAAGATTCTTGTGATATGGTAAGGATGCTCACAAGAAACCTGGCAAAACAAGGCGGCGATTTCCATTAGCTTGTGATCGAGATGCTTTTCGGTGTGCTGTTCGGCGGGAAAGGATGGATGCGGAAAACCGTCGGAGGCTTTGGCGGGGAAGGTGGATCCGCCCGCCTTTCAAAAAGAAAATCGTCACGCCATAAGGCGTAACGATTTTCTTGGTGGGGGAAGGTGGATTCGAACCACCGAAGTCACTGACAACAGATTTACAGTCTGCCCCCTTTGGCCACTCGGGAATTCCCCCATATTCACTTGTGCGCTGAAGCGGAAGCTTGGAGCTGGTAGACGGACTCGAACCCCCGACCTGCTGATTACAAATCAGCTGCTCTACCAACTGAGCTATACCAGCATTTCAGCAACAGAATGGATTTTAGCAGATGCCGCGCCGTTTGTCAAGCCTAAATTTTTCATTTTTCGGGAGGAAGGGCTTTTGCACTTTAAAATCTGTTCGCCTGCGGAAAAACGCAGGCCCTACGGCCGTCCCTGCGGCCGATGCTCGCTGTGTGGGTGCGAGCTGCTGCGCGGGGAGCGCGGCTGGTATCTCAACGGGCAGAGCGTCTGCGCGGATTGCTTTCCGGCCTTCGCTCGCGCGGAGCTTGCGCCCTGTGAGACCGTGTTCGGAATGGAGGGGGAAGCGTGACACTATACCAGATATCCTTTACATACCGCGCGGACGCGGCGGTGCTGCGCACGCGCATTTCGGAGCTGCGCGCCGCGGTCCGGGCCGCGCAGGACCGCGAGGAGGCCGAGCGGCTCAAGCGGCGCATTGCCGAGCTTCAGGTGCTGCGCCGTCAGTCGAGCGAACTGGCCGAGCTGACGAAACGCTATTACGAAAGGAACTATCACCGCGATGAAAGGTACACCCTATAGCATCCGCAACAACGAGTTTTACGGCGACATGGCGGCGTGGCTGCGCGCCAACGCGCAGGACAACGACGGTGAGCTGCTCCGGCTCAAGCGCAACCTGCGCCTGGCGCGGCAGGAGGCGCTGACCGCGCGGCAGCGGCAGCTGCTCCGGATGAATTTTGAGCAGAATAAGACCGTGACCGAGATCGCGCAGGAGCTGGGCGTCAACAAGTCCACGGTGTCCCGCACGCTGCTGCGCGCCAAGCGGCGGCTCTATCAATGCCTGCGCTACGCGCTGTAGTCCGCGCTTGACTTCGGCACGCGGTGCGCATACAATAAAAAGCACAGGGAAAACGGGAGCGGAGGGAATGTCTATGCTGCACAAAGCGATACAGAACCGGTGGTGCCGTCTGGCTCTGGCCGTGGCCGCGACGCTGCTCTACGCCATCGGCGTGAACTGGTTCATTGTCCCGATGGGACTTTACACCGGCGGCCTGCTGGGCTTCTGCCAGGTCGCCCGCACGCTGATCGTGGAGGCGCTGGGGCTGTCGCCGAACGTGGACTTTTCGGGCATCCTGTATCTGGCGGCGAACGTGCCCATCCTGCTGCTGGCGTGGCAGGCGCTGGGAAGGGGTTTCCTTGTGCGCACCGCGGTGTGTACCGTCACCTCGTCACTGTTTCTGAGCCTTGTGCCGCCGCCGGCGGCGCCGCTGGTGGAGGAGACGCTGACGAACTGCGTGCTCGGCGGCATCCTCGTCGGCTTCTCGCTCGGCATCGTGCTCACCTGCGGCTGCTCGACCGGCGGGCTGGACATCCTCGGACTGTGGCTCGCCAAGAAGGGCAAGGGCTTCAGCGTGGGGCGCTTCAGCCTGAGCTTCAACGCGCTGCTCTACACGCTCTGCGCGGTCCTCTTCGGTCTGCGCGCGGTGATCTATTCCATCATTTATACGGTGTTCTGCGCGCTCTTCATCGACCGCGGGCACCAGCAGAACATCACCGAGCAGGTGCTCATCTTCACCAAGGACGAGGACCCCGAGCTGCCGAGGAACATCATGGCACGGCTCGGGCGCGGCGTGACCTACTGGGAGGGCAAGGGCGCCTACACCGGCGAGGACCTGCGCGTGCTGTGCGTGTGCGTCTCCAAATTTGAGGAGGCCGACCTCTATGGCGTGGTCCACGAGCTGGACCCGAACGCCTTTTTCATCACGCAGGAGGGCGTGACCATCCACGGAAACTTCATCCGCAAGCTGTCCTGAAGCAAGGGAGATGCCGCACGGCATCTCCCTTTTGCATGATTTCCTGCAAAAAGTCGGAAAAACGACGGAATTTGTGCATATCAGATAATTTGATGGAGTGATTCGGAATAATTTTATTGCATTTTTGGGAAAAGTGTGATAATGTACGACCTAATCTTTTATTTTTGAAGGAGGCGGCTTGCTGCATGTATACCGACAACTATTTCAACCGATTTGAGCTTGCGCCCGAGGTGGCGGAGGCGCTGAAGAAGTGCAAGTGCATCGCCTACGCCGAGACGAAGGAGGAGCTGCAGGAAATGGCCTACGGCCCCACGCACACCTCCCGCTACGACGTGGTGTATCCCATTGAGGGACTTGGCACGGTCAAGGAGGCCGAGGTGGTGCGCTGCAAGAACGGCTGCGTGGTCAACTTCATGGAGGACTATATGCGCCGCCGCGATCCGAACAGCATGGCCATTGGCGACGAGCTGCCGACCGACAAGCCCCGCTTCAAGGACCGCTTTGGCTATGAGTTCTCCAAGCTCCGGCAGGAGACGCTCGACTGGCTGAGCAATCAGCAGATCGTGATGCTGCCGTTCTACGCCGGCCCGAACGGCCACGGCTACCCGAGCCTGATGATCTGCCCGATGAATGCGGCGTTCTTCGCGCTCTCACTCGCCAATATGCAGGGATTCGTGAGCATCGCGGACGTGCCCGAGCACTATAAGCCGCGCGCCATCATCTATGTTGCGCCCCCGTTCCGCCATACGCACTTCGACGGCAAGCAGGTCGTCGTCCACAACCGCAGCGCGGAGCTGCACGAGGTCTGGGCCTACAACCTCTATCCGGGCCCGAGCGCCAAGAAGGGCGTGTTTTCGCTGCTGCTCGACATCGGCGAGCACGAGGGCTGGGTCTGCTGCCACACGAGCGCCGCGATGGTCGAGACGCCGTATGAAAACGAGATCGTGTTCATGCACGAGGGTGCGTCCGGCGGCGGCAAGAGCGAAATGCTCGAGGACTTCCACCGCGAGGACGACGACCGTCTGCTCATCGGTACGCATACGGTCACGGGTGAAAAATATTATATGACGCTCGGCGAGAGCTGCAAGATCCACCCCATCGCCGACGACATGGCGTGCGCGCTCAAGTCCATCCAGGACCCCACGAGCGGCAAGTTGCGCATCCTCGACGCCGAGAACGGCTGGTTCCTGCGCATGGATGGCATGAACGCCTACGGCAACAACCCGCTCTACGAGCGCATCTGCATCCATCCGAGCGAGCCGCTGGTGTTCTTTAACATGGACGGCATCCCCGGCTCGACCTGCCTGATCTGGGAGCACGTCATCGAGTCGAACGGCAAGCCCTGCTCGAACCCGCGCGTCATCCTGCCGCGCAAGATGCTCGACAACATCGTGCCCGACACCGAGCCGGTGGAGGTCGATGTGCGCAGCTTTGGCGTGCGGATGCCGCCGAGCACCGCGAAGAACCCGAACTACGGCGTGATGGGTATGCTGCAGGTCGTGCCGCAGAGCATTGCGTGGCTGTGGCGTCTGGTCTCGCCGCGCGGCTTCAAGAACCCGTCCATCGCGGACACGAACGCCGGCAGCGGTCTGAAGGCCGAGGGCGTTGGCTCCTACTGGCCGTTCGCCACGGGGCTCAAGGTCACGCAGGCGAACCTGCTGCTCGAGCAGATCATGTCCTGCCCCAACACGACGAACGTGCTCATCCCGAACCAGCACATCGGCGCTTACCACGTCGGCTTCATGGGCGAATGGCTCAGCCGTGAGTACCTTGCCCGCCACCTCGGCACGGTGCGCGCGAAGCATCTGGTGCCCGCGCGCTGCGCGCTGTTCGGCTACGCGCTCGACGAGATGAAGCTCGACGGCCAGTTCGTCCGTCAGACCTTCCTGCGCCCCGAGACGCAGTCCAAGCTCGGCACCGAGGGCTACGACGCCGGCGCGAAGATCCTCACCGATTTCATCAAGGAGCAGGTCGCGCAGTTCGTCTGCGACGATCTCGACCCGCTGGGGAAGGAGATCATCGACTGCTGCCTGCACGACGGCACGCTGGACGATTACCTCGCCCTCACCCCGATGAAGCTGAAATAAAATTGCAAAAGGCCGCTGCGGCTGATACAATAGCCGCAGCGAGCTTTTTTATTTCACCGCGCCCGCGGGCGCGGTCACCGACGAGGTAGGTCCTATGGAGCAGCACAGCATCAAGGTCATCGCGCGCATCCGCAGCGATTTCAAAACAAAGTTCGGCGTGCCGCGCCAGAGCGGGCTGGTGGAGGCCCTGCGTGCGCGCATCGTGTTCGAGCCGGAATACCGCAATGCCGACGCCCTGCGCGGCATCGAGGGCTTTTCCCATCTGTGGCTCATCTGGCAGTTCTCCGAGGCCGTGCGCGAGGACTGGTCGCCCACCGTGCGTCCGCCGCGGCTCGGCGGCAACGAGCGCATGGGCGTGTTCGCCACACGCTCGCCGTTCCGCCCGAACGCCATCGGCCTTTCCTGCGTGCGGCTCGAGGGCGTGGAGCAGACGGCGGAGGGGAGCGTGCTGCTCGTTTCCGGCGCGGACCTGATGGACGGCACGCCCATCTATGACATCAAGCCGTACCTCCCCTACGCCGACTGCAAGCCGGAGGCGAGCGGCGGCTTTGCGCCGCAGCGCGGCGAGGCGCTGGCGGTGGACTTCCCGGCGGAGCTTCTATCGCGCGTGCCGGAGGACAAGCGCGATGCCCTCACAGGCGTTCTCGCGCAGGATCCGCGGCCGCACTACCAGAGCGATCCGCAACGCGTTTACGGCATGGCGTTTGCCGGGCTTGAGGTGCGCTTCCGCGTCGCGGACGGCGCTGTGTATGTGGTGGAGGTGACGGAGGAGCGGGACGGTTAACCGCGCGTTAAGAGAAAAGTTTATAGCGTAAAGGCGGCGTGAAGAGAGCGGCAAAGCCCTTGTGCAGGAAAACTTGCAACCTTATAATGGGAACACCAAGAGAAAAGAGGAGCGTGTTTCCCAATGAATGAAGTTTCCAATCTGTTTGTGTGTCTGATGGGTATGGGCACCACCTTCGTGGGCCTCATCTGCATCATCTTCCTGACCATGCTGATGGGCAAGGTCATGCAGAAGCTCGAAAAGCCCGAGCCGCCCAAGGCGGCGCCGGCCCCCGCCGCGCCCGCTGTTCCTGCGGACGGCCTGACCGCCGAGGTCAGGATCGCCATTCTCGCGGCGCTGCAGCAGGAGCCCGGCTTCGATCTGGCCCGCGTGAGCTCGATCGACATCCGCAGGATCTGAGCGGAAGGACACACCCTTACATAACTCCGACATAGATTCTCACTTCTCCCTTTAAGCATCAGGGGCGGCGCAGCGCGCCGCCCCTGATGCTTTTCCATTCGCCGGTGCGGCAAAAACAGACGGGAATTGAACAGAAATGGCTTGCAAAAACGGAAAGCTTAGCAGATAATTAGCAAGAGATATGATACAATGGTCATCATAGAGGGTGACCGGAGGGGAGCTTGCTATGAAGGACCTGCTGAGCCGGATCGGACAATGGACCGAAAAAATGTGGAGAAGCATACCGATCCACCTGCGTGACGCGATATTCACCGCGCTGCTGCTCGGTATCGCCGCGGCGATCTGCTTTGTGCTGCGCAGTATCGACGAGAACGGCAGCTTCACGCTGCTGATCTTCGTGCTGGCGGTGGTGATCATCTCCCGCTTTACGGAGGGCTATTTCTGGGGCGTTTTCAGCTCGCTTTTCGGCGTGATCTGCGTGAACTTCGTGTTCACCTATCCATTCTGGGCGTTCAACTTCAGGCTCACCGGCTATCCGCTGACCTTTCTGACGATGCTGGCGGTGTCGCTCATCATCAGCGCGATGAATACCAAGATCAAAAAGCAGGAGCGGCTGCGCACGGAGGCCGAGCGCGAGACGATGCGCGCGAATCTGCTGCGCGCGATGTCACACGATATCCGCACGCCGCTCACGAGCATCGTGGGCAACACTTCCGCCATTTTGGAAAACGGAGACACGCTCTCGACCGAGCAGCAAAGAGAGCTGCTGCGCGACGTCAACGAGGACGCCCAGTGGCTCATCCGCATGGTGGAGAATCTGCTCTCCATTACCCGCATCTCAGGCGAGCAGACGGCCATCAGCAAGGAATATGAGGCGGCGGAGGAGATCCTCGCGGCCTCGGTCCACAAATTCGAAAAGCGCTTCAAAAGCAACATCCGCATCGCGGTCGAGGTGCCGCGGGAGGTCGTGCTCGTCCCGATGGACGCGACGCTCATCCAGCAGGTGCTGCTCAACCTGATGGAAAATGCAGTGCTGCACGGCGAGAGCACGACGGAGCTGCGGCTGAGCGTGGAGCACATCGGCGACGAGGCATGCTTCACGGTCAGCGACAACGGGCTCGGCATTCCGCGCGAAAGACTTGCGACGCTCTTCGACGGCTCGCTTTCCGGCGAGAAGGGCGGCGGCTTTGATATGAAGAAAAACATGGGCATCGGTCTTTCCGTCTGCCAGACGATCGTCAAGGCGCACGGCGGCAGGATCATCGCAGAAAACAGGCCGGAGGGCGGCGCACAGTTCCGCTTCTACCTGCCGCTCAAGGAGGAAAAAGAGGATGAAGATCAGGGATAAGGTATTGATCGTCGAGGACGAGCAGAACATCAAGAATTTCATGTCCACCATTCTGGCCGCCAACGGCTTCGACACGCTTATGGCGGGCAGCGCGAAGGAGGCGCTGTCGATGATCTCGTCGCATTGTCCCGACCTGATCATCCTTGACCTCGGCCTTCCCGACATGGACGGCATGGAGGTGCTCAAGCAGGTGCGGGCCTGGTCGAGTGTGCCGGTCATCGTGGTCTCCGCGCGCACGCACGAGGGCGACAAGGTCGCGGCGCTCGATCTCGGCGCAGACGATTACATCGAAAAGCCCTTCGGGACGAGTGAGCTGCTCGCCCGCATCCGCACGGCCATCCGCCATACGCGCACGGGCCTTGACAACGACTCCATCGCGCAGTCCGGAAAATATACGGTCCGCGACCTGACCATCGACTACGACAAGCACCATGTCCTCATGCGCGGGGAGGACGTTCACCTCACGCTCAACGAGTTCAAGATCGTGGCGCTGCTGGGCAAATACGCCGGTAAGGTGCTGACCTACGATTTCCTCATCCGCGAGATCTGGGGCCCCAAGGCCAAGGCGGACAATCAGATCCTGCGCGTCAACATGGCGAACATCCGCCGCAAGATCGAGAAGAATCCCGCCGCGCCTGAGTACATATTCACCGAGATCGGCGTGGGCTACCGGATGCTCGAGAACGAGTAAAAAACGATAAAAACCGCCCGAAGGCGGTTTCTATACCAGGGGACGAGAGTCCCTCCACACAATCACGCAGACAGCTCTTGCCGAAGGCTCGGCAAGAGCTGCTTGCGTTTTTTACGTCATGCTGAACAGCGTTGCGGCGACCTGTGCGCGGGTGATGGGCTCAGTGGGGTGGATACCGCCGTCGGCGTAGCCGGAGAGCGCGCCGATCGCGCAGAGCGTGTTGATGTGCCCGCGCGCCCAGTCCGCGATGGCGTCGCTGTCGGTGAAGCTCCACTCCGGCGCGGCGTAGCCCAGCTCAAGGAGACGGCCGAGCATCGTCAGCGCCTCCTGACGGCTGATGGTCGCGGTGGGGAGGAAGCAGAGCCGGCCGTAGCCGTCGTAGCTGCCCTTCGTTACGCCGAGGGCATACATGGCGCGCACGCCGTCCTTCGCCCAGTCGGCGATGCTGCCGTTGTCAGCGAAGGGCAGCTCAACGGAGGAGGTGTCCTGCGCGGGCGCGAGCCAGCGGCAGAGCAGCACGGCAAATTCCTGACGGGTGATGGGGCTGTCGGGATTGAAGTTCCCAAGATCGTCGCCGGTGGTGACGCCGCTCGCCTTCAGGAAGCTCACGGCGGCGTTGGCCCAGTGACCGTCCGTATCGGGGAAGGCGGCGGACAGCTCCGACGGGGTGATGCTTAGGCCGGTGCGGGCGAGGTTGCCGCTCGCGTCGCCGGCGATGACGGCGATGCGGTGCGCCTTGCCGTCCGCGGCAGGCAGCGCGGCGTGGAGCGCGCCGGTCTGGTGGTCGTAGGTGAAGCTGAGCGCTTTGCCGTCGAGCGTTACGCGCAGCGTGGCGAGCGAGCCGCCGTCCACGGCGTCAAAGACCTTGCCGGTCAGGGCCGTGCCGTCCTCGGAGAGGGAGACGGAGATCTCCGGCGCAGCGGTATCGCTCATGCCCTCGCGGGCCGCGACGAGCTGATCGAGGTACAGCGTGCCGCTCAGAGCCGACGGCAGGCGCAGGGCGAAGCCGGTGATGCTCGCGGCTTTGTCGGGGAGGGTAAAGGTGAGCTGCTGCCAGCCGGTGAAGTCGATCACGGCAGCGTTCGTTTCGCCCGCATCGGTCGTGAGGGCGAGCGTCTCGCGCTGTCCATCGCCGTAGACCCAGAGCGTTACACGGTCATAGCCGGAGGGGACGGCGTAGGTTCGCTCCACGCTCAGAAGGAGCTCCTCCGCGTTCTCGGGGACGTTCTCGGCGCGATAGTCCCAGCGTGCGGAGGCGGAGCCGAAGCGGACGAAGCCCTTGTCGGTATTTTGGGTAAGGACGGTCTGCTCGCCCTCGAAGCCGTCGAGTAGGACCAGAGGATCGGAGGTGACGTAAACGGGGATGGTGCGCGTGGTCTCGCCCGCGCGGACGGTCAGGCTGCCGTAGGCGGCATGGCCGGCGGCGGTAAAGACGCCGTTTTCATCAACCGTGCCGACGCCGCCCTCGGTGGTCCAGGTGAAGCAGGAGTTCTGCGCGAGCAGGGAGAGGTGGTTTTGATAGGCCTGCGCGGTCAGCTCGACGCTCGCGCCGGGGGAGACGCGCAGCTCGGTGAGCGTGCCGCTCTTGCCGAGACGGATCTCGTCCGGCGTTTCGATCACGCGGAGCTCGGCGGTGGTGTACTTGCCGCCGACCTTTGCGCCGACGGTCACGGTGCCGGCGGTTTTCGGCGCGGTCAGGACCGTATTGCCCAGCTCGTCGGTCCGCACGCTGCCGCGGTCGCTCGCGATGGATACCTCCTTATCCATGGGGATGTAGTTCGTATCGATGGCGGCGGCGCGGAGCGGGACCTGCGCGCCCGCGAGCACGCGGTCGCTCTCCGTGCGCAGCGCGATGTGGTCGAGCGTGCCGCTCGGCTCATTCGACGCGACGAGGAAGATGTGGTTCGTCACGGCGCGCAGGCTGCCCTCGGAGGGGGTGTTGTAGACGCCGGCATTGCCGTCCTCCGGCAGCGTGACGCACAGAGTCGTCGAGCCGCCGCCGTCCAGGCTTAGCGCGGTCACGCAGCCGAGCTCGATCATGCGCTGCGCGACCTGCGTCAGGCTCGCGCCGATGGAGTAGCCCTTCCGGCGGCCGTCAATGGTGTAGAGCACAAGGCTGCCGTCGGCCTTTTGACCGATGGCGGTGCGCGGCGCAGCGCCGGCCTCAAGCCCCTTGCAGACCTCGCCGTTCTCCACGAGCTGATAGAGCGCGCCGATCATGTAGTCCACGTCGTTCCAGCCCTCGTCCGCCGCGCGGACGGTGACGGTCAGCGTGTCGCCGACCGCGAGCGCGCGCAGCAGAGCAAGGTTCTCCTCGCCGGAGAGGAGGTTCGCCGTCAGGACGTATTTGCCCTCGCTCACGGCGGTGTCGGTGGCCTCGGGCAGGATCTCGTCCACGGTGAGCGTCAGCGCTTCGCCGATGCTCAGGCGGCCGTCGACCGCCGAGCAGACCACGTCATAGCCCGCGGCGTTGGTGCCGGTGGAGCGGCGGGCGTTGAAATCGTAGGTGTAGAGGTAGATGCCGCCGTAGGAGTAGCGCACCTGATTGACGGCGGCGAGGGAAAAGGACGTGTTGGCGCTCTTGACCTGCATTGCCAGCGCCGGAGCGCCGAGGATGGCTGTGCCGTCCGCGCGGAAGCCGACGGCATAGTTGCTCGCGGAGGCGACGCGCAGCACGCCATCGGTCATCACCGTGCCGAGCGGCGCGCCGTTGAGCGTATCGTAGTAGTCGCCGTTGATGCCCGCGACCACGCGCAGGCCCTGCTCCTCCAGACGCTTGGCGGCGGCGGAGACGGTGCTCGTCGCGGTGGTGTAATCGCCGTAGGTGACGATGGGCGTCACGCTCGTGTTCGGCGTGTAGACGACGTAGTTTTCCTGCCGCAGGTCGGAGAAGGTGTTGCTCCAGAACGTGCCCTCGCCGAGCTCGGCGCCGCGGTTGAGCGTTGTCGAGCGCAGGTCAAGGTCGTCGCCCAGCGCTTCGGAGGCGAGCGCCGTCGGCGCGAGCGTCAGCAGCAGGGTGAGGGATAAGAGAAAGGCGGTGCATTTGCGGGACAGTGCTTTCATAATGATCTCCTTTTGAAATACGGCACATACCTGTTTTTGCTATGCTTTTGCGCAGCAAAAGTTGACATAACGTTACTATACCATGACGGCCCTTAAAAGTAAAGACGAAGAAAGGCGGAAAAAAGTTCCGTCAAAGCTCCATTGTTTCCAAAAGATCGACAAGGATGGCGTTGGAGACCAGAAAGCCGCGGGGCGTGAGGGCATAAAAGCCGCCGGAAAGATGGGCGAGGCCGTGGGCTTCACAATTCCGGAGAATGCGCCGCGCGGCTTCCGGCAGCGTATCCGCGGCGACGCCGCGGGTCGTGCGGAGCGCGAGCATGACGCGCTCGGTCTCCCGCTCACGCGCCGAGGGCGCGGAGCGCTCGGAATAGACGGTGTGTCCCGCAAGGTAGGCATCGAGATCGCGCGCGAGCGCAAAGCGCTCGCCGCCGAAGTCACTGTGCGCGCCGGGGCCGAAGCCGAGGTATTCCGCGAGCGTCCAGTAGCGGCTGTTGTGGCGGGACGCCCGTCCCGGGCGGCAGAAGTTGGAGATCTCATATTGCTCATAGCCCTGCCGCGCGAGAAGCCCGACTGCGGAGAGGTACATATCCGCCTGCGCGTCGTCGTCCGGCAGCGTGAAGCGCTCGCGCCGTGCGGAGAGCGGTGTGCCCTCCTCGACCTTCAGCCCGTAGCAGGAAAGATGCTCGGGCGCGAGCGCGAGCGCGGCGTCAAGGTTTGCCTGCCAGCGCGTCATCGTCTGCTCGGGCAGACCGTAGATGAGGTCGAGACTCAAATTGTCAAAGCCCGCGGCGCGGGCGTTCTCCACCGCGCGGACGGTCTGCGCGTGCGTGTGGACGCGCCCGATGCGCCGCAGCTCCGCGTCGTCCGCGGACTGCATCCCGAGCGAGAGGCGGTCGAAGCCTGCATCGTGCAGCTGCCGCAGGGCGGAAATATCCTGCGCGCTGTCGGGGTTGGCCTCGAGCGTGATCTCCGCGCCGGGGGCGACGCGGTAGCTTTGAAAAACCGCGTCCAGAAGGCGGCGCAGGCGGTCGGGGCCGAGATAGCTCGGTGTGCCGCCGCCGAAGTAAACGGTGTCTACGGTGCAGTCCGCCGTGCGCTCCCGCCACGCGGCGAGCTGCGCGGTCAGCGCGGAGACGTAAGCGTCCATCTGTCCCTCGGCGCGCGGCAGGGAGTAGAAGTCGCAGTAAATGCACTTCGCCTTGCAGAACGGAATGTGGATGTAAAGCCCAAGTGAGCGCATGGTATCACCTCGCGTCCATTGTAGCCGATTTTGCGGGGAAAGGCAACGATGGATAAAAATACTCCCGCTGGAAATGCTATGCCAAAAGGAGTGATCTTATGGATATGTCACCGCAGGAATATCAGGCGTATATCAAGCAGAAGTCGCCGAAGTCGCCCATCTGGAAGGATACGGCGCTCGCCTTTCTGATCGGCGGCGCGATCTGTGTGCTCGGTCAGCTCATTCTGGACGGCTACAGGTCCTTCGGGCTCGACAAGGCCGACGCGGGCACCGCGACCTCCGTCACGCTCATCTTTTTAGCGGCGCTGACCACGGGGCTGAACCTGTATAATTCCCTCGCCCGCTTCGCGGGGGCGGGCACGCTCGTGCCGATCACGGGCTTTGCCAACTCCGTCGTCTCGCCCGCCATCGACTTCAAGGCCGAGGGCATCATCACCGGCATGGCGGCGAAGATGTTCGTCATCGCGGGGCCGGTGATCGTGTTTGGCACGCTCGCGAGCGTCGTGTACGGCGTGGTGCTGATGCTGATGGGATAGGAAAAAGCGCGGCGGGGCCGCGCTTTTCTCTTGCGCCGCGCCGCACGATATTCTATAATGTTGCCATCGAATCAAACAACGGAGGATGGCACGATGTACGAAAACGGTAAGATCTACATGGGACTTGCGGACGGCGCGCGCGTGGAGCTTGCGCTCAATATGTGCAACCGCCACGGCCTGATCGCGGGCGCGAGCGGCACGGGCAAGACCATCACGATGAAAGTGATGGCCGAAAGCTTTTCCGACGCGGGCGTGCCGGTGTTCCTGTGCGACGTCAAGGGCGATGTCGCGGGCATCTGCGCCCCCGGCGTGAGCAGCGAGGGCATGGAAAAGCGCATCGACCGCTTCGGTCTGCGCGGCAGCTTTGCCTACAAGGGCTATCCCACGACCTTCTGGGACATTTATCAGACCGGCGGCCACGCCGTCCGCGCGACGGTGAGCGACATGGGGCCTGAGCTTTTGTCCCGCATCCTCAGCCTCACGCCCGCGCAGGAGGGCATCCTGCACATCGTGTTCCGCATCGCGGATGACAAGGGGCTGCTGCTCCTCGACCTCAAGGACCTGCGCGCCATGCTGAACTACGTCAGTGAGCACCGCGCGGAGTACATGATGACCTACGGCAACATCACGCCGCAGTCCGTCGCGGCGATCCTGCGCGCGCTGCTGCCGCTCGAGCAGCAGGGCGGCGACCTGTTCTTCGGCGAGCCGCCGCTCGACATCCACGACTGGATGCGCACCGACGCGGACGGCCGCGGCATGGTCAACGTGCTCGACTGCGTGAAGCTGGTGCAGAACCCGACGCTCTACGCGAGCTTCCTTTTGTGGATGCTCTCGGAGCTGTTTGAGAGCCTGCCCGAGGCGGGCGATCTGGAAAAGCCCAAGCTGGTGTTCTTCTTCGACGAGGCGCACACGCTCTTCCGCGACGCGCCGGCGGTCCTCGTGCAGAAGATCGAGCAGACCGTCAAGCTCATCCGCTCGAAGGGCGTGGGCGTGTTCTTCGTGACGCAGAGCCCGAGCGACATTCCCGACGCGGTGCTCGCGCAGCTCTCCAACCGCGTGCAGCACGCGCTGCGCGCCTATACGCCCGCCGAGCTGAAGGCGGTGCGCGTCGCGGCGCAGGCCTTCCGCGCCAATCCCGCCTTCCGCGCGGAGGATGCCATTATGGAGCTCGGCGTCGGCGAGGCGCTGACCTCGTTTTTAGATGAACAGGGCGTGCCGACCATCGTGCAGCGCACGAAGATCGTCTGCCCGCAGAGCCTCATGGGTGCGCCCGAGCCGATGGCGCGCATGAAGGCCATGCTGCATGACGGCATGGAGAAGTACGACGACGCGGTGGACAATCTCTCCGCCTACGAGGTGCTGACCGAGCAGGCGGATGCCGCGGCGCTGCAAAAGCAGCAGGAGGAGGACCGCCTCGCGCAGGAAAGGCTGGCTGCGGAGCAGGAAAAGCAGCGCGCCAAGGAGGAGGCCGCCGAGGAAAAGCGCCGCCAGAAGTTAGAGGACGAGGAGCGCAGGCGCGCGCAGAAGCTGGAGGATGAGGAGCGCCGCCGCGCACAAAAGCTGGAGGACGAGGCGCGCCGAAAGGCGGAGAGGGCCGCCGAGGCCGAGCAGAAAAAGCTCGAGCGGCAGCGCGAGCGTGAGGCTGCCGCGGCAAAGAAAAAGGCCGAGCGGCTCCAGTCTAAAATCGAGACGCAGCTCGTCTCCGCGGGTGGGCGGATCCTCAGGCGCGGGCTTCTGGGCATTTTGAAACGGTAAATAGAGAGAAAGGCGTGCCGTCCGGCACGCCTTTCCTTTGTGCGGTTTACTTGTTTGCCATGCGATAGACGGCGAGGATGCCGTCGTAATCGAGCGGGCAGAACTTGCCGACAACGCGGGTGTGAAAGAAGGTGCAGCGCTCGGCAAGCTCGCGCAGCTGCTCCTCGCTGAGCACGCCGATGCCGAGCTCGGTGAAGGTGGTCGGCATATCAATGGAGCGGAAAAACTCCTCGGTCGTGTCGATGGCGCGGAGGGCAAGGTCACGGTCGCTCTCGCCGTCCTTGCGGGTAAGGCGCCAAACGGCCTCGCCGTAGTGCGCGAAGCGCGCGGGATCGGTGTCCACCACATAGCGCGCCCACTGCGGCCACATGACCGAGAGCGTCGCGCCGTGCGCGGCATCGAACATACCGGAGAGCTCGTGACCGAACTGGTGCACGGAGAAGTCCTTCACGCCGCCGAGGCCCGTGAGGTTGTTGTGCGAGAGGGAGCCGGCCCACATGATCTCGCTCATGGCGTCATAATTGTGACTGTCCTGCATGGCGACGCGGCCCGCGTCGATCACCGTGCGCAGCAGACCCTCGGCGATCTCGTCGGTCATGCGGTTGGAGGGATGGCCGGGGTTGAAGTAGCGCTCAAGCGTGTGCATCATGATGTCCACCACGCCGCAGCCGACCTGATAGCGCGGGAGCGTATAGGTCAGCTCGGGGTCCATGATGGCGAAGAGCGGACGCTGCAGATCGGTGTTCAGACCGCGCTTGAGCGTCGTTTCATCGTTCGTGAGCACGGCGCTGTCGCTCGTCTCGCTGCCGGCGGCGGAGATGGTCAGCACTGCGCCGAGCTTGCTCGTTTTGGTGAGCGCCGCCTTCTTGCTCCAGAAATCCCAGATGTCCGTTTCGGGGTTGGCAACGCCGTGGGCGATGGCCTTGGACGTGTCCATCACGCTGCCGCCGCCGACGCCGAGAATGAAGTCCGCGCCGAACGCGAGCGCCTTCTGCACGCCCTCGCGCGCGTGGGACAGGCGCGGGTTGGGCTGCACGCCGCCGAAGCTCATGTGCTCAAGCCCCGCGTCGGTGAGCGTTTGCTCGATGCGCGCGATAAGCCCGCTCTTCACGGCGCTGTGGCCGCCGTAGACGATAAAGACCTTCGTGCCGCCGAAGTGCTTGACCGCCTCGCCGACCTTTGCCTCCGCGCCCTTGCCGAAATAGATCTTAGTCGGGCAGTAAAATTCAAATGCCTGCATGGAATGGGTCCTCCTTGTCTGCGTGCGGAATGGAGCGCACGCGGATTTTCTGCGCCTATGGTAGCACAGCTGCGCGCACATTGCAAGAGGTCGAAGGGGAGAGAAAAAGCACATTTTTTGCGTGATTTTGTGTTGACATAATGAATGTGGATAACTCTGTGGAAACTGTGAATAACCTTGATTTTACAAGAAATTTACAGGTTGACGCTCGATTATTTTTTGACCGATACGAAAACTATTTGAGAATGCTGTGCGACTTTTTAACAAGCGCGGAGCGCGGCGCGGGAGCGCATCAAAACACTTGCTATTGTGGGACGGAGCGGCTATAATATACAAGGAATAGTATCCTATGGAAACGGAGAAGACAAATGGCAAAGGCAGGAAAGAATTACGGCAACGAGAGCATTTCCTTACTCGAGGGCGCGGAGCGCGTGCGCAAGCGCCCGGGCGTTATTTTCGGCTCGGACGGACTGGACGGCTGCGAGCACGCGGTGTTCGAGATCCTCTCGAACTCCATCGACGAGGCGCGCGAGGGGCACGGCAAGGTCATCACGCTCACGCATTACGCCGACGGCAGCATCGAGGTGGAGGACAACGGGCGCGGCTGTCCCGTGGACTGGAACCCCAAGGAAAAACGCTTCAACTGGGAGCTTGTGTACTGCGAGCTCTACGCCGGCGGCAAGTACAACAATCTCGACGGCGACAACTACGAATATTCCCTCGGCCTCAACGGCCTCGGCGCCTGCGCGACGCAGTACGCCTCGCGCTACATGGATGTGACCGTCTGGCGCGACGGGAACAAATATTCCCTCCACTTTGAGCGCGGGCAGATCACCGGCAAAAAGGGCGAGGAGCTGAAGATCGAGCCGACCGACCGCGGCAAGAAGACCGGCACGCTCACGCGCTGGCTGCCCGATCTCGACGTGTTTACTGACATCAATATCCCCGCGTCGTATTTTACCGACGTGCTGCGCCGTCAGGCGGTCGTCAACGCGGGCATCACGTTCCGCTTCCGCGACCAGGTGGGCGGAAAATTTGAGACGCAGGAGTTCCTCTACGAAAACGGCATTGTGGACTATGTGACCGAGCTGGCGGGCGAGGGCGCGCTGACCACGCCCGTCTTCTGGGAGACCGAGCGCCGCGGACGTGACCGCGAGGATAAACCGGAGTACAAGGTCAAGCTCTCCTGCGCGTGCTGCTTTTCCAACCGCGTGAACGTCATCGAGCATTACCACAACTCCTCGTGGCTCGAGCACGGCGGCGCGCCGGAAAAGGCGACTAAGACCGCCTTCGTCTACGCCATCGACAAGTATCTCAAGGACAGCGGCAAGTATCAGAAGAACGAGAGCAAGATCACCTGGCAGGACGTGGAGGACTGCCTCGTGCTTGTGTCCAACAACTTCTCCACGCAGACGAGCTACGAGAACCAGACGAAGAAATCCATCACGAACAAATTCGTGCAGGAGGCCATGACGGACTTTTTGAAGTCCCGCCTGGAGACCTACTTCATCGAGAACCGCGTCGAGGCGCTCAAGATCGCCGAGCAGGTGCTCATCAACAAAAGAAGCCGCGAGAGCGCGGAAAAGCAGCGGCTGAACATCAAGAAAAAGCTCTCCGGCAATATCGACATTTCCAACCGCGTGCAGAAGTTCGTGGACTGCCGCACGCGCGACGTGTCCCGCCGCGAAATTTATATCGTTGAGGGCGACAGCGCTCTCGGCAGCGTCAAGCTCTCGCGCGACGCGGAGTTTCAGGGCATCATGCCCGTGCGCGGCAAGATTCTGAACTGCCTCAAGGCCGACTACGCCCGCATTTTCAAGAGCGAGATCATCACCGATCTTCTGAAGGTGCTCGGCTGCGGCGTGGAGGTGCAGGGCAAGGCGGTCAAGGAGCTCAACGCCTTCGACCTCAACAATCTACGCTGGAGCAAGGTCGTCATCTGCACCGATGCGGACGTGGACGGCTTCCAGATCCGCACGCTGATCCTGACGATGATCTACCGTCTCTGCCCCACGCTCATCCGCGAGGGCTACGTCTACATCGCGGAAACGCCGCTCTTTGAGATCAACTGCGGCGACAAGACGTGGTTCGCCTACTCCGACAAGGAGAAGAACGACATCGTAAAAACGCTTGAGGGCAAGCGCTATAAGGTCGACCGCTCCAAGGGCCTCGGCGAGAACGACCCGGAGATGATGTGGCTGACGACCATGAACCCCGAAACGCGCCGTCTCATCAAGGTCATGCCCGAGGACGCGGAGGCGACCGCGCAGGTATTCGATCTGCTCCTCGGCGACAATCTGCAGGGCCGCAAGGACCATATCGCAGAGAACGGCTACAAGTATCTGGAACTGGCGGACATTTCGTAGGAGGGCGGAAAACGGGGCAAAGCCCTTGCAAAAGAGCGGCGTTTATGGTACGCTGAAGGAACAGGATACCCAATGGACCCACACAGGGAAGGAGAATGGAAAAATGAAAAAACTGATCGCTCTTCTGCTGGCGCTGATGTTGGCGCTGGCGCTGGCCGTCCCCGCAAGCGCGGCGGGCGAGGATATTGGCATCATCGGCGGAGCCGACGGTCCGACCTATATTCTCGTCAGCGCCGATCCGAAGGCTGCCGCGACGGTTTCAAAGGAACAGCGCGAGCAGAACATCAAGGCGCTCGGCGGCGTGGCCGGGCAGGTCAATGTGCTGCTGGGCGACCGATGCATTGCTTTCACCGACGCGGTGCCCGAGGTGAAGAACGGGCGCACGATGGTGCCGCTGCGCGCCGCGCTGGAGGCCATGGGCGCAAGGATCGAATTTGACCAGGCCACCAAGACCGCTATCGTAACGGGTGAGAAGGCGAGCTTTACCCATGTTGTCGGCAGCGACGTCATCACGCGCGCCGACGGCTCGACGGTGAAGATGGACGTCCACTCCTATGTGACGCCCTCCAACCGCGCGATGGTGCCGGTACGCTTCTTCTCGCAGGTGCTCGGCTACGACGTGTTCTGGGACAACGGCTACCGCATGGCGTTCCTGCTCGACGAGGAGACCTTCGCGGAGAAGGTGGACAGCCGTCTCACCATTCTCAACGGCTATCTGGCCGGAAATGCGAAGCGCTTTGACGCCTCCAGGAATTATAAGGAGGATGTGACCCTCTCCGGCACGGTCAAGGTCATCGACTCCATCAAGGGCGACCGCAGCTATCCGTATTCCGGCAAGGCGTCCGTGCTGATGGGCGGAGAGGGTATGAGCATGAGCGTGAGCGCCGACCTCGGCAAGCTGGCGGAGCTCCTCGAGGGGCTTGGCGGAAAGCTGCCGGAGGCGTACCGCGCCTTGACCGTCAAGCCCGAGCTGGAGGCTATATTCTCTGATAAGCTCTACTTTAGGTCCCCACTCCTTGACGCGGCGATGGCAAAGGCAAATGCGCCGCAGGCTGTCTCCGGAGCATGGTATGCGACGGACGCTGTGATGAGTTTCCCCGACCTCTACAGGTCGATGTACGGCAGCGGGGACGGCCGCACCGTCGGCCACATTCTCTATGCCATGATGAAGCAGGGGGATGCGAATGGGTTCTACGAGAGCTGGAGCAGCGCGGCGCAGCTTGCCGCCGCCGCGGTCGAGATGTTCGGCGACGAGACCTTCACCAGGTCGGGCAGCAGCTATAAGTGGCACTTCGGCAAGGAGGAGCTTGCGAAGCTGCTGGCAGAAGCCATCCCGGGCTTTATCGCGGACAGCGGCGTCGAGGAGCTGAGTATTGACCTGACGATGCGCAGCGACGGCGGCGTGGAGCTCAAGTACACAGCGTCGACGAGCATCAATGAGGAAGCGGCGCTTCGCATCGACTACACGCTCGCCGGCAACAGCAGTCGTATGACCGCCAAGGGAACGGTGCAGGTGCGCAACGTCTGCGACGTGACCTTTGACGCGGCGGTCAGCGTCCGCACGACGAGCGAGAAGCCCCTCGCCGCCCCGCCCGCAGGCGCGACGATCATCACGCTCCCCCCGGTAATGCCGATCGCGGCATAAAGAAAAAAGAGAAGGAAGGCGCACTCGAACTCGAGTGCGCTTTCCTTCTCTTTTGCCTTATTCGATGCCGAGGACCTTGTAGTCCTTGTCCTCCACCGCCTTCTTGAGCGCGGCATCGTCCACGGGGGACTGCAGCGTCACGACGGCGGTGCCGGCGGTGTGACTGACCTCGGCGTCCACGACCTCGGGAATGGCCTCGAGCGCCTTTTTGACGGCCGCCTCGCAATGGGCGCACATCATGCCTTCAATCTTCATTGTCTTTTTCATGGGTTCCTTCTCCTTTTCCGTTGTTGTTTTTTCTTCTGCCGGTGCTGTGTTTGCAGAGGCAGGCTTTTTTCTGCGCTTATGATCGTGCTTTGGGTCGCGGAGCTTGAAGAGATTCAGCCGCAGGGCGTTGGACACCACGCAGAAGCTCGACAGGCTCATCGCCGCCGCACCGAACATGGGGTTGAGCGTCAGCCCCAGCGGGACGAACACGCCCGCAGCCAGCGGGATGCCGAGCGTGTTGTAGAAAAACGCCCAGAAGAGGTTCTGGTGGATGTTGCGCAGCGTCGCGCGGCTCAGGCGGATGGCGGCGGGCACGTCGCTCAGACGGCTCTTCATCAGCACCACATCCGCCGCATCGAGCGCGACGTCCGCGCCCGCGCCGATGGCGATGCCGACGTCCGCGCGGGTGAGCGCGGGAGCGTCGTTGATGCCGTCGCCGACCATGGCGACCTTGCCGCGCTCGCGCAGGCGGCGGATCTCCGCTTCCTTGCCGTCGGGCAGTACGCCGGCGATCACGCGGTCCACGCCCGCGGCGGCGCCGATGGCGCGCGCCGTGCGCTCGTTGTCGCCCGTGAGCATGACGACCTCGATGCCCATATTCCGCAGCTCGCGCACGGCCTGCGGGCTGTCGGGCTTGATGACGTCCGCCACGGCGATGACGCCGAGAAGCCTGCCGTTTTCGCTGAACAGCAGCGGCGTTTTGCCGTCCTCCGCAAGCGCCTCGCAGCGCGCCCGCATGGCGGGGGAGACCTCCGCCGCGGCGGAAACGTAGGCGAGACTGCCGCCGCAGAGCGTCTGTCCGTTCCGCACGGCGGTCAGGCCGCTGCCGGAGAGCGCCCGGAAGTCTGTGACCTCATCCGCGGTCAGGCCGTCGGCTTGCGCCTTGGCGAGGATCGCGCGGGCGAGCGGATGCTCGCTCTTCTGCTCGAGCGCAAGCGCCGCGCGAAGCAGCTCCGCTTCGCTTACGCCGTCCGCGGGAAGAAGATCCGTGACCTGCGGCTCGCCTGCGGTGATGGTGCCGGTCTTGTCCAGCGCGACGATGTCCACGCGGCCCGTCTCCTCCAGCGACGCGGCGGTTTTGAAGAGGATGCCGTTCTTCGCGCCCAGTCCGCTGCCGACCATGATGGCGACGGGCGTGGCAAGCCCCAGCGCGCAGGGACAGCTGATGACGAGCACGGAAATGCCGCGCGCGAGGGCGAAGCCGACGCTCTGACCGAGCAGCAGCCACACGACGGTCGTCACCGCCGCGATGGCAATGACGGCCGGCACGAATACGCCGGAGACCCTGTCCGCGATCTTTGCGATGGGGGCCTTGGTCGCGGCGGCGTCGCTGACCATCTGAATGATCTGCGAAAGCGTGGTGTCCTCGCCGACGCGCGTGGCGCGGCAGCGCAGGAAGCCGGACTGGTTGACCGTTGCGGCGGAGACCGTGTCGCCCGCGGTCTTGTCCACCGGAAGGCTCTCGCCCGTCAGCGCCGCCTCGTTGACGGCGCTTGCGCCGTCAAGCACCACGCCGTCCACGGGGATGCTCTCGCCCGGGCGGACCACGAAGATGTCGTCCTTCTGCACCTGCTCGATGGGGACCTCAAGCTCCCGGCCGTCGCGTTCGACCGTCGCGGTCTGCGGGGCAAGCTTCATCAGGCCCTTGAGCGCGTCGGTCGTGCGGCCCTTGGAGCGGGCCTCGAGCATCTTGCCGACGGTGATGAGCGTGAGGATCATGGCGGCGGACTCGAAGTAGAAGTCCATCATGTAGGCCATCACGGCCTCTGTGTCGCCGCGCACCTGTGCGCCGGTCATGGCGAAGAGGGCGTAGGTGCTGTAGCCGAAGGCTGCCGTCGCGCCGAGGGCGACGAGCGTATCCATGTTCGGCGCGCGGCGCCACAGGCTCTGGAAGCCGCTGATGAAGAATTTCTGGTTGATGACCATGACGGCGACCGTTAAAAGCAGCTGGGTCAGGCCCATCGCCACATGGTTGTCCGTGTAGAACGCAGGCAGCGGCCAGCCCCACATCATGTGTCCCATTGAGAAATACATCAGCGCGAGCAGGAAGCCGAGCGACCAGAGCAGCCGGCGCTTCAGCTTCGGCGTTTCGTGATCCTCCAGCGCGGCCTCCGCCTCGGCGGCGCTCGGCGCGGCTTTGCCCGCGCCCTTCAAGGACGCGCCGTAGCCCGCCGCTTCTACCGCGGAAATGACGGCGGACGCGTCCACTGCGCCGTCAACGGACATTGAATTAGTAAGCAGGCTGACGGCGCATTCCGTCACGCCCGGCACTGCCGACACCGCTTTTTCCACCCGCGCGCTGCACGCGGCGCAGCTCATGCCTGTAACATTGAAGTGCTGCATGGTTTCCTCCATGGATAATGCATTGTACCGCTTGGTACGTCTGCATTATATTACCCGTTTTTTGCGCCGTCAAGTCTTTGGTTAGATTCATCAAATCAGAATGATAAATTATATGCAAATGAACAACATAATCAGTAAACTCTATTATGCAAATAATATTATGTATATATGATTATGTAAATTAAATCCCTCCTGCGCGGCTGCACAGGAGGGAAAAGCTTTATTTTTCAAGCACCACAGTGACAAGCACAGGGTTGTGATCCGAATTTTCAAATCCGGCGTCAACGGTCTCAACGGTTTCCAGCTGCACGTTCGGCGAGAGGATCAGCCCGTCGATAACGTAGTGCTGGGTGTTCTCCGTGTCGCTCGCGTCGTAGGGCTGGTTCAGCAGACGGCAGGACGGCACGGACATGTCATAGGCCAGCGTCCAGCCATCTGGGGCAGTGTCCTCCGCGAGGATGCCCGGCTCCCAGTTTTCGGGGTGGGTATTAGGGTAGACATCAAGACTGCCGGGGAACACCTGATTGAAGTCCCCGCCCGCGATGACGTAGTTGCCCTTCTCGTACTCGGACTGGATGAACTCGCGCAGCTGCTTTGTCTGAGCGATCTTGCCCTCGCCGTCGTCATAGGCTTCGAGATGCAGGTTGACGAGCACAAGCTGCTTGTCGCTGCCCTCGATGGGCAGGTAACTGACTAGCAGGCAGCGCTTGAGATTCGCGGTGCTGACCGGCCAGCTGAACGGGCACGGCAGGGCGATGCGCTCCGCCGAGGCTATCTCATACCTCGTCGTCGTGAAAAGGCCGCTGTTGACTCTGCCGATCGGCGGCCACGGTATCGGGACGTAGGGGCAGGAGTAGTTCAGCGCGTGAACGCCGTTGCCGCGGATAACATACCCGCTCTCGTCGATGCGGTAGGTGCGCGCGGAATCCACGTCCACCTCCTGAAGCATCATCAGATCAGGTAACAGCTCGTCCAGCGTGTCGGAGATGCCGTTGAGGTACTTCTCAACGGTAGCTCTGTCGGCGGAGGTTTTCTTCGTGCCGCCGTCCATAAAGAAGTCCTCATCCTCGCCGAGTCCCGCGTAGCCGATGTTCCAGCTCAGAACGGTCAGTTCCTCGCCCGCCTGAAGCTGCGGGGAGACGGGATTGGCAGCGCCGCCGTCGTGCTCCTCGCTTATCACTTCGAGCTGCTCGACGTCCGCAGGGCGGTACTCGGTTATGGTCAGGAACAGGATGCCGAGCGCCGCAAGCGCTACGACGGCTCCCAGCACGCAAAGGACGACTTTCAGCGCCTTTTTCATAGCTCGGCGATTACCTCGCATTCAAGCAGCACGTCCTTGGGCAGGCGCGAGACCTCAACGCAGGAGCGCGCGGGGAATGGCTCGGTGAAATACTTGGCGTAGACGGCATTGATCGCGCCGAAATCGTCCATATGACGGATAAAAACTGTGGTCTTGACGACGCGGCTGATGTCGCTTCCCGCGGCCTTGAGCAGCTCTGCGACGTTCTTGAACACCTGATTTGCCTGCGCCTCGAGGCCGTCCGCTATCGCACCGGTCTCAGGGATGATAGGGATCTGGCCGGAGCAGAACACGAGATTTCCGACTATCTGCGCCTGGGAATAGGGGCCGATCGCTGCGGGGGCTTTGTCTGTTGATACGGTTTTCATTTTGGAATTTCCTCCTTTTATGATATTTAAAATACTTTTTGGTTCAAATATGTTATCAGTCCATCAGAATGGTGTATCCGTGCGCCTTCAGCGCATCCATGACGGCCTTGCCATGCTCCTCGCCGGCGACCTCGCAGGCCACGCTGACGGTGGTCTCGTTCGGGTTCAGCCCCTGGCTGAGCTTGTCGTGCTGCACGGTGAGGATATTCGCGCTCATGGAGGCGAGAATGTGCAGCAGCTGCTCCAGACTGCCCGGACGGTCGAGCAGCTTGACCGCGAATTTTATGCGGCGGTGCCGCGCGACGAGCCCCTGCTCGATGATGCTCTGCACGAAGCTGACGTCAATATTGCCGCCGGACATGACGCATACGACGCGCTTGCCCTTCACGTCGAGCTTGCCGCTGAGCACTGCGGCGAGCGGCGTCGCGCCCGCAGGTTCAACTATCTGCTTGCAGCGCTCCATGAGCAGCAGTATCGCGGAGGATATCTCCATATCCGACACCGTGACCACGCCGTCGGCATAGCGGTTGATGAGATCGACCGTGATGTCGCCCGGCGACTTGACGGCGATACCGTCAGCAATAGTGGAAGCCGTGTCGGTCGATATCAGGCGCTTGGCCTTGTAGCTCCGGGCGATGGCGTCCGCCCCCTCGGCCTGTACGCCGTAAACCTTGACGCGCGGGTTTATCTGCTTTATCGCAGCCGCGACACCGGCCAGAAGTCCGCCGCCGCCCGCGGGCGCGATGACTATATCCACGCTCGGCAGGTCGCCGAGTATTTCAAGGCCGAGAGTGCCCTGACCGGCGATGACCTCAAGGTCGTTATACGGGTGCAGGAAGGTAGCCCCTTCCTCCTCGCATATCTCGCAGGCGCGCTTGTACGCGTCATCATAGCAGTCTCCGGCGAGGACGACCCGCGCGCCGTAGTTCTCTGTCGCCTGTACCTTTGCGATGGGCGCGGCCTTGGGCATAACTATCGTGGCCGGAATGCCGAATTTCCTCGCCGCGCAGGCGACGCCCTGCGCGTGGTTCCCTGCGGATGAGGCAACGACCGCCTGAAGCCCGCCGCGTTCCATGAGCGCGGCGATTTTATTGCTCGCACCGCGTATTTTGAATGAGCCGGTCTTCTGGCGATTCTCGCACTTCAGGTAGATATCGCCGCCGGTCATGGCGGAAAAGGTTGCGGAATGGTCAAGCTCCGTGTGGTGCAGGATTGGCTTCAGCCGCTCTGCCGCAAGCTCGAAATCTTTCAGTTCGATGTTCATGCGTAATGCCTCCCGATATCGGTTTTATATATTATATTACTTTACGGCGCTAAAGGCAATGCGCATTTTAATATTTGTTTTTATTGCCACTATTTGTGGCTTATGGTATACTATATTGTATTATATTTTTTGAGGACTTTTATGGAAACGGAAAAGAAAACAGAAAAACAAAGTAATTTCAGACTGATATGGAGCTTTCTGAAGGGCAGCAAGGCGCTGTTCGCGGTGTGCATAATCTCGGCGGCGCTCATGGCGCTGGCCGACATGGTCATCCCGCAGATAATCCGCGCTGCGATAGACAACGCCATCGGCGGCGCACCGGCGGATTATCCGGCGACGGTAATGCGGCTGGTTGACAGGGGCGGCGGCTTTGCCTACCTCGGAGAGCACCTGTGGATAATGGCGCTGGCAATAGTCGCGGTCGCGCTCGTAAAGGCGATAAGCCAGTATCTCTTCCGCCTGACAAACTCCATGGCGGCAGAGACAATGGTCAAGACCATGCGCGACGGCCTTTTTGAGCACATTGAGCACCTGCCTTTCGCGTGGCATATGCGCAACCGCACCGGAGATATCATCCAGCGCTGTACCTCGGATATAGACACGATGAAAAACTTCATTTCAGAGCAGATGACCTCGATACTCCGCATTATAATTCTGCTCGTGATGGCGGTCATATTCATGCTGGGCATGAACGTCCGGCTGACCATCATCGCGCTGATACCCGTCCCGATCATAATCTGCTACTCACTGCTCTACTATAAGCGCGTAGGCGACGGTTTCCTTGACTGCGACGAGAACGAGGGCAAGCTCTCGGCCATGGCGCAGGAGAATCTGACGGGCGTGCGCGTAGTGCGCGCGTTCGGGCGCGAGCGCTATGAGCGCGACCGTTTCGAAGATCAGAACGAATACTACACCTCGAAATGGGTGCGCCTTGCAAAGGTGATGAGCCGCTACTGGTCAAGCTCCGACGTGCTGTCCGGCACGGAGGTGCTGCTGGTCGTCGTGTTCGGCGCGGTGTTCACTCTGCGCGGCGAGATTACCGCAGGCGAATACGTGACCTTTATCTCGTATAACTCGATGCTGGTCTGGCCTGTGCGTATGCTCGGCCGCATGATATCCGAAATGAGCAAGGCCGGCGTGTCCGTGGAGCGCATAGCGTACATCATGAATTCCCCCGTCGAGCAGGACAAGCCCGGCACAACGGAGCCTGATCTCAGCGGCGACATCCGCTTTGAGCACGTGAACTTCGCCTACGAGGGCTGTCCGGAGATCCTACACGACATCGACTTCACTATGCCTGCAGGCTCCGTCCTCGGCATCCTCGGCGGCACTGGCAGCGGCAAATCTACGATGATGTTCCTGCTTGACAAGCTCTATGAGCTGCCGCCCGAAAACGGCAGAATAAGCATCGGCGGCGTGGACATCAACGACATCAGCACGCCCTATCTGCGCGAAAATATCGGCATGGTGCTTCAGGAACCGTTCCTGTTTTCGCGCTCCATCGCAGAGAACATCTCCATCGCGGGCGAGGAGGTCGATATGGCCGCCGTGCGCGAGGCTTCCCGCGCGGCCTGCCTCGACGAGACCGTCGAGGGCTTCACGCAGGGCTACGACACCTTTGTCGGTGAGCGCGGAGTGACGCTCTCCGGCGGTCAGAAGCAGCGCGCCGCCATCGCGCGCACGCTGATGCGCCGTCAGCCCATTATGATATTCGACGACTCTCTCTCCGCAGTCGACACCGAGACCGACGCGAAGATACGCGCCGAGCTTGAGCGGCGCTTCGGCTCGGCCAGCATCATCCTGATATCCCACAGAATAACCACCCTTGCCAAGGCCGGTCAGATACTCGTGCTCGACAAGGGGCGCATAGCCGAGCGCGGCACGCATGACGAGCTTGTCGCCGCGAACGGAATATACCGCAAGATCTACGATATCCAGACCGCGGGTGCGGAGGAGGCGGCAAAATGAAAAAAGCAGAAAGATCCGGCCTCCCCTTTTTCGGCATCGGCAAGATAATCCCCTACCTCGCAAGGTACAAAAAGCGGGTCTACGCCATGCTGTTCTGCGGTCTGCTCGGCAGCGTTGTCGATATTGCGCAGCCGATCCTGCAGCGCTATTCGATAAATCACTTCATCGGCGGTGGAACGCTCGATACTCTGCCGTGGTTCATCGCGATCTACTTCGGCACGATCCTTCTCTCCGCCGCGGCAAACTACATCTCCTGCACCGACGCCACCTGCCTTGAGGTCTGGATAGACCGCGACCTCCGAAACGACGCCTTCGCGCATCTGCAGACACTGTCCTTCTCCTACTTCAACCAGAACAGCGTCGGCTATATCCACGCCCGCGTAATAAGCGACAGCTCGCGTATCGGCTCGCTGTTCTCATGGACGCTCATCGACGGCGTATGGCAGATGACCTACCTCGTCGGCGCGATAATCGTCATGCTCGTCATAAACGCGAAGCTCGCGCTTATGGTGCTGACGATAATGCCGATCATCGTGCTGCTGTTCTCGGTGTTCCAGAGCCGCCTTGTCCGCGTCAACCGCGAGGTGCGCGAGATAAACTCGAAAATAACCGGCAACTTCAACGAGGGCATCACCGGCGCAAAGACGATAAAGACGCTGGTCATTGAGGACAAGATACACGACGGCTTCGTCGCCGACACCGCCGCCATGCGCAAGAAGACCGTGCGCGCCGCGCATCTGCGCGGGCTTTTCGCCTCGACAATGGGCTTCGCCTCGTCGCTCGCGCTTGCGATAGTCCTGTGGCGCGGCGGCTACATCGCCGCAAGCGAGGTCGGCACTTTCTCGATGTTCATGTCCTACGCACAGGGCATGATGGAGCCGGTGCGCTGGATAATCGACAGCATTTCCGACCTCATCACGACGCAGGTCAACATCGAGCGTCTGTCGAAGCTGCTTGAGACGAAGTCCGACGTTGTGGATTCTCCGGAGGTCATCAAGAAATACGGCGATTGCTTCGACCCGAAGCGTGAGAACTGGGAGCCGATAAAGGGCGACATTGAATTTGACGACGTCAGCTTCAAATACCCCGACGGCGACGAATATATTCTCGAGCACTTCAGCCTTAATATTCCATTCGGCACGAACATCGCCATCGTCGGCGAGACGGGCGCGGGCAAATCCACGCTCGTGAACCTCATCTGCCGCTTCTATGAGCCGACGTCCGGCCGCGTCCTCATCGACGGGCGCGACGCACGCGAGCGCTCGCAACTCTGGCTGCACTCCGCGATAGGCTACGTCCTTCAGACGCCGCACCTCTTCTCCGGCACCGTGCGCGAGAACCTGCTCTACGGCAACCCGAACGCGACCGACGAGGATATCCGCCGCGCGCTGGAGCTTGTCTCGGCGCAGGGCGTGGTGGATAAGCTTGAAAACGGGCTTGAGACCGACGTCGGCGAGGGCGGCGACATGCTCTCCACCGGCGAAAAGCAGCTTCTGTCCTTCGCCCGCGCGATCCTCGCCGACCCGCGCATCCTCGTGCTCGATGAGGCGACAGCATCGGTCGACACGATAACGGAGCAGAAGATACAGTCCGCCATAGACACGATAATCCACGGCCGCACCTCGATAGTCATCGCGCACCGTCTCTCCACCGTGCGCAATGCCGACCTCATCCTCGTCGTTGACGACGGCAAAATTATCGAGCAGGGCACGCACGAACAGCTCATGTCCCGCCGCGGCAGCTACTACCGCCTGTACACCCGCCAGTATGAGGACGAGGCGACAAGCAGACTTCTGAGCTGAGGCCGAAGCCTTTAACCATTTAATTTTTGGAGTACCCGTATGGACACAATGACAGAATACCTGCTCACAGGCACAAAGTATCTGATGATACTTCTGTCCGTCATCATACTCATCCGCTGTCTGCGTTCTATGTTCAGCGTGCGGTATGATCCGGAGGTCTGGGGCTATATGCGCGTCGGCAACGAGCGCATCCCCGTCAACCATTGGGAAAACTTAATAGGGCGCTCCCGCTCGGCGGACATCCGTGTAGACCGCGAGGGCGTCAGCCGAGTGCACGCCGTTCTTACGCGCAGCGACCACGGGGTCTGGACGATCTATGACATCTTCTCCAAGGGCGGAGTCTGGGTCAACGGCGAGCGCGCGGACGACAACGGTCTGACCGTTGAGGACGGGGACGCCATAAACCTCGCCGGCAACGTGATACGCTTTTACGACACAACGCCGGAAAAACGCCAGAAGCTTGAAGAAAAGCGTGAGGCGGCGGGGCTTGCCGTGTCCCCCGCGCTGACGCTCTTTGACCTGACGCTGTTCGAGCTGCTGCTCCTTGCGCAATACGTATATTCCGCGGCGAGGGAAAACCTGTTCCCCATCGCGCTCGCCTTCGGGACGCTCATTCTCCTTCAGCTCTGCTGCTATAACGCGATGCGGCTGATGGGGCGCTCCGGCTTCGAGATCGAAACGCTGGCGTTCTATCTCACGGCGCTCGGCCTCGCGGTCGCCGCGTCGTCAACGCCGGAGGATATGTATAAGCAGATTTTGCTCATTCTGGCGAGCGTGCTGCTGTTCCTGTTCGGCGGCTGGTGGCTCCGCAGCCTCAAGCGCAGCGCCGTTATGCGCACGCCCGTCGCGGTGCTGGCGCTGGCGCTGATGGCACTGAACGTGCTGACAAGCGAGTCGGTCAACGGCGCGCGCAACTGGCTCGAGGTTGCCGGATACTCGCTCCAGCCCTCCGAGCTTGTCAAGGTCGCGTACATCTATGTCGGAGCGTCCACGCTCGACCGGCTGTACCGCCGCCGGAACCTGTATTCATACATCGCCTTCTCCGCGGCCTGCGTCATCGCGCTCGCGCTGATAGGTGACTTCGGCACGGCGCTCATATTCTTTGCGACCTTCCTTGTGATATCCTTCATGCGCTCCGGCTCCATCGCCACCGTTATACTCGCGGTCACGGGGGCAGGACTTGCGGGCTTCCTCGCGGTGAGCGTCAAGCCGTACATTGCCCAGCGCTTTGCAAACTGGGGGCATGTGTGGGAGGATATCTACAACACCGGCTTCCAGCAGACCCGCGCGATGTCCGCCGCCGCATCCGGCGCGCTCTTCGGCAAGGGCGCGGGCAGCGGCTGGCTGCACAATGTTTTCGCCGCGAACACCGACATGGTTTTCGCCATGATATGCGAGGAGCAGGGGCTCATCATCGCCCTTTGCTCCATCGCCGCGATACTGGTTCTCGCCTTTTTCGCCGTGCGCAGCGCAAGCCGCAGCCGCAGCGCGTTCTATTCCATCGCCGCCTGCGCGACAGTGAGCATGCTGCTCGTGCAGCTGTCGCTGAACGTTTTCGGCTCTCTGGATATCCTGCCGTTCACCGGCGTGACCTTCCCATTCGTCTCCCGCGGCGGCACGTCGCTTCTCTCCTGCTGGATGCTCATGGCTTTCATAAAAGGCTCCGACACGCGGCGCGAGGGCAGCTTTGCGGTGAGACCCGTGACCGCCGAATCGCGCGCCGAGGAGGACGAGGAAGAAGACGAATACGAAGAGGATGATTATGACGGGGAGGACGCGGAATGAAAAAGATAAGCAGACGCGCTATATCCGTGCTTCTCATCGCGGCAGCCGTCATATTCGGCTGCGTCGTATACGTGCTGCGCTATATCGACGACGGGCGCTCATGGGCCTTGGCTTTTTCCAGCGCCAACTCCGGCTCCTCCGGACTTATAAGCGACCGCAACGGCGTCGTTCTCGCCCGCTTCGGCGGCGGCACTAATCTCTACGCCGACGATGAACAGACCCGCATCAGCTGCTATCACGCGCTCGGCGACTATACGGGCGCGACAGCGACGGGCGTAATAAACAACTTCTGGGACGATATGCAGGGCTTCAGCCTCGTCACGGGAACGACCAAGGCGCAAAGCTTTGCGATGTCCCTGAACATCGACAGCAGGCTGAACAACACCGCCTACGAGGCTCTTGCCGGACGAAACGGCGCCGTACTCGTGATGAACTACAAAAACGGCGAGCTTCTGTGCATGGTGTCCTCCCCGTCCATCGACCCCCTGGCGGATAATTCGAACCCGCCCGACGGCGCATATATAAACCGCTGTCTCTCCGCGTCGTTCACGCCAGGCTCGGTGTTCAAGCTCATAACGGCGGCGGCCGCCATCGAGAACATTCCCGATATCTTCTCCCGCACGTATTACTGCGAGGGCAGCTATACGATAGCCGGAGTTGAAATATACTGCTCCGGAACGCATTACACGCAGACCTTTGAGCAGGCGCTCGCCAATTCCTGCAACTGTGCTTTCGCGCAGATAACCGTAAGTCTCGGTCAGGACACAATGGTGGAATACGTGAAAAAATACGGCTTTCTCGACGCGCAGAGCCTTGACGGCATCTCGACCGCCGCGGGCAGCTACCCGACGGAGTTTGTCGGCGATCCCGAGCTTGCGTGGTCGGGCATCGGCCAGTCCACCGATCTTGTCTGCCCCTATTCCCTGCTGCGCTATGTCGCCGCCATCGCAAACGGCGGCACTCTGTGCGAGCCGCGGCTCGTGATGAGCGGCGCGGAAGCGGAAAAATCGCAGCTTATGGAGGCCGATACGGCGGACAAGCTCAAGCAGATGATGAGCTACAACGTTGTCTCTCACTACAGCTCCGACAGGTTTCCGGGGCTTAATGTCTGCGCCAAGACCGGCACCGCGGAGCTTGGCGACGGCACAAGTCACGCGTGGTTCGCCGGATTTCTGGACGATGAGGCGCACCCCTACGCGTTTGTGGTTCTCGTTGAGCGCGGCGGAGGCGGCCTGACGAACGCCGGCGCGGTGGCGAACACGGTGCTTCAGTCGGCAGTCGGAAACTGAGCGCAAATCCATACTGATTTACGAGGAAATTCAACATGATCGACATTTCCGTAAGCTCGCTGGTAAAATCCTTCGAGCTTGGCAAAAATATTCTGGACGGTCTGACTTTCACGGTCAACTCCGGCGAGCGCGTCGGCATCCTCGGCCATAACGGCTGCGGAAAGACGACGCTGTTCCGCATACTCGCGGGCGAGATTGGCTGGGACGAGGGCGAGGTAATGGTAGCGCCAAGCAAACGGCTCGGCCTCATCTCTCAGATTCCCGTCTACCCTGACGGCTGGACGACCGAGGACGTGCTGCGCTCAGCGCACAAGCGTCTGTACGGGATAAGCGACCGGCTCGACGAGCTGGGGCTTCTCATGGAGCACGACCAGTCCCCCGCGCTTTTGCAGGAGTACGACCGCCTGAGCGACGATTTTCGCCGCCTCGGCGGCTACGATATGGACACAGCTCGAAACCGCGTCGCAAACGGTCTTGACATCCCCGCCGCCATGCGCGAACAGCCGTTCGACTCCCTCTCCGGCGGCGAAAAGACCCGCGTGAATCTGGCGCGTATTATTCTGGAGGATACGGACATTTTGCTGCTGGACGAGCCGACCAACCATCTGGATTTGGATGCCGTTGAATGGCTGGGAAATTTCCTGTCTGAATACAAGGGAACCGTGGTTACGATTTCCCATGACCGCTATTTCCTCGACCAGTGCTGTGACCGCATCATTGAACTGTTTGAAGGCCATGCGGACTTTTATGCCGGTTCGTACAGCTACTATGCAGAGGAGCGCAAGCTGCGCTTTGCACAGCGCATGGCAGAGCATGAAAATCAGATGGAGGAGCTCAAGCGATTACAGGATCAATCGCGCAAGATGCACCAGTGGGGCACCGAGAAAATGCACAAGCGTGCGTTCTCCATTGATAAGCGCATCGCGCGCATGACGGTCGCAGACCGTCCGAAGCAGCAAAAAAAGATGTCCATGCAGTTTGGAGATCCGAACTATGAGACGGAAAATGTGCTCAAAGTGCGCGGCATCTGCAAGAGCTTTGACGGTCGGCAGGTCCTGCACGACGTCACGTTCAGCATAAAGAACGGCGAACGCGTGGCAATCTTGGGCGACAATGGCACCGGCAAAACGACACTGCTCAACATTATTTTGGGCTGTGAGGCGGCAGACAGCGGCACAATCAAAAAGGGCGAGGGACTTAAGCCCGCGTATTTGCCGCAGGTCGTTCATTTTGAGGATGAAAACCGCACGCTCGTAGATACCTTGATTTATGAAAAGAACGTCACGCCGCAGACTGCGCGCAATCGTCTGGGACGATTCCAGTTCTCCGGCGAAGATGCACTCAAGCCGGTATCCAAGCTGTCCGGCGGCGAAAAAAGCCGTCTGCGCTTGTGTGAGCTGATGTACGATCCGCTCAATATGCTCGTGCTCGACGAGCCGACCAACCATCTGGATATTTTGTCCCGTGAGTGGATTGAGGAGGCCATTGAAGGCTTTACCGGCACGCTGCTGTTTGTATCGCATGACCGCTATTTTGTATCTCGGTTTGCCAATCGCATTATCGTCCTGATGGACGGCGAAATGATTGATTTTACCGGCAATTATGAACAGTATCTCGCCTTTCGTGAGCGCAAAGCCGCGGAAAAAGCCCTCGATCCGGTCGCGGTCGATGCCCGTCTCATTGTCGGACAGGCAAAGCGCGCGCGCACGGTCTGCGCCGCGCGGATGCAGTATTCGTCGCGTCCGTAGCCGCA
>ERZ825670.804-NODE-804-length-38654-cov-6.427084_pt1 | contig 38654 bp, 29 predicted proteins | sample MGYA00519929_ERZ825670 | MGnify/ENA primary metagenome ERZ825670 (study PRJEB31778, sample SAMEA3449207) | human gut metagenome | biome: human gut; feature: human-associated habitat; material: faeces | place: United Kingdom | collected 2010/2012 ...
GGTGTAGGTCATAAGCTCGAGACTTGTGACTGCGTCGTTAATAGCCTTGGTGGCTGCATCGACAACACCCTGCTCGGAGTACTTCTTGCCGGAGACGTTCTCTGCGAGAGCGTAGGCAAGAGCCTTTCTCGTGGCCTCGGTGTACTTCTTGTCGTAGTTCTCTTCGCCCTGCTTGGCCTGAGCCGCTGCGACTGCCGCATTGTAAGCGGTGTAGTCGGCATCGTTCTCGCTCCACTGGGAAACGAGGGTCAGATTCTCTGCGGGCATGGTGGCGGGAATCTCAACATTCCAGCCTGTGAAGGTCCAGCCCTCTCTGGCTGCCGGCTCGGCAACGTTAAGAGCTGCGCCGTAGTAAACGTCTGTCTCTGCGCCGTCAACAGAAAGCTTGTACTGGTTACGGCTGTAGTAGACCTTAAGAACAAGGCTGCCGTCCGCAAGGACTGTGCCGGAAAGGACGCTGTCACCTGCAACCGTGAAGCCCTCGCGGGTCTCGGGGGTTACGGAAACAGTCTCGCCGGTAGTAGCAGACTTATCCTCGATAGCAGCGTCGCCGTAGTTACCGTCAAGACCCATGACATAGGTCTCGACCTTGTAGCCGACGGTGCCTGCCGAGAACTTAGCGTCAAATCTAACATCCTCTACACCCATGACTCCGACTTCGGGGTTCCAACCTGTAAAGGTGTAGCCTGCCTTGGTGGGAGCTTCGGGGGCGACGATCTGAGCGCCAACCTCTGTGGCGACGGTACGATAAAGCTCATTGTCGACATAGAACTCTGCGTTGTAGGTCATGAGTTTAAGACCCGCAACAGCGGCGTTTATCTTCGCTGTCTGAGCGTCAACAATATGCTGCTCGCTGAGCTTCTTGCCGGAGACATCCTCATTAAGTGCGGTGTCAAGGGCAGCTCTGGTGTCGGCAGTGTACTTCTTGTCGTAGTCGGCCTCTGCCTTCTTGGCGTTGGCGGCTTCGACAGCTATATTGTACTCGTCGTAGTTTGCGGGAAGCTCATCCCACTTAGCCGTAAGAACAACATTGTTCGCGGGCATGGTGGCGGGAACTTCCTCCTCCCAGCCGAGGAACGTATGTCCGGCCTTTTCGGGAGTGCGGGCAACAACAGTAGCTCCGTAATAATATGTATCGGGCGCGAGGTCCGTATTAGCATATGTTACGGTGTACTGGTTACGCGAATAGTAAATGCTGAGGACAAGAGAACCGTCAGCGGCGATAGTGCCGGTAAGGACGCTCTTCGCGGAATCGAGCGAGAAGCCCTCTGCGGGAGCTGCGTCGGCGGTTATGTCGGCGGTCGAACCGGTCTCGCCGGCACCCTGATAGGTGCTGTCGGGAGCTGACGGATAAGCGCCGGTGGTGTCCATATTATAAACATTTACAGTATACTTTGTATCCGTGTTGTTTGCGAACACTGCTTCGAAGGAGGCGTCGGCGTCAAACGTTGCGGGTACATTGCCCCAGCTGACGAAGTGCATGCCGACAGGTGCGGCAGGAGCTTCGATGGAGCTGAGATCAACGGGATCGCCCTGGTTGCCGGTAAGAACCGCATGGACTTCGCCGTTCACGGTGAATGTGAAGGTAACGGTGACAACGGGGTTAGCAATAAGGCGCTTCCAGTTGTAGATAAGGTTGTTCATAGCTTCTCTGACCTGCGTGCGCATGGTCGTGGAGGCATTGAACGAAGTGGAAACATTCTGCGCGTAGGCAAATGCCTGCGAGTATGCTTCCCATCTCTCCGCGTCATACTTGGAAGCATCGGCGGGGTTGATGGTGCACATTGCTATAGCCGCGTCGAGATACGTCTTAACAGCGTCAAGCTTTATGAGTCTGGGACCCCAAAGCGCTATCTGCTGCTCTGCATAAGCAACATCGACGGAGGATATAGTAGGCGCTTTCCACGTAGCCATCTTGGTCTCCCAAGCTGCGTGATCCTTCTCCCACTGTGCATACTTCTTATTATAAGTAGCAAGCTGGCACTCGTTGGCGCCCTCGCCGGGATGCTCGGGAGCCACGGGCTCCTCGGGAGCCTTGGTCGAGTTGTAGAGATTCATCGCGCGGTTTCTGGCTTCTTTCCAGCCGTTCCAGGAAACGGAATTAAAATCATCGTAACCGAAGAAGTTATATCCCTGATCCCAGTAGACGGAGCCTTCCGGATTGGGTGCGCCCTGAACTGCCTCAACGGCGGTCTTGAGCGAATCAACGGAAGCAGAAGCCATCTTTGCATCAAGAGCCTCGGCAGCTGCGGTCAATCTCGTGGAGATCGTCTGATAGGCTGCGAGATAAGATGCATTGCTGAAGTTAGCTTTCAGCTTGGGTCTGAGAGAATAGTTGGCGGCTGCTATAAGAGCTGCCTGATACTCTGCCCACTCTGCGTCCGCATCTGCGCTGTAGTTAGCGCGCTGACGCTGCTCGCCGGAATACTGGCTGTACTTGGCAGGAACCTCATAGTCATTGTAGACAAAGATCGAGGCAGAGCCGCTAACCGTACCGGTTTTACCGCCGATAGAAGCCGTTCTTGTTCCTTTAACGGAATAATCAATCGTATATGTTCCGTCGGCAAGCGCTGTTCTGTCTGCTCCTGCTTTTGCCTCCCAAAGGATTTCGGTTATATTAGTGTTTTCGTTTTCCGTTTCACCCGAGAAGCCTACATCTTTAAAGAATGTTCCGCTATTGTTCTTAAACGTGGATGCATTCTGAGTATAAGTAGATTTCGTCAGATGTCCGGCATCCTTAACTCTGTTGATTCTTACACGGACGCTGTCGATTTTATTAAGAGCCTCATTCTGGTTGATAAATCCGGCGCGAGGCTTAACAAGTCTCAATTTTCCGGTAATCGTCTCAATGTCCTTGGGCTCAGAATCGTCCTGGGTATCGGAACTGTAATAAGTATAGTACGAAGCGTAAAGCGGAGTAGTGCCTGTGAGCGATTCGCCGTTCTCGGTGAGGATAAAGTAGCCGACCGTGAGGACGACGGTGGTATCCGTTGCACCGGGCTTGGACACGGCGATGTCCTTGGAGAATCCGCCGTTGATTATATCGCCGGCCTTAACACCGGAGACTCCGACATTGGTTCCGTTGCCCGCCATATTATAGGCAGTCGCCGAAACGCTCGCAATTCTATACTTATAGAGAGCGTCCTGAGTGAAGTTGCCGTTCTTGTCAGTGTAGCCTCTGTTTATACCCTTGGATCCGTTGTAGATCGTAACGGTGTAAGCATCGGATGCTCTGGTCGGACCGGTAAACTTCATCTGGCCGAACTTGGATTTATCCGCCAGACCCATTACCTGGGCCACGATATTGACGATAGGCGGAACAAGTTTGCCCTTGTTGCCGTTAAGAGAGCTGATAAGGTTCTCAACGATGTTGGCAAGCTCATTGTTCTTCACTATGGCATCGAGCGAGTCATAGTACTTCGTCGTAATCGTTCCGGGGATAATCGCGTTGAGGATGTCTGTGACAAGTCTTACGATGCTCTTCTTGACAGTCTGCTTGGCGAATGCGCCGTTCTGATTTCTCTCGAAGAGGTCGGTAAGGCAGGTCAGATCCTGGTTAAGGATCAATCCGTTAAGGACAGAATAAACGACATCCTTTAAGATGGTCTCACTGCCGCTGTCAGCAAATTTTGCGGGAAGAAGTGATTTGTCTAACAGCTTGAAGATGATATCATCGAGTGCTTTCCATCCGTTAGAGGTATCAACCGTCGTGTCGGGAAGGAGACCCGTGTAGAACTGCGGGTCAGCTTTAAGCCACTGAACGGCAGTAGTCAGCATCTTATCCAGACCGTCGCCGTAATTGAGTGCCTCTTTGAGGCTGCCCGCATTAAGGTCGATGCCGGGGTTGACATTGTAAGCAACATAATCCGCAAGCATATCAAGAATACCGTCAATAGTCTTGGGATAATTGCTGTAATCTCTTTCGGGAAGGAACTGAGCCATGAGCTGCTTAACAGCCTCCCATGTAACTCCGACAACAGTCGTAACATCCTCGGGGATGTACATATAGCCGACTGATGCGTTAATGACCGAGCGAGCAATGTAAGCAATAAGCTCCTCCTTGCTCATAGCATCGATCTCTTCCGGTGTTGCGATATGCTTCTGCCAATCCGGGAAGAAGTAACCGCCGGTCTTCTTGAGAACAAATCTCGCAACCGAGACTACGTTGTCGGTGAGCTTGGAGTTGTCTCCGTCTACCCAGCCGGTGTAGCCCTTCAGAAGTCCGTTGACAATCTGTCCTGCGATGTTATTAAGTTCGCCGACTAAAGTGCGGCCCGCGGGGACAGTATAAGTCTGAACCTGATAACCTGTGTTGAACAGATCGGCAAGAGTGCCCGTCTCATCGCAGCGAATCTGCATCTCGAGCCACGGAATAACCTGCTCGTTGAGCATCGGGACAGCCATATCATTATAAGCCGCCTGAAGCAGATCCTCAATGAAGTCATAGGTTGACTTTGTCGAATTGAGGTTAACGAGATTCCTGACGCTTTCGGGAATTATCGGTACGCCTGCGAGAGCATTCTGAATGATGGTCTGAAGCATCGTATCGACAGTCGTGCTGCTGTTGTATGCCGTATTCGGATACGCAAGACCCCAGAGAAGCTCTCTGAGCATGACTTCGATATTCAGATCGACCTTGACGAACGAGTTGGCAACACCAAGGCTGACGCCGCCGTCTCGTCTCTGCTTACCGATACCGCCGAGAACAACCTTCTTGATGATCGGGTTGTTGTCCGCAAGGAACTGCAAAAGCGAGTTGATAACTGCTACATCGGTTCCGTTGCTTCGACGTGCGTCCTTTATTGCGGAAACCTTGACATGTTTCAGGTCGCCGGCCAGATTAAGAATGGCTCCGTTGCTGTCGATGAGCTTATAGACGCTCGAAAGAGCATTGTCTATAGACGTCGCATCAAGCTTACCGAGAATCGAAAGATCCATCGTGATGTTCTCTTTGGCGAGCGCCTCATCGGCATAGTCAAGCAACATAGACGCATACTGCTCTGTGGTCAGAACCGCAGAATCGGTAAAGTCGTACTTTGTCAGCTTGCCATCCTTGTAAGAATCGTACTTGTACGCGCTCGCCGCGGCGGTTGCCGAGGACAAGATGAGCAGCGAAGCAAGGATGACTGCCAACAAGCGTTTCATTTTCTTCAAAAATTACACCTCCATTTAAAAATTTCACCATATATTGAGCATCCCGTCTCCCGCAAATTGACGGAACACATTGGCGACAGAATAATTGCTCTGCTCGGGCAATGCAAAGCAAGAGGGTATAACTATCCCCTCATGTAAAGAATACCCCTTTGCTTTGCGGCTTGTCAATAAGTTTAAATATTTTTAATTATTTTTGTGCGTTATGCACAAAAGAAAAGCGGAAAATTATAGGTAAAAACCGATACACTTTTATCGAAACTGTCGGAAAACGTCATTTTCATTACATTTTCCGATTAAAAATGCCGCGTTATTTGTTCACAAGAATAATAGTTTGATTTTTTGTGGGTAATGTTGCACAAAAGTTCATTATGTTTTAGAAAAATAAGGCTGATTTTTCGATTGAATGGCTTCAAAAGAAATATAAAAGGCTCTATATGCCACTGTTGAATCAAAAATATGATTTTGCGGGTATGTTTCTTTTATATATCCGCTATGCGAAAGGCGTATATATATAATGTATGGTAACAGGGTGCCGCGGCAGTGATTTATTGAGTTGAGGCGGGGAAAAACAAGGCTGGACCTGCGCGGTTTTGGGGTATAAAATTTTCACCTACTACCTTCGCTACCTACCTTAACGAAATATTTTATCTTTCACAGCGTTTCGGCATTTTCTTTTTATTTGAAAAAGAAAACGCCTGCAAAAGAAAAGCAAACTCAGGGCTTCGCCCCGAGACCCCGCGAACGCCGCGCCGCAGTACATAGCTTGTTCTTCTCAGTAGGCAGCTCGGCACATTCGCCCGTAAACTCGCTTCGCTCAAACAGTACGGTCTCGTGCGGCTTGCTTTGCAAGCCGTTCCCTCGCATTTCTCAGATAACCGTTCCACTGCGGCGCGGCTATTGGAGGCTTGTTCCTCGAGGTTTATAAAGTCGCTTGCTTTACCTTTTTTGTGACCTGCAATGATTTACAAATTATAACGTCAAGATCAAACTTGCGGCGGTGCTCCGAGTCGCCGCACCCTACAAGGACGTTAAGAAACAAAGCAGTCTATGCAAAGGGGTAAATCCGTGCAATAACCCCTCAGTCTCGGCTTCACCGATATTAATTTTGCGAAAATTCGGATGACAAGGTGCGGGCTGATACAAAAAATCAGCCGTAAAGTTATTGTACTTTACGACTGAGAACTGCACTTTTTTCACTTTTTCCCGCGGCAAACGGCGATTATGCTCAGCGCCGAGCACGCGGCCGCCGCTATCGCCGCCGCGGCAACGAGCTTTTTGACTGCATCGAGTCGATGCATTGAGGTCAGAGCGAAGCTCAAAAATTTAAGGCTGTTTGAAACGCATTGCACAGTATCCATTGCTATCCCCTTTCAGTTTGTCAGCAGGACGGCATGGGCTATCGACGGCACGGTTTCGCCCTGCAGAGGCGAGACGGCCGAGAGCAGTGCGCCCGTGCCGACAAAGAGCACTCTTCCGAGCCTGCCCGCGCGCAGCTCGTCAACTATATGCGAGCAGACCACCGCCGCGCTGCATCCGCAGCCCGAACCGCCGGAGTTCACATCCTGCTCGTCGAGCCGATATAGCATAAGTCCGCAGTCCTTGTGGCGGGTCGTGATATCGATATGCTCCTGCTTCAGCATGAGCTCGCGCAGGAGCGTTGAGCCGACATAGCCGAGGTCGCCCGTGAGAATCAGGTCAAAATCCTCCGGCTGCGTTTTTGTGTCCCGCAGAAAGGCTGCTATCGTCGAGCACGCGGCGGGCGCCATCGCCGCGCCCATGTTGTTCGCGTCCTTCACTCCGTAGTCGGTTATCCTGCCGAAGGCGGCGGCCTCGATATGCGGCGATGCGGCTTCGCCTATCACGGCGCAGCCCGCCGCCGTCGCCGTCCACTGGGCTGTCGGCGGGCGCTGACCTCCGTATTCGAGCGGCGTGCGAAACTGCTTCTCCGCCGAGCAGAAATGCGACGAGGTCGCGGCGGCGGCGATCCGTGCCGCACCCGAATCCACGCTCAGCGCCGCCAGAGCCAGCGACAGCGCCATGGTCGAGCACGCGCCGTAAAGCCCGACAAACGGTATGCCGAGGTCGCGCGCGCAGAACGCCGAGCCGCTGCATTGGCTGAGCAGATCCCCCGCCATGAGCAGATCGATATCGGCGACTGTCATGCCCGATTTTTCAATCGCCTTTATCACCGCGCGCTGCTGCAATGCACTCTCCGCCTGCTCCCAAGTCTCCTTGCCCAATGTGCCGTCGGCTATGACCTCGTCGAAGCACCCGCCCAGAGGGCCGTCCCCCTCCTTGCTGCCGACTATTGCGGCGGATGCGATTATACCCGGACGGCTTTTGAATTTCAGCGTATACTCCCCTATTCTCTCCGTCATTCGCTCACCCCGCAATTTTCTGCGCGATATAATATATCACGCCGTAGACTGCCGCCGCCGCGCTGCCGTAGACTATAACCGGGCCCGCAACCTTGAACATATTAGCGCCCGTGCCCAAAATTCTGCCCTCGCTGCGAAACTCCATGGCGGGCGAAACGACCGCGTTTGCAAAGCCCGTTATCGGCACGAGCGTTCCCGCGCCCGCGTGACGGGCTATTTTATCGAACACGCCCAGAGCCGTCAGCACGGCGGCAATGACAATGAGTGTGCACGGCACAAGGCTCGACACGGTTTTTTCGTCTGCGCCGAGAGACTCATAGAGCATGGAAAAGCCCTCGCCTATCGCGCAGATGAGCCCACCTGTCAAAAACGCCTTCAGAAGATTCATCAGCTTCGGACTCGGCGGCGAGGCGCGCTTCGTCATTTTTTCATATTCCTTTCCGGACAGCGACATCATCTCATCTCCTCGCGTCTATTTTCTGCAAGCGCGAAAGAAATATACCGCCGCTAAAATAATTTACAAATGTTGACTTGACTTAATGAGTAATATTGCGATAAAATTATAAAAAACACTTGAGGAGCTTTGCTATGCCGCATCTTATCGAAGTCAAGGACGCATACAAAATATACAATCCCGGCGAAAACGAGGTTCACGCGCTCGACGGAGTCTCCCTGACCGTTGACCGCGGGGAATTTCTGATGATAGTCGGTCACTCCGGCTCGGGCAAATCGACGCTGATGAATATGCTCGGTCTGCTCGATATCTGCACGAGCGGCGAATATCTCATCGACGGCAAGAATGTTTCAAACCTGACGGACGATGAGCTCTCGGAGATACGCAACAAGGAAATCGGCTTTATCTTCCAGGGCTTCAACCTCATTCCGAGCCTCACGGCAAAAGGCAACGTCGAGCTTCCGCTGATTTACAGGGGTGTCAAAAAGGAGGAGCGCGAAAAGCTCTCCGTTGACGCGCTGCGCAGAGTCGGACTCGAAAAGCGAATGAACCACCTGCCCTCGCAGATGTCCGGCGGTCAGCAGCAGAGAGTTGCGATAGCCCGCGCGGTGGCCGCGCGCCCGCCGATAATCCTCGCAGACGAGCCGACCGGAAACCTCGACTCGCACTCCGGCAAGGAGGTCATGAAAATACTCCACGAGCTCAACGATGAGGGGCGCACGATAATCTTAATCACCCACGACAACGAAATCGCCGAAGAAGGCACGCGCGTTGTCAGGATATCGGACGGAAAGATAATCGAGGATCGCCCGAGCAACAGAGCATAAGCATTGGGGCTATACCCTACCCAAAAAACAGCAGATCCTACCCACGTTTTTGTTGGGTAGGATTTGTTTTTTATATTGTGCGTTATTCGTCCGACAAATAGGGATGTGGCGAGTAGCTGCAAATCCCGATTCGCCGTTACGTCACATTACATACTTGCACACTGCTTACTCATCGCTTTGGGCATGAAAAAAAGGACTGCCTATAAGACAGTCCTGATTTTCATTTCATCAGAGAACGTAGATTCGAACGCCTCTGTAGCCCCATGCACAGCACTCCTCATATGTGTTCATATAGAGGTCTACAGTGCAGGAATTTCTCTTTGCAAATCCGCCGGTATCGGCCGCTATGCAGTAGCCGTAGACGAACTTGCCGTCAAGCGAGACGATATAGAGCTCGGTGCCGTAAGGGAACTGCTTGGGGTTGACCGCAATGTGTCCGGGCATCGGCTTGCGTCCGGACGCCGTTCCCGTGCCGCCGTAATATGCGGTTGCGGTGCCGTCAACTATCTTCTTGTAGTTCTTGGGTACGCCGTTCGCGTTCAGCTTAACTCTCGAGGGAACCTTGAGCTCGGATATCGGCGTATGAGTCTTGAGCTTGATGCTCTTGACGCGCTTAACTCTGCCCTTGAGGATGACCTCGGTCACCATCTGCTTGGTCACTTCTTCGTTGACGGTCTCGGACGAGTCGAGGTCGCCGTTGACATATTTGTCCTTATAGGTGACCTTTTTTTCGCCGTCGACACCCTTAACGGAGACCTTTGTCTGGTCAACGTAGAGGTCGGGGGTTCTCTTTGTAACCGTGTCAAACGGAACCTTGACGGTCTCGGTGCGCTCTTTATACTCAATACGAAGAACGCTTATCTCCATGCCGTTTGTGAGCTCACTGTCAAGTGCGGGGTCGGTCTCGTCATTTTCGCCGAGCTTTATGCCTGCGCGGGCAACAGCATCCTTGACTGTGCCGGAGGCTATCTGGACATCGTTTGACTTTCCGTCCGCTATGACCGTAACGCCGAACGAACGCTTTATCTCGAGGGTCTTATCGCTGCTGACGAACTCACCGTCGACGAGATTTGTCTCGTCGAACTTGCCGAGAGTCAAGCCGTGCTTCTCGAGCATCTGCGCCGCAGGGCCGGCGCCGTTGAGGTAAAACTCCTCGCCCTTGTCGATAACTTTAATAACCTGCGAGCGAAGGACAGTCACCGTGCAATTCGTGCCCGCCTCAAAAGAGGATGAGTCGAGATAATCATATTTGCCGAGTGACAGTGTATCAGCGTTATCTTCAATGAATTTTTCAACTGAGTCTGCGCGGGTCGAAACTGTGTAGGCCGTTTTGCCTGCCTCGTTTACGGTAACCTTATAGGTTGCCGCAGCCGCAAACGCGGTCACCGTCACAACGGAGACGATAATCGCCAGGGCTGAAACCGTTGCCAGAACTTTACGTTTTGACAGATTTCTCACGGGCAGTTTGGCAAAGAAAGCCTTGATATGCTCTAACATTGGGTAATACTCCTTTGTTCTTTGCTTTGGATTCCGTGGGTATACTGAGCCGTTGTTTGAACGACTTTTGCTATTATATTGACACAATCGGCATTTGTCAAATTTTTTTCGCCTTCTGTTTTGTGCAAATTGCACAGCGGCGCCGACAAATTAACTTCGATAACGCTCAAAGTGTGGCGCTGAGTCTTGAAATAACTCGCTAAAATGGGAAAAAATGGCTAAACTTTTGTGAAAAGTTCAAAAAGTTACAAATGGTTACAAATCTATGAAAAAGCGTAACAAAATCGGAGTTTTGTTACCTTTGAAGAATTATTTTGCGTTGCATGAGCTCCACTCTATATGATTCGGAATCGCGGTATAAAGCATGACATTGCAGAAAGCAATGATGCACTGTAAGGCTTTTAACTTTACGGAAAAATGTTGCCGAAAACGGAGTGAAAACTGTAAAGCAAAATACTTTACAGCTGTTCTCGGTTCTCCGTCACACCGACGAAGCTTTCAAACGACATTTTTCGACGGATTTTTGCCGCCAAAACGCCCTATATATAAAAGGTATACAAAAAGCGGCTATGCACGCTTATTATTACGCACATATAAGCATTATACAAGTGATTTTTAGCGTGAAATAAAAAAAAACAGCCTCGCCGAAGCGAAGCTGTAATTTTAAAAATTCAGGCAGATTACTGCTCGACAGCGTAAACGCTGACTTTCTTGCGATCCTTGCCCATTCTCTCGAACTTGACGTTGCCGTCGATGAGAGCGAAGAGGGTGTCATCAGAACCCTTGCCGACGTTGTTGCCGGGATGAATGTGGGTTCCGCGCTGTCTGACAAGGACATTGCCTGCGAGAACAAACTGACCGTCGCCTCTCTTGACGCCGAGTCTCTTGGCCTCGGAATCACGGCCGTTCTTGGTCGATCCGCCGCCCTTCTTATGTGCGAAAAGCTGAATATTTATCTTGAGCATTGTGTTACACCTCCGTAATGACTTTGATCTTTTTCGGGTACTGCTTTGAAAGCTCCGTCAGATGCAGCTTCAGTCCGTCGAGAACCGCCGCTGCCGAGGTATCGTCCGCGTTGACGGAGAACCTGAAGTGCCCGTCCTGCTCGGAGATATCGGCGTGAACATTGATAACATCGGTGACGGTATTGGCCGCCATATACACCGCGGACGAAACCGCCGCGCAAACAATATCACTGCCGACGTTGCCGCCCGCATGACCGGTTATCTCAAATCCCCTGCCGCTCTCGCTTTCAAAAAATACCGCTCTTATCATTGGTTAAGCGTTGATAGCGGAAATTTCCACTTTGGTGTAGGGCTGTCTGTGGCCGAGCTTGCGCTTCTCGTTCTTCTTGGGCTTGTAGGTGAAGACGGTAATCTTCTTGGCCTTGCCGTTCTTGAGAACCTTAGCCGTAACAGTAGCTCCTGCAACAGTGGGGGTACCGACAACGACGCCGTCATCCTTGCCGACGACCATAACCTTGTCAAAAACGACTTCCTGCTCAGGCTCAACGTCCAGCTTCTCGATGAATACGACATCGCCGGCCTGAACCTTATACTGCTTTCCGCCGGTTTCGATAATTGCGTACATCAATATTTACCTTCCTTTTTTCAAGACTCGCTATGTGCGGGCGGGATAATCCTCTTCATAGTGCAAAGCACAGCCCGAGATATGCGGCATAGGTGATTATATCATATACAGCACCCGATTGTCAAATATTACGGCAAAGTTTTTTGCGTTTTTGCGCTGTTTTTTGCAGTAAAAAGCTCCCCGGCGCAAAACCGGAGAGCCAAATACTTATTACTGTTCCTCGCTGTTGTCATAAGGGGGCTGAAGATCGTCCGCATCAGGCATAACAAGCGCCATTATGACATAGACAAGAATCCCCGGGAATCCCGTAGTGAAGAGAGAGAGCAGCACAAAAAGCAGCCTGACTACAGTCACATCCATGTTGAGATACTCGGCAAGACCCGCGCAGACGCCGCAGATCTTCTTTTCGCTTGTTTTTTTATAAAGTTTCTTTTCCGACGCCATAAAAATCGTCCTTTCCAAAATGAGTTATTGCGATATCCGCAAAAGCGGTGTTATCCTATGTTGTTCTGATGCGCCGCAGCCTCTGCGGTATTTCGCATGAGCAGTGCGACAGTCATCGGGCCCACGCCGCCCGGCACGGGCGTTATTGCGCCGGCTATTTTGCTGACGCTTTCAAAATCGACATCGCCGCAGAGCTTGCCGTTTTCGTCCCTGTTCATGCCGACATCTATGACCGCCGCGCCGGGCTTTACCATATCCGCGGTTATCATTTTCGCCCTGCCGACCGCCGCGATGAGTATATCGGCGTTCGAGGTGAACGAGGCAAGATTCTCGGTCTTAGAATGGCAGACGGTGACGGTGGAGTTCTCTCTGAGCATGAGCATTGCCATGGGCTTGCCGACAATGTTGCTCCTGCCGACGATAACGCAGTTTTTGCCCGCCGTCTCGATTTTCTCGTGATGCAGCATCTCGACTATGCCCGCCGGAGTGCAGGGCAGAAACACGCTGCCGCCCGTCACTACCGCGCCGACATTCTGCGGATGGAAGCAGTCAACGTCCTTTTCGGGCGAGATGCGGCGGATAAGCTCGTCTGAGTCAATGTGCTCGGGCACGGGGAGCTGGCAGAGTATGCCGCTGACCGAGCTGTCCCGATTGAGCTTGTCGATGAGCTCGATAAGCTCCTCCTGCGCAGTCTGCGCGGGAAGCGCAAATTCGAGCGACTTTATGCCGACCTTTTCGCAGCTCTTCTTTTTGTTGTTGACATACACCCTCGAGGCGGGGTCGTCTCCGACGATTATGACCGCAAGGCACGGCTCAACACCGCAGCTTTTCAGATATTCCACGCGCTCGCGTACCGAGTCGAGCACCTCTGCGGAAATAAGCTTTCCGTCTATCAGCTTTGCCATCTTATCCACTCTTTCAAATTGATTTATTCCGTTTTTTCGCTGTCTTCGTGCTTCTCCTCTTCGGGAGTCTCCTCGATTTTTTCTTCGGGCTCTTTTTCGGGAGCTTCTTCGGAAACCTCCTCGGACTTCTCCGCGGAAGTCTCCTCGGTCTGCGCCTGCATAGCGGCGGCCTCGTCCGCAAGGCGCTCCTTCTTGGTCTTTACGGCGTCCTCCGGGAAGTAATCCACGCCCTCAATGGGCTTGGGATGCTTCGTATATTTGACTGTGAACACTATATACAGCACAAGGCAGACGAGCATAAGCACGCCCGAGACTACCTGAGAAACTCTTATAGTCGTGTGTGCGATATAGAGGCTGTCGGTTCTGAAGCCCTCGATTATCATTCTGCCCAGCCCGTACCACGCGCCGTAGCCGAGGAAAAGCTGACCGCTGAATTTTCTGAATTTCTTATAGATAACATAGAGGATGAGGAATCCGATGAGGCACCACAGCGACTCATAGAGGAAGGTCGGATGAACGGGCTTATTTGGATCCATGGTTATGCCCTTTTCCGCGAGCAGCTGACTGTCCTGAATTATCGTCGCCGCTATCTTTTTGCTCCACATTCCCCACGGGGCGTCGGTATTCGTGCCGAAGGCCTCCTGATTCATGAAGTTGCCCCAGCGTCCGATTCCCTGACCGATAAGCAGGCTGATGCCGCCCATATCAAGGAGGTTAAGAATATTTATCTTTCTGACCTTGCAGACTATGAACGCGGCGATGAGTCCGCCGATTATTCCGCCGTAGATGGCAAGACCGCCCTGCCAGATCTGCGGTATCTCCGCCGGATGGAGCTTATAATAGTCCCACTGGAATATAACATAGTACGCACGCGCACCGATTATTCCCGCGAGAGTGCCGTAGATGAGCACATCAAGCATCTTATCGAGGCTTATGCGCCACTTGTAGGCCATTCTGCCGCCGAAGAGCGCGGCGAGTATAAAGCCGAAGGCGATAATGACTCCGTAGAACTTGATGCTTATCTCGTTTCCGAAGAGCGAGAACTCAACGAGGGTCGACGGGATGTTGAATCCCCTCTTGATCCATGTGAAATAGACGGTTGTGAAATCGGACATATACATCATCCTCTCATTTTAAGATGTAAAGCTGATTAGCTTTACAGGTTTTGTATCATTGAAATATCGGGCACGGTCGTTTTAAGTCTTGTTTTTTAGCGCTAAACCCGATATTTTTCAACGCTTTTTGCAGTTTGAACAAACGGAATCGAAAGTCGTCAAATCTTCTGTGTAAAGTTATATGGCTTTACACAGTTTGTCAGCTTTGGCAGGTCGCATTCCGCTTATTCGGCCGCAGCTGCGATTATTTTTCTGAGCGTATCCACGCCCTCGCCGGTCTGCGACGAGAACGGAACAGTCTCGTAATCCGGGAAGTCGGCAAGCTCGGTTTTGAACGCCTCAAGGCGCTGTGCGCGCTCGGTTTTGTTGAGCTTGTCTATCTTCGTCAGAGCGATAACGGTTCTGTATCCGCCGGACTTCAGGAAGTTCAGCATATCGTAGTCATCCTTGCTCGGCTTGTGGCGCGAGTCTATAAGCTGAACGACGAGCGTTATATTGCGCTCGGAGCCGAAAAAGCCCTCCATGAGCTCCGCCCAACGCAGCTTCTCGCTCTTTGCCGCCTTGGCGTAGCCGTAGCCCGGGAGATCGACAAAATTCACCTTGTCGCCCTTAAAAAAGTTGACGGTAACAGTCTTTCCCGGCACAGAGCTGACGCGGGCAAGATTCTTGCGGTTAAAAAGCTTGTTGATAAGCGATGACTTGCCGACATTCGAGCGTCCCGAAAAAACTATCTCGGGCTCCGAGAATCTCTTGAGCTGAGAAGATGTGCCGTAAGAGCGGTCGAATTCAATGATATCAAATCTCATAAAAACCTCACTGAGTGACGCGGCTTCTGCGTCCGCCTGTTTTATCGTGCGCCGGGATGTCAGCGCGCTTGCTGTCCTTTTTGGCATCGTGTTCTTCAACGACCTCGGCGGGTCTGTCCACGGGGATGAGCGCGATGCTCAGCACCTCGTCAACATTGCTGACGGGGATAAACTCAACATTCGCCTTCACCGCGTCGTCGACCTCGTCCAAATCGGGCACGTTGGCCTTGGGGATGATAACGGTCTTTACGCCGCGTATGTAGGCCGCCATGGACTTCTCCTTGAGTCCGCCTATCGGCAGGACTCTGCCGCGCAGGGTGACTTCGCCGGTCATTGCAACATCACGTCTGACGGGCGTGTCGGTGAGCGCGGAGACGAGGGCCGTTGTCATAGTGACGCCCGCAGACGGGCCGTCCTTCGGAACCGCTCCCTCGGGGCAATGGATATGAATATCCTTATTTTTATAGAATTTGCTGTCTATTCCGAGCGCGTCGGCGCGGGAGCGGACATAGGACATCGCCGCATGGGCGCTCTCCTTCATAACGTCGCCCAGAGAGCCCGTGAGCTCGAGCTTGCCTGTGCCGTCGAGCACTGCGGCCTCAACCTCGAGCAGCTCACCGCCGACGGAGGTCCACGCAAGTCCGTTGACTACGCCTACCTCATCGGAATCCCTGAGACGCTCCTCTTTAAACTTCGGGTTGCCGAGCAGAGCCAAAAGGTCGCTCTCCTTGACGCTTATCTTCTCCTCGCCCTCGGCTATGCGCTTGGCGGCCTTGCGGCAGACGGAAGCTATGAGCTGTTCGAGCCTTCTGACGCCCGCCTCGCGGGTGTAGCCGTCAATCATATTTCTTATCGCGCCGTCCGTAAAGCGGAGCTGACGCGCCGTGAGCCCGTGCTTCTTGAGCTGCTTGGGAATGAGATGCTTTTTGGCGATATGGAACTTCTCCTCCGCAGTGTAGCTGCCCAATTCAATAACCTCCATGCGGTCATAGAGCGGCGCGGGGATATCGGACGCGACATTCGCCGTGGTTATAAACAGCACCTTGCTCAGGTCATAGGGAATCTCAAGATAATTATCTCTGAAGGCAAAGTTCTGTTCCGAATCGAGCACCTCGAGCAGCGCGGAGGACGGGTCGCCCTTGTAGTCGCTGCCGAGCTTGTCGACCTCATCGAGGAGGATCAGCGGATTTGAGCTGCCCGCCTGCTGTATCGCGGCAATTATTCTGCCGGGCATGGAGCCTATGTATGTCTTTCTGTGGCCGCGTATCTCCGCCTCGTCATGGACGCCGCCGAGGGATATGCGGGCATATTTTCTGCCCATGGCGCGGGCAACCGACTTTGCAACCGAGGTCTTGCCGACTCCGGGAGGGCCGACAAGGCAGATTATCTGACCGCCGACATCTGGAGCTAAAGAGCGCACGGCCATAAATTCGAGTATACGCTCCTTGACCTTTTTGAGCCCGTAGTGATCCGCCTCAAGTATCTTGTTGGCGCGGGCGAGGTCGAGGTTATCCTTTGTATATTTTCCCCAAGGCAGGTCGAGGCAGGTTTCGAGATAGTTCCTGCTCACCGCCGCCTCGGGCGACTGAACCGCGTAGCGCTCGAGCCTGTCGCACTCGCGCAGAAGCTTCTCTTTCGAAGCGTCGTCAACGGGCAGAGCCGCAATTTTATCGCGGAACTCCTGAATCTCCTCCTCGGGAGATACGCCGTTGTTGAGCTGCGATGAGATGACCTTCAGCTGCTCGCGCAGATAGTATTCGCGCTGGCTGTCGTCCATCTGCTTTTGAACCATCTCCTGAATCTCGTCCTCATATTCGAGCAGACGGGACTCCTTGAGCAGGAGCACGCAGAGCTTTTCAAGGCGCTTTATCGGGTCGAGCTCCTCTAAGACGGACTGCCTGTCCGGAAGCTCGAGGGCGATGTTGCCGGCAATGAAATCCGCCATATCGCCCGGATGGTCAAAGCCGAGCACGGAGAGAACGATATCCGGCGAGAGCTGGGGCGCACTCTGCGCATAGCCCTCGAAGATGCTCTTCGCGCTTCTGATAAGCGCCTGACCGTATTCGTTTTCTATATCATATTTGCGTATCGCGCAGGCTCTTATCGCGCCGACAAGATGCGGCTCGGTCGAGACTATGCCGTTGAGACGCGCGCGGTACATACCCTTGACCGACACGCGCACTATCATCTCGCCGTCAACCGGGAGCTTCGCAACGTGCGAAACGGTCGCAACAACGCCGAGCTTATAGAGGTCGTTGAAATCAGGGTCGTCTGTCATTATATCTTTTTGTGCGGTGAGAAAAATTCTCCTGTCGCCGTCAAGCGCCGCCTTCAGCGCCGCCATGGACTTTTCTCTGCCGACATCGAAATGTACCTGCATACCGGGGAACACCACGAGTCCGCGCAGTGCGACGGTCGGCATAAGCAGAGCCGCAGATTCAAATTTATCTTCCATAATATATCTTCCTTTTTCGTTGATTGCCGCCTTAATGCGGCTTTCCCCCGTCTTTACAGTAAACCTGTTATCGGTTTATTATACTTCATCTTGCCCGCTCCGTCAACCGACAGAGTCGGGAGGAATGTGTAAAATAAGGGACATCGGGCGGGTTTTTCCGATATAAAAACGTGACCGGAGCGGTGCGTGCCGTTCCGGTCCGAGAATTTATTTCTTCTTTTTGCCAAAGAATCCGCGCTTCTCATCAGGGGTGACATCGCTGTAGCCCATGGTATCCTTGAAGTTTTTGAGTGCCTCGCGCTGAGGCGCGGTCAGATCCTTCGGGACTTCGACGATAATGCGGATGTACTGATCGCCTCTGCCGTGCGAGTTGAGATACTGAACGCCCTTGCCCTTGAGGGACATGACGGTGCCGGGCTGAGTGCCGGCTGGCAGGTCAAACTTGACCTTGCCGTCAATGGTAGGCACCATGATGCTGTCGCCCAGAGCCGCCTGGACGAAGTTTACCTTGCAGTCGTACCAGATGTTATAGCCCTCGCGTTCAAAGAACGGATGCGGTCTGACAAATACGGACACATGGAGATCTCCGGAGGGGCCTCCGTTCGAGCCCATGCTGCCCTCGCCGCGCACGGAAATAACCTGCCTGTCGTCTATGCCGGCAGGGATATTCACCTCAAGCTCGCGGCGCTTGGACACACGTCCGCCGCCGCGGCACTTCTGACACGGCTTCTCGACTATCTTGCCCTTACCGCCGCACCTGGTACAGGTCTTAGTGGTCGAAATAACACCGAACGGTGTTCTCTGCTGAACATTCACCTGACCTCTGCCGCCGCAGTCGGGGCAGGTCTTGACGCTTGAGCCCGGCTGAGCACCCGAGCCGCCGCAGTCGGAGCAGGTCTCGATACGGTGTATCTCCACCTTGCGCTTGCAGCCTTTAGCCGCCTCTTCAAATGAAATCGTGACGCGCGCCTGAACATCGTCGCCGCGTCTGGGCGCGTTGGGGTCGGAGCGTCCGCCGCCGAAGCCGCCGAAGCCGCCGCCGCCTCCGAAGAAGCTGCCGAAAATATCGCCCAAATCGAAGTCAACGCCGCCGGAGCCCGTGCCCCAGCCGCCTGCGCCGCCGCCCGCGCCGAAGTTGGGATCGACGCCGGCATGGCCGAACTGGTCATACCTGCCGCGCTTATCCTTATCGGAGAGCACCTCGTAGGCCTCGTTGACCTCCTTGAATTTCGCCTCGGCGTCAGCGTTGCCGGGGTTGAGATCGGGATGATACTGCTTCGCCTTCTGACGGTATGCTTTTTTTATCTCGTCCTCAGTGGCATTTTTGCTGACCCCGAGCACCTCGTAAAAATCTCTTTTATCTGCCAAGGGAAATTACTCCTTTATACTTACAATGTACTGTTGAGGGACTGCAACGCAATCCCTCAGCCAAATATACTTTTTGCAACAAATTGCAACAAAAATTGCTTCGTGGCACCGTAATTCTGCCCCTAACCTGTGTGTCACAACACTTACCGTATTGTGCCGCTTACGCGGCATCGGGTCGTCGAGTCGCCGACCCCTACAAGCGTGCACCGCCTGAACTGCGAGAAATTGTGCGAGACAAGGCGTGAGGTTCTGCCCGCGAGGGAGCGTACATCGGTACGTGACCGAACGGGCAGATTCTCACAACGCCGTATCGTGCGGAATTACGCATTGCCGACTTAGTCGTTGTCTTCGGGGACATCGGTATAATTCGCCTCAGTGTATCCCGCATCGCTGCCGGGCTGAGCGCCGTCGGCACCCTGCTGAGCCTGAGCCTGCTCGGCAGCTGCCTTGTAGACCTTCTCTGAGATCTCATAGAACTTAGCGGTAAGCTCCTCCTGGCGGGACTTGATGAGGTTGATATCCTCGCCCTTGAGGGCTTCCTTGAGGGCATCGACCTTGTCGTTGATGTCCTTCTTGTCGTCCTCGGAGAACTTGTCGCCGTCCTCGCTGACGAGCTTCTCGCACTGATAGACCATCTGGTCTGCGCCGTTTCTGATATCAACTTCCTCGCGGCGCTTCTTGTCTTCCTCAGCGAACTTCTCAGCCTCGTCAACAGCCTTCTGGATATCCTCCTTGGACATATTGGACGAGGAGGTGATGGAGATCGACTGCTCCTTGCCGGTGCCCAGATCCTTAGCGGAGACATGGACTATGCCGTTTGCGTCGATATCGAAGGTGACTTCGATCTGCGGAACGCCTCTGCGTGCGGGCATGATGCCGTCGAGGTGGAACACGCCGAGGGTCTTGTTATCCTTAGCAAAATCTCTCTCGCCCTGAAGAACGTGGACTTCAACGGAGGGCTGATTGTCAACCGCGGTGGAGAAAATCTGGCTCTTCTTGACGGGGATGGTAGTGTTTCTGTCGATAATCTTGGTGTTTATGCCGCCCATAGTCTCGATACCGAGTGACAGCGGGGTAACATCGAGAAGAAGCAGTCCCTTGACATCGCCTGCAAGGACGCCGCCCTGGATAGCCGCGCCGATAGCAACGCACTCGTCGGGGTTGATGCCCTTGAAAGGCTCGATGCCTGTATATTTCTTAACGGCTTCCTGAACTGCGGGGATACGGGACGAGCCGCCGACCATAAGGATCTTGTGAAGCTCGGAAGTCTTGAGGCCGGAGTCCGAGATAGCCTGGCGAACGGGGCCCATTGTCGCTTCGACGAGGTCTGCGGTGAGCTCGTTGAACTTAGCTCTGGTGAGGGTCATCTCAAGGTTGAGCGGAGTGCCGTCGGATTTCATGCCGATGAAGGGCAGGTTGATGGTGGAGGTGGTGACGTTGGAAAGCTCAATCTTCGCCTTCTCGGCAGCCTCCTTCAGTCTCTGCATGGCCATCTTATCGCCGCGCAGGTCAACGCCCTCGCTCTTCTTGAACTCGTCGGCTATCCAATCGATAACTCTCTGGTCGAAATCGTCGCCGCCGAGGCGGTTGTTACCGGCAGTTGCAAGAACCTCCTGAACGCCGTCGCCCATCTCGATGATGGAAACATCGAAGGTGCCGCCGCCGAGGTCATAAACCATGACCTTCTGATCATTCTCTTTGTCTATACCGTAAGCAAGAGCAGCCGCCGTGGGCTCATTGATTATTCTCTTGACCTCAAGGCCAGCTATCTTGCCTGCGTCCTTAGTCGCCTGACGCTGGGAGTCAGTGAAGTAAGCGGGAACGGTGATAACAGCCTCCGTGACCTTCTCGCCGAGATAAGCCTCTGCGTCGGTCTTGAGCTTCTGAAGAATCATCGCGGAAATTTCCTGAGGGGTGTACTTTTTGTCGTCAATCTTAACTTTGTAATCGGAACCCATCTGTCTCTTGATGGAGGAGACGGTTCTGTCGGGATTTGTGATAGCCTGACGCTTTGCGACCTGGCCGACAAGTCTCTCGCCGGTCTTGCCGAATGCGACGACGGAAGGCGTTGTTCTTGCGCCCTCGGCATTGGGGATAACGACGGGCTCGCCGCCCTCGATAACCGCTACACATGAATTTGTTGTACCTAAGTCAATACCTATAACCTTTGACATAATAAATTACCTCCGAAGTAATGAATAGTTTTATTTATATTCCAAAAATGCCTTGCGGCATCAGTTGGCAACCTGAACGACTGCGGGTCTTATGACCGTGTCGCCGAGCTTATAGCCCTTTGTGAAAACCTTGACGATAACATTCTCGCCGACATTCTCGTCCTCAGTGTGCATAACAGCCGAGTGGATATTCGGGTCGAACGCATCGCCCTCTGCGCCGAACGCCTCGATGTCGAGCGCTTTGAGAATATCGCCGAACTGCCTGTATATCTGCTCGACTCCCTTGCGGTAGCTTTCGGCATCGGCCTCGGCGTTCAAAGCGGCGCGTTCAAAATTATCTATGACCGGGAGAAGCTTCTCGACGACGTCCGTTTTCGAGCGAACCTTTATGTCGTCCTTCTCGCGCAGCGAACGCTTGCGGAAGTTATCATATTCCGCAGCGAGGCGCAGGAAGTTGTCAGCACTCTCCTTGACTGACTGCTGAGCTTTTTCGAGCTCCTTTTCGAGCTCGGCTATGCGGTCGGCCTGTGCGTTTTTCTTCGAGGACTTCGAGGCTTTCTTTTCAGCCTTCTTCGTATCCTCCGCCGGAGCGGTTTCGGCTTTGTTCTCCTCCGCCTGCTCGGGCTTTTTCGTGCTCTCGCTCATTGGTGTTACATTCCTTTCGTTACTCTTCAAGTGCCTTTTCCATTGTTTTGCTTATGCACTGAGAAATATATTTAAGACCGGGAACCAGTCTGCGGTAGTCCATTCTTGTCGGTCCGATAATGCCTATAGAACCGGTGCTGTCCTCGCCGACGGTATATCTCGCAAGGATGACGCTCGAATTGTCGAGCTGAACGAAACCGTTCTCTCTGCCTATCCTTATTTCGAGCTCGCCCTTCATGCTGTCCGCAAGGGTTCTCAGCGGAGCTCCGCGGCTCAAAAACTCGAGCAACTCGTATGCTCTGCCTGCATACTCTCTGTGGTGCAGCAGATTCGACTGACCGGAGAGAAAGACGTGCGGCTGAGCGGCATTCTGCGAAAGCTCGGCGACTGCCGAGAGCATCGGGAACATCGCAAGCGACTCCATTCCGAGCCGCGCCGCTATCGACTGGAGATAAGCGGGAGTGAGCGCGCTGACGGGCACTCCTATGAGCATGGCCTGCGCGACATTGTAGAAGGTCTCGCAGACCGTTGTGTCTATCGGGGAATCGAGCCTGAAGAGCTTGCTTCTTAAAATTCCGTTGCTCGCCAAGAGCACTATCATCGCGGTGTGCGGCGATATGGGAACAAGCTCGACGCGCTTTATCTTCGTGTTCTCGCCCGAGGGGGTCGTCATGACGGCGGCGCACTCGGTGAGATAGGCAAGCGCCTCGCCCGCGTGCCTCAAGAGGCTTTCGGGGTCGCCGTTTGCATTTCCGATACCCGCGTCTATGAGCCTGCGCGATTCGTCGCTGAGCTCGCTCTCGGGGACGAGGTTATCGACATAGTAGCGGTAGCCCTCGCCTGTGGGGACGCGCCCCGCCGAGGTGTGCGGCTGATCGAGCAGCCCGAGATAGCCGAGATCCGCCATCTCGTTTCGCACGGTGGCGGAGGAAACGGACATATCGAGAGAATCGAGCAGAGTCTTTGAGCCGACGGGCTCGCCGGTCTTTATATACTGCTCAACAACTGCTGCAAGAATTTTCTCTTTTCTCTCGCTCAGTTCCATCTGTCTCTGCCTTTCGTTTTGTTCGTTAGCACTCTCGACGTCCGAGTGCTAACTTACAATTCATACTATACAACTCCTTGCAGATTTTGTCAACAATTTATTTGTAAACACTTTGTGAACTCCGCATTGACATAGAAAAAATCTACGATATAATAAGTATATGCACGAAAAAAGCAAAATCCGAGGAGCATACGCATGAAATACAATTATATTATATTCGACCTCGACGGCACTCTGCTGAACACGCTCGACGACCTGCGGGACAGCACTAACTACGCCCTGCGCCGCTTCGGCTTTCCCGAGCGCACTACGGACGAGGTCAGACGCTTTGTCGGCAACGGCGTTGCAAGGCTCATACACTTAGCCGTTCCCGAGGGCACGGACGAAAAAACGGAGGCCGACTGCCTTGCGGTGTTCAAGGCGCACTACAAAGATAATATGACCAACAAAACAGCCCCTTACCCGGGGATAATCGAGCTGCTCAAAAAGCTGCGCGAGCGCGGGGTCAAAATCGCCGTTGTGTCGAACAAGTTCGAGCCGGCGGTAATCGGGCTGTGCGAGGATTATTTCAAAAGCTTAATTGATGCCGCAGTCGGTCAGACGGAGGACAGGCAGAAAAAGCCCGCTCCCGACGGCGTTTTATACGCGATGAAGCTGCTCGGCGCGAATCCTGCCGAGACAGTCTATTCCGGCGATTCCGAGGTCGATGTTGTGACGGCGAGAAACTCAGGATTGCCGTGCATCGGCGTGTCATGGGGCTTCCGCGACAGAAAGGTGCTCGTTGACGGCGGCGCTTCTTATATCGCCGACAGTGCGGAAGATATATTAAATATTATGGAATAACGGCTTTTGCGGGAGGGGAAACAATGTCCGAATCTATTTACGAATTTTTATGGTATGTCAACAACATAATGCTCGCTCTGCTTCAGGGCGGCTTTCTTTGGTATAACCTGACACCGAAATTTAATAAACACCTTGTCTTTTTGATAACCACCGTTCCGTTTGTATTTTTGGTTGTCTCGCAGAAATTCGTGACCTTTGTTGCCCCGTCGTTTCTGGTTCTGCTTCCGCTCGCGTATTATTTCATTTGCGCGGCGGTGCTCTACAAGGACAAGTTCCGAACGAAGGCATTTGTGTCGATAGCAATTTTTGCATTGGAATCCAGCTTCACCGCCGTTGTGGCTTCGATGTTAAATCTGTTTGGAATAGGCAGCAACGACCCTGAGGCCAATCTGGTTCTCACGCCGTTTCTGCTCGTGTACACAGTGATTTTCCTTGTGTTTACATATTTCAGAAAGCGAAAGCTTGAGGGCGGGGCAATAAAACCGACTTCGATGCTTGCATTTATCATCTTTCCGCTGAGTCAAATGCTGCTGCTCGACACCTGCATGATCCTGTTAAATCACTTCGATTGGGCGGGCGAAAACAGCCCTCTCTCCCTTTTTAAAGACCGTGATCGCACAACAATAATAATTTTTGCCGTCGTCGCAATTTTCAGTATCGCCGCGGACGTCATACTTTTCTATGTCATGAACCGCTCTTCGCAGAACGAAAAGCTGCGCGAGGCGCTGAAGATGCAGGAATATCAGAACAGCGTCAACCTCGAATACTACAAGAATGTCGAGCAAAACAGCGTTGAGGCGAGAAAGATACGTCACGACCTCGCCAACATGGTGCAGACCGCCTGCGAGATAATGGAGAACGGTACGGACAGCGATAAGGAGTCCGCAAAGAAGATGCTCTCTCAGCTCAAAGCAGAGGTTGCGGACATAAAAATAGAGCGCTTCTGCCAAAACACGCTCGTAAATGCGATAGCCTCGAACAAGGCCGCGGAATGCAGAAAAAACGAAATCGATTTCGACTTTGACCTGCGCGTTCCGGAGACTCTCGACATAGAAGAAATAGATATATGCAAGGCTTACGTCAACATTTTCGACAACGCGATAAACGCGGCGAAGGCAATCGACGGGAAAAGATATGTAAAGATAAATAGCTTTACAGACGAGAGCGACGGGATGCTCTACATAACCGGCGAAAACAATGTGGCTCCGGACTATGAGGACAAGAAAAAGAGCCGCACGGGCGAGCACGGCTACGGGTTGAGGATTCTCAGAGACACTGCCGAAAAATACGGCGGACGGCTTGTGACCGACGACAAGGGGGACGCCTTTACAGTCGTCATGACGATGCGCGCGGCCGCGGGCAGCCCGAAAAACTGATTTCGGCGCGGAAAACAAATAAAAAAAAGAAGGTCATAATCGCAGCAACCGCTCGAATTATGACCTTTGAATTTTTCTTCAGCTCTGCATTAAAATGCAGTCCCTCTTATTTCGGAATGAACCAGAAAAGGTGCTCAAGAATAAATCTTACATACTCAAAGTACGCTTCTAAAATTCTCTGAATGATCTCCATTACTTTTCCCTCCTCGTTAAATTTAAGCGATTCCGAAGATCAGCTTTATAAGCTCTATTATCGGGCCTATAGTAACCCAATAAAGCGCCTTGCCCGACCACTCGAGCGCCTTAAGCAACAGCTCCAATGCCGCTTCCATTTCGTCACCTCCCTTCGCATTGTAAGATTGACTTATAACTGCATTTATAGTATAATCTCTACGCTTTGTTGCGTCAATCAACAAAAATTTACGATTTGTGCGCAACTGAACAAATCGGGGCTTTTTTGTTCAGTTGACAACCTACGGAGGCAAAGATTTCATGGAAAACCGCCGCATTTTAATAACAAAGCAGCTGCTTTGCGAGAGCTTCATTTCACTGCTCAAGCAAAAGCCCATAGACAAAATTTCGGTAACGGAACTCTGCCAAGCAGCCAACGTCAACAGAGGTTCTTTCTATGCCCACTATGCCGATGTTTACGACCTTTTGGGTCAAATAGAAGGCATTGTCTACGAGCGCCTCTGCGATGCCGTAAGAAACTGCAACTACACAAAAAGCGACTTCCCCCGGATAAACAAAATAATAGAGACCGTGGAGGCTGAGCGTTCATTTTGCGACGCACTGTTCGGCAAATACGGCAGCAAGCAGTTTTTAGACAAGTGCTGCGAAATAAACAGACAGGACATAACGAACGAGTGGCGGCAAAAATTCCCCGACTTGGACGACCTGACCCTAAACACGACATACACATTTATGGTCAAGGGCTCCTTGGGCATAATCGAGGAATGGGTCAACAACGATTTTTCGCAGCCCGCCGACTTCATCTCGCTTTCAATATGCGATATGTACGCCGCCGTTCTTGCTAAGCTTGACGGTATGCAAAAAAGCGTTGCCGCCAAAAAATAAATCACAGACAGGTCAAAAAGCAAAAGCTGTAAATTACCGATCGCCGCAGGGCAGGTAATTTACAGCTTTGTTTGTTTTGTCTGTCAATCGTCGTCGAGCTTGAGAACCGCCATAAACGCCTCCTGCGGCACTTCGACCGTGCCGAACTGGCGCATACGCTTCTTGCCCTCCTTCTGCTTTTCGAGCAGCTTCTTCTTTCGGGTTATGTCGCCGCCGTAGCACTTGGCAAGAACGTCTTTTCTCATCGCCTTGACAGTCTCGCGGGCGATGACCTTGCCGCCGATGGCTATCTGAATCGGAATCTCAAACAGCTGACGCGGGATGTTGTCCTTGAGCTTTTCGGCTATCTTTCTTGCGCGCCCGTACGCCTTGTCGGAGTGGATAATAAACGAGAGCGCGTCGATTATCTCGCCGTTCAGGAGAACGTCGAGCTTTACGAGGTTCGAGCGGCGGTAATCGGTTATCTCATAGTCAAACGACGCATAGCCGCGGGTGCGCGACTTGAGAGAATCGAAGAAATCGTAAATTATCTCGTTGAGCGGCAGCTCATAGAGGATGTCCACGCGGTCGGAGGCGATATAGGTCATGTTCTTGAACACGCCGCGGCGCTCCTGGCACAAGTCCATTATCGCGCCGACATATTCGGGCGGCGAATAGATATGCGCGTTGGTGAACGGCTCCTCGCTGTAATCGATATTGACGGGGTCGGGATAGTGAGTCGGATTATCGATTTCGATAACGCTGCCGTCGGTCAGGTGTATCTTATATATGACGCTCGGAACGGTGGTCACGAGGTCGAGGTCGTATTCGCGCTCAAGGCGCTCCTGGATTATCTCGAGGTGGAGCAGACCCAAAAAGCCGCAGCGGAAGCCGAAGCCGAGCGCGCCGGAGGTCTCCGGCTCATATGAGAGCGAGGCGTCGTTGAGCTGGAGCTTTTCGAGCGCGTCGCGCAGGTTTTCGTAGTCCGCGCCGTCGGCGGGATATACGCCGCAGAAAACCATCGGGTTCACCTTGCGGTAGCCTGCAAGCGGCTCCTTTGCGGGGTTCTCCGCGGTAGTCACGGTGTCGCCGACACGGGCGTCGCTGACGGTCTTTATCGAGGCGGTAATATATCCGACCTCGCCCGAGGTCAGCTCTTCGGCAGGCTCCATGCTCATAGCGCGCATATAGCCGACCTCGACAACGGTAAACTGTGCGCCGGTCGCCATCATGTGCATGGTGTCGCCCGCCTTAATCCTGCCCTCTTTTATTCGCACGTAGACGATAACGCCCTTGTAGCTGTCATAGACAGAGTCGAAGATAAGCGCTCTGAGCGGCAAAGTATCGTCGGTCTCGGGCGCGGGGATATCCAGAACTATACGTTCGAGCACGGCCTCTACATTCTCGCCCGTCTTTGCCGAGACGCGCGGGGCATTCGAGCAGTCGAGTCCGATTATCTCCTCAACCTCCTCGGCAACTCTGTCGGGGTCGGCTGCGGGCAGGTCAATTTTATTGATAACGGGGACTATCTCGAGGTCGTGGTCGAGCGCCAAATAGGTGTTCGCCAACGTCTGCGCCTCGATGCCCTGCGACGCGTCGATTATGAGCACCGCACCCTCGCACGCGGCAAGGGAGCGCGAGACCTCATAGTTGAAATCGACGTGGCCGGGAGTGTCGATGAGATTTAGCTCATAGACCTCGCCGTCGCTCGCGGTGTAGTCCATCTTGACCGCGTGCGCCTTTATTGTTATTCCGCGCTCGCGCTCAAGATCCATATTGTCGAGAATCTGGGCGGTCATATCGCGCTTCGCCACGGAGTCGGTCAGCTCAAGAAGTCTGTCCGCAAGGGTCGATTTGCCGTGGTCGATGTGCGCTATAATGCTGAAATTTCTGATGTTTTCTTTCTTCGTAGACAATTCTTTGATCCTTTCGTGGGTCTTTAGTCAAGCTCGGCGAAAAGAGTATCCGCAGATGGTCTGCCTATCCACATATCGCCGAAGCTCTGACCCGCTATTTCCTCGCAGCGCTTTATCTGCTCGGGGGTCAGCGTGCATCTGCCCGTCTCCTTCTTCTCTTTTATCGCCTCGATTATCATCTTGTGATCCTCTCGGGTCATCTTATAGGTGAACACGCAGACATAGACGAGGGCGACAAAGATAAGCGGCAGTATGCAGTAAGTCAGTCGCAGGCCGAATATGCCCTTGGCGGTCTGCTCGAGGGCGTTCGCATTCTCCGCGCCGGTGCGCAGGCCGAAGCCGTTGAGAATGAAGCCGGTGAACGCGCTCATAAGTCCGTTTATGGTCTTTTTGATAAGGGTATTAAACGTCGAGATAACGCCCTCGCGGCGGCGGCCCGTTATCATCTCGTCAACATCCGTAACATCGGGCTGGATATTGGTGGCGGTGAAGCCGGGGCCGGAGAAGCCGAAATTATAGAGGAATATAGCAATAATAATAACCCAAAGCGGGGTGTTCTTGTTGATGAAAAGGTTCATTATAAGTCCGGCGGCCATAATCGGAGTTAAAATCTTTCCGCACAGCTGCTTGCCCTTTTTCATCGTCATAAGATAATTTATCGGGAAACCCGACGCCTCGGATGCGCCCGCAATCGATTGCAGGGTATTGAAATAGCCGAAGCGCTGGGCGATATATCTGATGAAATACTGGTTGGAGTTCGCATAGAAGCCCTTTGCCATGGTATACATCGAGTTCAGTGCAAAATAGCGTCTGAACGCCTTGTTGCGGAACACCTGCTTATACTCCTCGATAAGCATTGTCGCGTTAAAGGGCGGCAGCTTCATATCGAGCGAGCTCGGCTCCTTCGTGCATTTGAAGGTCACGAGCAGGGGCAGCGAGAACCACAGGCACAAAATCGCGCCGAAGAACATAAACTTCGGTCTTGAAGCGGCGGACATCTCCATATTCGTAAAGCCGAGCGACAGCGACACGAGCAGGAAGGAAGTGACCATGCCCACGGAGTTCATTATATACTGCACCGAGTTATACTGCGTGCGCAGCGAATACTCGGGCGCGACAACGGGCAGCATGGCAACATGGGGCACGGTGACGAGAGTCAGCGCCGTGTTATAGAGCATATAGGCGAGCATATAGTAGAGCATTGTCGCAGTCGTGTTGCCGGTGGCCGAGATGCCGAACGAGGTCCACAGGCAGAAATACGAAACCGCTATCGGAACAAAGCCCCAGAGCAGGTATCTTCTGTGTCTGCCGTATTTCGAGCGGGTGCGGTCGGTTATGATGCCCATGACGGGGTCTGTGACCGCGTCCCAGATATGAGCCATGGCAATGACCATTCCGGCCTGGTCGGGTCTGAGCTTTTCGACCTCGGTCAAAAATGACAGAAAATAGAGCGAGATAATGTACGAGCCGCCGCCGAAAAGTATGCTTGCGAAATTGTAGCCCACCATAGGGCCTATCTTTCCGAAGAACGACGATATCTTTGAGTCCTTTTTACTCACTGTTTTCCCCTCTTTGCTTTGTTTTATATAATATAGCCGCTATTATAACAATATAATTTTACAGTAAAACCCGGATTTGTCAATACGATGTTGAAAAAGCGTCGGTCGGATAAAAAAATATTTTTTATCAAAGACCCGGCGAAAAATTTTATTGTTCTTTTTATATCGATATTCCGTTACTGTTTATGTTTTTCGGCGCTTTGTCCGCACTATTTTCGGCAAAATGCACAGACAAAATCCGCCTTGCGGAATAACGCACAAAAAGGCGGGCGGACAAGCGGTCAAAATCTCCTTTGCGCGCCTTGACTTTTGACGTTTTTTAGATTATCATATGCTGGAATGAATAATAGGGGAGAAAGCACTTATGCTAAACAATACTGAAAAAACAATGGAAAAAATCGTCGCCCTGTGCAAGAACAGAGGCTTTATTTTTGCCGGAAGCGACATCTACGGCGGTCTTGCGAACACCTGGGACTACGGCCCGCTGGGCGCGAGAATGAAAAACAACGTCAAGGACACCTGGCGCAAAAGATTCATTCAGGAGCGCAGAAACAGCTACGAGGTTGACGCGGACATTCTCATGCACCCGAGAGTCTGGGAGGCAAGCGGACACATCGCCAGCTTCTCCGACCCGCTGCTCGACTGCAAGGAATGCAAAATGCGCCACAGAGCCGATACTCTCATCGAGAATTTCGACCCCAACGCCCACCCCGACAAGATGACGAAAGAGGAGATGTTTGAGTTCATTAAGGCTCACTCCATCCCCTGCCCCCACTGCGGCAAGCACAACTTCACGGACATAAGAGAGTTCAACCTCATGTTCCAGACCTACCGCGGAGTCACCAACGACGCCAAGAGCATAATCTATCTGCGTCCCGAAAACGCGCAGGGCGAATATGTAAACTTCCTCAACGTCCAGCGCTCGATGAGAGCGAAGCTGCCCTTCAGCATCGGTCAGATAGGCAAGGCGTTCAGAAACGAGATAACCCCCGGCAACTTCACCTTCAGAACCATCGAGTTCGAGCAGATGGAGTTCCAGACCTTCTGCAAGAAGGGCTCCGACAACGAGCTCTATGACTACTTCAAGCAGTTCGGCAAGAAGTATTTTGAGGATCTCGGCATAGCTCCCGAGCATCTGCGCTTCCACGACCATGAGAAGCTCGCTCACTACGCCAAGGCCGCGTGCGACATAGAGTTCCTCTTCCCGTTCGGCTGGGGCGAGATAAACGGTACGCACAACAGAACGGACTTCGACCTGACGAGACATCAGGAATACAGCGGTCAGAAAATGGACTACCTCGATCCCGAGACGAATGAGAAGTTCATTCCCTATATAATAGAATCCACCTACGGACTCGACAGAACCGTGCTCGCGCTGCTGTGCGAAGCGTATGACGAAGAAGTTATCGACGCAGAGAAGAACGACACCCGCGTGGTGCTCCACCTCTCCCCCGTCGTCGCGCCCTACAAGGCCGCGGTGCTTCCCCTGTCGAAGAAGCTGTCCGGCGAGGCTGTCAAGATTTGCGACGAGCTTAGCCGCAAATTCATGGTCGACTTCGACGAGACCGGCTCCATCGGCAAGCGCTATCGCCGCCAGGACGAGATCGGCACTCCGCTTTGCATCACCTTTGACTTCGACTCCGTCGAGGATCACTGCGTGACCGTGCGCGACCGCGACACGATGAAGCAGGAGCGTATTGCGATAGACGAGCTTGAAAGCTACATCGCCTCGCGCATCGAGTTCTGATTTTTAAGCAAGTTTACAAATTCCAAAGGAGAGCGAAACACATGAAAGTAAATTTCACCGAGACTGTCCTTAGAGACGCGAATCAGTCGCTTATTGCGACCCGTATGCCCTTTGAGGCTTTCGAGGGAATACTGCCGGAGCTTGACAAGGCCGGCTACTATTCGCTCGAGTGCTGGGGCGGCGCCACGTTCGACTCCTGCCTGCGTTATCTCAACGAAGACCCGTGGGAGCGCCTGCGCAAGATTCGCAAGGCCTGCCCGAACACCAAGCTTCAGATGCTCCTCAGAGGTCAGAATCTTCTGGGCTATAAGCATTATCCCGACGATGTCGTCCGTCTTTTTGTCAGAAAGAGCGTTGAAAACGGTATCGATATCATCCGCATATTTGACGCCCTCAACGACCTGAGAAACATCGAAACGGCAGTTGACGAGACTGTTAAGTGCGGCGCTCACGCATCCGGCACCATTTGCTACACCACCAGCCCCATCCACAACATCGAAAGCTACATCAAGCTCGCAAAAGACCTCGAGAGCATGGGCGTTCAGTCCGTCTGCATAAAGGACATGGCGGGCATCATGGATCCCCAGAGCGCTTACGATCTTGTCAAGGGCATAAAGGAGAATATATCGCTCCCCGTTATCGTCCACACTCACTCGACCACAGGCCTCGGCCCCGTGACCCTGCAGAAGGCCGTTGAAGCCGGCGCGGATGTTATCGACACCGCTATCTCCTGCTTCTCGAACGGCACCTCTCAGCCGCCCACAGAGACCATGGCCTACATTTTCGAGAAAGAGGGCTACGAAGTCCCGCTCGACATGGGCACGCTTAAGAAAATCAACGATTTCTTCAAGCCCGTTCGCAACGACGCTCTCAAGAGCGGACTGCTCAACCCCGTCGTTTTGACAACTCAGACCGATGCTCTCAACTATCAGATTCCCGGCGGAATGCTCTCGAACCTTGTCGCTCAGCTGACAGCTCAGAAGAAGCTTGACAAGCTCGATGAAGTTCTCGCGGAAACCCCGAGAGTCCGCGAGGATCTCGGCTATCCTCCGCTCGTCACCCCCATGAGCCAGATGGTCGGCGTTCAGGCGACCGCAAACGTGCTCGCGGGTGAGAGATACAAGAACATCTCCAAGGAAGTTAAGAACTATATCAAGGGCGAATACGGCAAGGCTCCCGGCAAGATAAACGAGGAGCTGCAGAAGAAGGTTCTCGGCGACGAGAAGCCGATAACCTGCCGCTATGCGGACCTGCTTGAGCCCGGTCTCCCGGCTGCAAGAGAGTATCTCGGCGACAGAGCGACCTGCGACGAGGATGTTCTCTCTTATATAGCCTTCCCGACACAGGCGGAAGCGTTCTTCGACAAGCGCGACGAGAGAAAGAAGAACACTTTCAAATATAAGATAGAGAGACTCGACTGAGCCTCGGCAGAAAGGAATGGTTTTATCAATGTTTGATAACTTTGACATGGGTATGCCTCTGGGTGAAAAGCTTATTTTCGCTCTTCAGGTCTCACTCTTCGGAATTCTTATGGTATTCTTGCTGCTTATCATTCTTGCCGTGCTTATCATGATAATCTCCCGCGTTGTCAGACTCGGCGAGAATATCGCGGCCAAGAAAGGCAAGAAAAATGCCGATTCCGATGCTCCCGCACCCGCGCAGCAGGCCGCCACTGCCGGAACTCCCCTGCCCGGCACACAGTCGCAGGGCACATTAGACCTTGACGGCGTTGACGAGCCGACCGCTGCGGTCATTATGGCAATAGTCAGCGACGAGAGCGGAATCCCGCTCAACAGACTGCTGTTCAAATCCATAAAGAAGATAGACTGATGCGGCTCTTGCCGACAACTGAAAGGAATTGTAATCATGAAATATGTTGTTACATTAAACGGCAAAAACTATGAGGTCGAGGTCGAGGAGACCGACGCCGTTATAACCGCTGTTACCGACGCCGCTCCCGCAGCTGCCGCACCCGTCGCCCCCGCAGCAGCTCCCGCCCCTGCCGCCGCTCCCGCAGCAGCCGCAGAGGGTCAGAAGGTTCTCTCTCCCATGCCCGGCACGATACTGAGCGTCAACGTCAACGTAGGCTCTTCCGTAAAGGCCGGAGATATACTCCTCATTCTTGAGGCTATGAAGATGGAAAACGAAATAGTCGCTCCCTGCGACGGCACTGTCAGACAGCTCACCGTCCAGAAGGGCTCGACCGTTGCTACGGACGCACTGCTCGCCGTAGTCGGCTAAGGGGGATAGTAAATGGACATACTTGCAATCTTAAAAGGCTTTTGGGAAAGCTCGGGTCTCGCCGTGCTCCAATGGAGAGAGGGCGTAATGATCCTCGTGTCGTTCGTCCTGCTCTATCTGGCCATTGCCAAAAAATTCGAACCTCTTCTGCTACTTCCCATCGCGTTCGGTATCCTGCTTGCAAACCTGCCCGGCGCAGGTCTTATGGATGACCCGACCGGCATTATCGACCCGCTGAGTACAACAATACGGGAGGGCGCGCACTGGTATGACATCGGAATCCTGCGCCTGATATATGCGGGCGTCAAGAGCAGTATCTTCCCGTGCCTTATCTTCATGGGCGTCGGAGCGATGACCGACTTCGGTCCCCTGCTCGCAAACCCGATGAGCCTGCTGCTCGGCGCCGCCGCACAGCTCGGCATCTATGTTGCGTTCACTATCGCTATCCTGCTCGGCTTCACCCCGCAGGAGGCTGCCGCTATCGGCATCATCGGCGGCGCGGACGGCCCGACGGCTATATTCCTCGCCTCGAAGCTTGCGGCTCATCTGCTCGCACCGATAGCAGTTGCGGCATATTCGTATATGGCTCTTATCCCGATTATTCAGCCGCCCATCATGAAGCTTCTTACCACAAAGAAGGAGCGCGCAGTCGAGATGAAGCAGCTCAGAACCGTCAGCAAGACAGAGAAGATTATCTTCCCCGTCGTCGTGCTTGTCATCTGCGCTTTCATGCTTCCCTCCGTCGCTCCGCTTATCGGTATGTTCATGCTCGGCAACCTGTTCAGAGAGAGCGGCGTTGTTGAAAGACTCAGCGACACCGCGCAGAACGCTCTGACCAATATCGTCACCATCATGCTCGGCGTCACCGTCGGCGCAACGGCAAACGGTCAGACCTTTCTGTCGAAGCAGACCATATTCATCATCATCCTCGGTCTGACGGCATTCTGCTTCTCGACCGCAGGCGGCGTGCTTCTCGGCAAGGTCATGTACCTCGTCACCAAGGGCAAGGTCAACCCCCTCATCGGCTCCGCAGGCGTCTCCGCCGTTCCCATGGCGGCGCGCGTTTCGCAGGTTGAGGGACGCAAGGCCAACCCGACGAACTTCCTGCTCATGCACGCAATGGGTCCGAACGTCGCGGGCGTTATCGGCTCGGCTGTCGCCGCCGGTTTCCTGCTCCTGCTGTTCGGCAAATAATTAAAGCTGTAAAAAAATCCGGCAGTCCCGTTTTCATGCGGAGCTGCCGGTATTTTTTTGTGTTTTAGACGGCGTGTTTTTGCGCCGACCGCCGACCGAGAAAATACAGCGCATAGACAAGCGCTATTCGCAGAGGCTCGAATATGAGGGCGGAATCGGGCATATTTTCGAGCATCGTTTCGCTTCTGAACAGCTTTTCGGCTATCAGCCCGTAGGCGGGATAGAGGGACGCGCAGTAGCCGTAGAGCAGAGGATATACGACAACGAGCGAGAGTATCAGATATCCGGAGAAGCCGAAAAGAAAGCTTCTGTCATTTAGAAAACGGCTCATCAAAAACGCGCCCGCGAGCGAAAGTGCGATCCCTATGACAGAAAGCACTATAGATGCGGTAGTTATCTCCCCGTGCTCGCCCTGCGGGTCGGCGGAATAGCTGAAGCCGAAAAAGCAGAAGTCAACGACTGCGCCAAAAACGGTCATTGTTATGCCTATCCACATCTCACGGCCGGTTATCTCTTTTTTCGCGCGTTTCTTTTTCATACCTGCCTCCTTTCAACTCCATAGTATCAGATTTTTTTGCGCCGTCAATATTTTTGATAAAGATTATCTCTTTGTTTGTTCCTTTTTCACAGTCCGTTCATCAAATCGGCACACTTGTCAAAAAACATTGACTAAAGTCGCAAAATTTAATATAATATAATATTGTAGCCACCCGAGAGGAGGGAGATCATGTCAGCACCGTTGGCGCAGAGAATGCGCCCGCAGACTATCGACGATATCGTCGGTCAAAAACACCTGCTCGGCGAGGGAAAGCCGCTGAGAAATATTATACTTTCGGGCGAACTGCCGAACATGGTCTTTTACGGTCCGTCCGGAGTAGGCAAGACTACGCTTGCGAGTATCATAGCAAAGACGACCGACAGGCACCTTGTCAAATTAAACGGCACGACCGCCTCGACAGCCGACATAAAGGACGTTGTTGCAAAGCTCAATACCTTCGTCGCGCCCAACGGGATCCTGCTCTATCTCGACGAGATTCAGTATTTCAACAAAAAGCAGCAGCAGACACTGCTCGAATACATAGAAAACGGCGACATAACGCTTATAGCGTCAACGACCGAGAACCCGTATTTTTATATTTACAACGCGATTCTCAGCCGCTCGACCGTGTTTGAATTCAAATTTGTCTCGGCAGGGGATGTCATTCCCGCAGTAAAGCGCGCGTTCGACTATATAGGCAACGAGCGGCACGAGACATATGATATAGAGGACGGAGTCATTGAGCACATTTCAAACGCCTGCGGCGGCGACGTCAGAAAGGCGATAAACTCCGTTGAGCTCTGCGTGCTCTCCTCGCCCGCCGACGAAAACGGCGTTTGCAAAATCACGCTCCGGCGCGCGCAGGAGCTGACCCAGCGCAGCGCAATGCGCTACGACCGCGAGGGCGACGAGCACTACGACATAATCTCCGCATATCAGAAGTCGATGCGCGGCTCGGACCCGAACGCGGCTCTCCACTACCTGGCGAGACTGCTCGAGGCGGGCGACCTTGTCAGCGCGTGCCGCAGGCTGATGGTCTGCGCGTGTGAGGATGTGGGACTCGCCTACCCTCAGATAATACCGATAGTAAAAGCCGCAGTTGACGCGGCCAATATGCTCGGACTGCCCGAGGCAAGGATACCGCTTGCGGATGCGGTAGTGCTTGTAGCGACAAGTCCGAAATCGAATTCCGCCTATAACGGGATAAACGCCGCGATGGCCGATGTGCAGAAAGGCCGCACGGGTCCCGTTCCGAGGCAGTTACAGAATGTCCACTGCGACGGCGAGGATAACCCGAACAAGGGACAGTTCTATCTCTATCCGCATTCATACCGCAACCACTGGACGCCGCAGCAGTATCTGCCGGACGCCATAAAGGACACGGTATACTACGAGTTCGGCGACAACCGAAACGAACGTACCGCAGGGGAATATTGGGAAAAGGTGAAAAAAGCAGCGCAAAAGTAAACTCTGCCGCAACGCGGCAAAAAGAAAGGATACCTGTTTATGTTCATCCCAATTCTCTCCGTCATAACGGCGGTATTTGCGACGCTCACAATTCTGCTGCGCCGCAAGGGAAAATCGTTCGAGGGTATGCTCTGCAAGTTCATATCGAGCTTCGGATTCATGTCCATGGCCTTTATCGGCTTCTGCTACCGCATTGACGAGGCGGACAAAGTGCTCCATCCGTTTTATTTTTGCCTCGTGGCGTTTGGGCTGCTGTTCGGACTCGGCGGCGATGTTTTGCTCGGCATAAAGGAAATAGCGCCGAAATACAAAACCAGGCTCATCGCCCTCGGAACATTCGCATTTTTAATCGGTCATTTCTTCTATCTCGCGTCCTTTTACATGGCTTATCCGAGATTTTCGATAATCCCGTACATAGCGGCTGTTATCATAACCGCAATAACGGCAGTAATAATGAAAGCCGTCAAGATGAAGCTTGACAGCAAAATGTTCGCTCTGAGCGTATTCTATTTCTTCGTCATCGCACTTTGCGCCTGCGTATCGGGCTATATGCTCTATCTCACGCGCTCGCTGACTTTCCTTATAGCCACCGTCGCGTCGGTGATATTCGTAATCAGCGACTCGGTGCTCGCGTTTGTCTATTTCACGCCCGTGAAAAGAAAGAACCCTCTCGTCACAATAGAGCTTGCAACCTACTACACCGGTCAGATTCTTATGGCGTCAACGGTGTACTTGATTAAATAACGCATATCGAAATAAAAATCACCGAGATCGGTCCGCTAACGGCTTTTCTCGGTGATTTTTTTGCCTCGCAATTCGCTCTCCGTCGCAACTCCTTCCTACAAACCGAAACAGCCGATAAAAACAATCTCGGTTTTTGAATTTGCCGGAGAAGAGGCGGCGTTAGTGCGATTCCACAAATTCAACTATTATCTTGCACCTTGGATCGTCCTGCCTACGCTTTGCTATCTCATATGCTTTGTCGAGATATGTTTTGTCTTCTGATAGATGGAAGAAAAGGAAAAAACTTGAAGCAAGATCCGGTTCATAGGCATCAGCATTCTTTGCCGCAAGACGTTCATATATCGCCATCGAATCGAGATAATATTTCTCGGATTTTTTAGGCTGACATTGATCTTTATAGAAATTGCCTGCGTTGTTATAACTACCAGCAAGATACGACTCATAGGCCTCGGCGTTCTTTTTCATGAGATGCTCGTATATCTCTATCGCGGAAAGAATATATTTCTCTGCTTTTTGGGACTGATTTTGATCATCATAGAAAAGGCCTATATCGTTATAAATAGCTGCAAGATATAACTCATAGGCATCCGCGTTCTTTTTCATAAGACGTTTATATATCGCCATCGAATCAAGATAATATTTCTCTGTCTTTTCGGGCTGACCATGTCTGTGATAGAAAATGCCCATATTGTTATAACTCTTTGCCAGATCCAACTCATATACATATGCGTTCTTTTTCACAAGGCGCTCATATATCTCTATCGCAGTAAGATAATATTTTTCTGCTTTTTCTGGCAGGTTTTGATTGTCATAGAAAACACCCACATTGTTATAACTCATCGCAAGACCTGGCTCATAGGCATCAGCGTTCCTTTTTACAAGGCGTTCATATATCTCTATCGCGGCAAGATAATATTTTTCTACTTTTTCTGGCAGGTTTTGATTGTCATAGAAAACACCCACATTGTTATAACTCATCGCAAGACCTGGCTCATAGGCATCAGCGTTCCTTTTTACAAGGCGTTCATATATCTCTATCGCGGCAAGATAATATTTTTCTACTTTTTCTGGCAGGTTTTGATTGTCATAGAAAACACCCACATTGTTATAACTCAT
>ERZ825670.808-NODE-808-length-38491-cov-3.372411_pt1 | contig 38491 bp, 25 predicted proteins | sample MGYA00519929_ERZ825670 | MGnify/ENA primary metagenome ERZ825670 (study PRJEB31778, sample SAMEA3449207) | human gut metagenome | biome: human gut; feature: human-associated habitat; material: faeces | place: United Kingdom | collected 2010/2012 ...
GATCGTACAATCGACCATACCTTCGAACGAACGCAGCATCGGCAGCAGCGAATCGACCGAAGGCATCAGGGAGATCAGCCGTTCGACCTGCACGCGGCGGAGCTCCAGATCGAAACCCGTGACAATGTCGTCGCGGCTGCGAGTGGCATAAAGAGCCGTCAGGCTCATATCGCCCGCATTGGTTTTCGCCTGCAAATCCTTTAGCTGGACGCAACGGTCGCGGGCAATCAGATCGCCCGAAAGCGAATGTAGCACCAGCGTAGAGTAACGACCGTAGCGAACGCAGAGACCGACATGCAGATCGATATTGGACGGGATGACGATCAGCGGACTACCGGCCGAATCGGCATCAGCCATCCCGCTGCCTTCCTCGATGAGCTGCTGCAAGCGCTCGCTGCTCTCGGCCTCGGCCAGCGATTGCCGGTATTGTTCGGACTTTTCGCCGTAAGCCGCACCGGCCATTGCCGCACGAGCCAGCTCGTTGAAGTTCAGCGTATCGGATTCGATTTCCATATCCACCTCGAGCACGCCGCGCCCGGAGAGCGCCCGCCTGAGATTCCCGATGCGTCCGGTCAGTTCAAGCGACGAGACTCCGGAACGTATCTGGGTATTTTTCAGTTCGATCTCATTCGTCGTAAAGCGCATATCCACTCGACGCAACCGGTTCGGAAGCGGGAAATAGGGCGTAACGACGCGCCCGCCCGCAGCCTTCACCGAACCGTTCGCATCCCAACGGCGCAACATCTCGCCGAGCGACCGGTCGATCCGCATATCGATATCCGACCCGGCGAAATCGTCCTGACGGGCCATCGTACCGCGACGTCTCTGCGCTCTCCAGTGAGCGAACAAAGAATCCCGCGCAACGGCGGGATAGACCCCCTGCAACGAATCGAGCAGCAGACGACGGCGCGCCGAATCGAACCGACGGGCCGCCAGCGTAGCGCTCATATCGACATGGCTGCCGAACAGATCGTAACGCTCCACTCCGTTTCGTACATTCATCATCCGGGCATCGTAGGAAAGACCGAGCAAAGGTACGGCGGTATTCCCGGCAGAAGGTTCGATGCGGAAAGTGCTTTGGACCGAATGCAGCCTCAGCGAGGAAGAGTCGGACAAGGAAACTTCGAAATAACGCGCCCCTACCCCTCCGGCCAGCGGGTGGACGACCGTCGTGTCTCCTCCGAGCGATGCCGCGTCGCTTCGGACCCCGGCGCCGACTTTCGAAGCGATCAGCCGCAGCTGGTTCTTCCAATCGACATGCATCGTATCGGCCGTTACGACCATGCGGAGCGTCTGCAAGCCGTCGAAACTCGTAGAATCGTTCCTTCCTTCTTCCGAACCGAAAGTCAGCACGCCTCCGCGGACCATTAGAGAAACGGTATCCTCCGGCATATCGATCCCGATGTCGTCCAGGGTCACCCGACCGCCCAAACGGACCTGACCGATATGAGCCATATTCAGCTGACTGAGCCGGAAACGGGCGCCGGCATCGATACCCAGACGGCCCCGAACCCCGATTCCTCGCTGCGACGGGAACAAGACGGACAACGTGTCGAGATCGACCGCCCCGGCCACCCTCGCCGCTACGGACGGATCGCCCAACGCATTCCAGACCGTCGCATCGGCATCCAGCGTCATGCCGGCTCCCTGCATGAACAGACGTCTCAGTACGAACCCTATCGAATCGGGCCGGGCCGAACGGTAGAACAGCGAGGCGTCGAGAGCCAGACGGTCGAGACGGGTCTTGGCATTCCTATACCCGAGATAGCCCCCGTCGGTCTTCAACTCGACCGAGAAATCGGGCAAACGGCCGTCGGACATACGGTAGCTGCCCCTGACATTCACATTCATATCGAGGGCGATGTCCGTTTCGATTCCTTTCAGAGAAGGGGAAAGACCTTCGGGTATCAAACCGATCAGCCGGGCGACAGAAAGCGGCCGAATACGACAGTTCAGACGCGAATCGATACTGTCGGCAGACAGGTCGACCCGTCCGTCGAGACGCACCGGAATGCCGCCCGCTTCGAGCGTCAGCCCATCGAACAGGATTCCTCCGCGCCGGCGGGTATCGAACGCGAATCCCCCGTGCAACGAGACGGGCAAATCTCGACAAAAGTCGAGCGTATCGACCCGGACACTGCCCCGGCTCTCCCAGTCGATCCGGTAGGTCTGGCCGGAAGTCCCTTTCAAGCTCAGCATGTTCAGATCGAGCTCGGCTTTCGTGCGGTCGGGACGGCTGTCGTAGACGATATGAGCCGTGTCGCGCACCGTCAGGCGGGCGACGTGCAGATAAAAGTCGGAAGCGGAAACCGTATCGTTTTCGGAGGAAACCGTATCGGCCGCATAGATTTCCCAGTTCGCCCGCCCCGATGGGGCCACATAGGCATAAACGCGGGGACGGCGCAGATCGATCCGGCGGACGACCAAGCGCGAAGCGAGCAGCTGGGGCAGATCGAGCGCCAGCGTAAACTCGTCGAAACGCAACAGCGTATCGGCTGCGGCGGGTATTTCCGCGCGCAACGAATCGGGCAGGCCCTCGAAGGCCCGGGAAACGATCTGGCCTCCTTTGAGACGAACGCCCACGTTAGGGAAATGCCGTACCAGCGAAAGCGATACGGTATCGAACCCGATCCGAGCATTCAGCACCCGGCTGGCATACTCGTTGACGAGCGGCGTCAGACGGGCGGGGGTAAGCACCAGAGCCACGCCGCCCAGAACCAGCCCGGCCAAAAGGATCAGCGAAGCCAAAGCGACCAATGAAATCTTAGCAACCCGGCGGCCGACCCATCTCGGCGGACGCACGGGCATATCGTCTTCCTGCACGGATCGGACGGAAGGATCGGACGGTCGTCGTGTCATAAGCCTGTACGGAAATATTTCTCACGCAAATATAGCAATTTTCCGCGCGCCTGTCGCATCTCCCTATCGCGGAAGATACCCGCACGGAAAGCCCGTTCACGCCCGGCCGAACTCCGCGCGTCTTTCGGCACCGTACAGTCTTTCCGTTCCGGAACCGGCTCCGAGCGAAAGCCGGCAACGGATTCATGGAAACGGCTTATATTCCCACGAAGAAATGCCACGGCACAAGCCGAAAACCGAAGCAACTACCGCTCCGATTCACAAAGCCGCCGGCCGACGCAAAGCCTGCCCGGCATCTCTCCGCGGAACGCTCGTCCGAATCGGCTACCCGTCAATGTTGTCCGCGCGCTTCGAGGTAGCGAATCAGAGGCCCGGGCCGGTCGGTCTGGATAATCCGTGCGCCCAGCGAGTCGATCAGCACCCCGTATACGCTGTCGGGTTCCGTCTCGGCCCGGTCGTCGTAGCGGCTGCCGGCCATGCCCTTCCACATCGTGTTGTACCAGATCAGCGCCCGACCGGCGAGCATCTTCTCGGCTTCGAGCGGCACACGCGTCGTATCGTTTCCATAAAGCAGCTCGTAAGCCGCCGGACGTATCGTTTCCTGAAAATCGGCAATCGCCTCCAACGCCCCCTCCTTGTCGAGATGGACGATCGGCATGTAGACGATCCGGTCGAGGTACTTCCCGAGCGCTTCCTGCACGCGGTCGGTCGGCTGCGTTCCCTTCATCAGCACCTGGCGGGCGACTCCCAGCGAATCGGCCAGAAAAAACACATCGTCGAAAATATCGAAGCCCTTGTCGATATTGAACAGTATCCGGTCGCGTCCGAGCTCGAACACTTCGTCCAGCGTCGGCACGAGCAAGTCGGTCAGCGTACCGTCGGGAGCTTTCAGCCGGCATCGGCGGATCGAGTCGAACGTCAGCGAGGCCACCTCGCCCCGACCGTTCGTCGTCCGGTCGATCGTCGCGTCGTGCATCAGCACCAGACGTCCGTCGGCGGTCCGACGAATGTCGATCTCGACGACATCGACCCCCATCTCGATCGCATGCCGCATGGCGGGCAGTGAGTTCTCGACGCTATGCTTCCAGTCTCCCCTATGAGCGACCACCACGACCGAGGAGGTATTCGGATCGCTCAGCTTCCGCAGAATGCTGTCGACCCGTGTCGGCTCCTGCGCCTGAGGAGCGCCGGAACAAGAAAAGGCCGCGAATCCGACCGCCAGAATCAACCATAGATTTTTCATAATCAACAATGCGTTAAATTTCGGGACATATCTCTTCCTCCTCGCGTCAGACAAGCGGTATTCCTTCGGAAGAAACGATCCGGACCGGCAACCCGCCGAGCAGGGCATCGTCGCGAAGCGTTACTCGAAAGGACCGTAGCGATCGGGAAAAATTCCCTGATAACCTTACACAAAGGTAAGAATTTCGGAATAATCGCCACGCTTCCCGAAGTAAACTTATCGTAACTTCATCCGCCGGCTTCCCCGTCCCCGACACGAAACAACGAGCCTCCCGTACGCCACACCGGACCCGCACGAGGCCATTCCCCTTCTGCCGGAACAAGCGTCCGGGCAGGAAAACGAAGCCGGCCGGTTCAAAAGAACCGGCCGGCCGCTATCATCCCGACTGAAGACTTCCGCCTCGTCCTTAGAACGCTTTCTTATAAATGGCGAGAATCTCCTCTACGTTCGTCTGACGGGGATTGCCCGGCGTGCAGACATCGTTGAAAGCCGCCTGCGCCAGCGTCGGCAGACCGCTTTCGGGAACGCCGATCTCGCTCAGGTGCTGCGGGATGCGAACACGGATAGCCAAATCCTTCACGGCCTTGACTGCGGCATCGGCAGCCTCGTCGTCACTCATGGACGACGTATCGACGCCCATCGCTTCGGCAATCGTGCGATACTTGGCCTTGGCGGCCTCCTTGTTATACTCCATCACGAACGGCAACAGCAGCGCGTTGGCCACGCCGTGCGGAATGTCGTAGTAGGCGCCCAGCGGGTGAGCCATGCCGTGCACCAGTCCCAGCCCGACGTTCGAGAATGCCATGCCGGCGATGTACTGAGCCGTCGCCATGCCGTCGCGGGCCTCGATATCGGAGGGATTCTCGACGGCCTTGGGCAGCCACTTGGCAATCATCTCGATGGCTTTGGTCTCGAACATATCGCTCATTTCCCATGCGCCCAGCGTAATCAGGCCCTCGATCGCGTGCGTCAGCGCATCCATGCCGGTCGATGCGGTCAGGCCGCGCGGCATCGAAAGCATCAGCTCGGGATCGATGATCGCGAGCGTCGGGATGTCGTTCGGATCGACGCATACCATTTTCTTGACGTTCTCCTCGTCCGTAATCACGTAGTTGATCGTCACCTCGGCAGCCGTGCCGGCCGTCGTCGGCAGCGCGATGACGGGAACCGACTTTTTCTTCGTATTGGCTACGCCCTCGAGCGACACCACGTCGGAGAACTCGGGATTGTTGATGATGATCCCGATCGCCTTCGAGGTATCCATCGACGATCCGCCGCCGATCGCGATCATGAAATCGGCTCCGGCCGCTTGGAACGCGGCGATGCCGGCCTTCACGTTCTTCACGGTGGGGTTCGGCTTCACTTCGTCGAAAATCTCGTAGGGAATGTTCGCGTCCTTCAACACGGCGATCACCTGATCGGCCACGCCGAACTTGATCAGATCCTTGTCGGTTACGATCAGCGCTTTCTTGTAACCGCGCTTGGCAACCTCTTCCGCGATTACCTTTCTCGAGCCGGCTCCGAAATAGGAGGTCTCGTTGAGAATCATTCTGTAAGCCATAACGATTATATTTAGTTTAGTTGATGTTTTAGATATTTTTCCGCGCACAAAAATAACACATATATTCGCCAATCGGAAGATTTTTTTCAAGTCTTTCGACCCGAAAGCGAATTTAGGTGCCGCCGGAGCGACCGCAAGGCCGCAACCGGGCCTGCCGGAACCCTGTCCGATCCGAAAAGGCTGGATACCGTGACCCGATCCATCCCGCGAACGCTCCGGAAACTTCCGTCGGAGACCCGCCGCTCCCTGTCCCGGCCGAACGGAGCGAAACCGTCGGCGAAACAAGCCCGAGAGCGAATCGGTCCCATTTCTCCCCTCCCGGTCCGGGAAGCGAAACCGGAAACGGACAAGACGCAAACACGGTACTCACTATCCGGAACATGTCCGGCCTTCCTGTAGCCCGGACACGCGCGGACGGCATCGGACGACAAAGCGGTCGGCCCGAAGCCCGTACCGTCCGAAACCCGCACCGGGCCCCGGCAGGACAGACCGCAATCCATGAAAAAGAAGCTCGCGGAACCTTCCCGGTTCCGCGAGTCTTCCTCGCCGTTCATGCCCGAACGACTACCGGATCTCGAACGTATAGCTGCCGGACGGGAAGCGGTACAGCGGCGAACCGAGTCCTTGTCTGGCAACCGGATAGTCCGTCGGATCGAAAGTGCGGCCGTCGACCGTGATGTTCTTGCCCTCGGGAAGCGCCACGAGGCCGGAAGCATTGGCAGGAATAACGATTTTCCACCGCAGCAAGCCGTCTTCGTTGCGCCAGCCGCTTTCGACGAGGCCGTAGGGCGTATCGAGCGTAGCCTCGGCCCAGCGAAGCTGGCCGGTCATCGTCGGCTCGAAGCGAATCACCTTGAATCCGGGCCCCGAAGCGTCGGGACGGATGCCGGCAATGTCCTCGTAGAACCAAGCGTCGTATCCGCCCTGCATCGGATGACTCATCGAACCGTAAACCATGTCGGAATGTGCGCTGTCAATGGGAAGAACTTCCCACAGCGTCGTAGCGTCGCCAGCGATCCACATCCACTCGAAGCTGTTCTCGCCCTTTTTCGTGAATACGCGCCAGGCCGCCTCCGGATTACCGTATCGCGACAGAGCCTGTCCGATCCGCCCGAGACCGAAAATACCCGTATGGATGAATCCGTCGTACTTTTCGTCGATATTGCGCACGATCGCATCGGACACGGCATGCTCGTCGCCGGCAGGCACAAGTCCCAGATCGAGCGCCATCGCATCGGCCGTTTGGCTGCCGAATGTCTTGTTCTTCCCGTCATAGAATTCCGCAACGAAAGCGCGGCCGATCCGATCCCGCAAATCGGCGTAACGGGCCGAATCCTCGGTGTTTCCGAGCACCGCAGCAGCCTTGGCCACGATCGAGGCGTCGAGGTAGTGGAAAGCCGTCGAGCTGAGCGGGATCGGACAATCGATCTTACCCGGCGGACACCAGTCGCCCAGGCCGTAAGGCACGATATGGCTCTCGGTCAGAGCCTCGACATGATCGACCCATTGCTTCATCTCGCCGTAATATTTCCGAAGCGCATCCTCGTCATCGTAATAGAGGTACATATACCACGGAAGCTGCACGACGGCCGTACCCCAGTCGGGCGACGCAACGCCGCACAGGCGGCGGCCCGGCGAGATCATGAACGGAATGCCGGGCTGCTTATCGGCAAAATAGAACTGCGTGTTGTAGAGTTTCTGATGCAGCGTATTCTCCAAAAAGACGGAGGACGTCGAGCTGATGTCGGCCATGTACTTGGCCCAGAAATTACCCATGTCGTAATTGAAGCTCTCGAACGGGAACACGGCATGCGCGTCGCCGAGCCAGCCGCAACGCTCGCGGTGGGGACAGTCGGTCGGCAAACCGTGCGTATTGCTCAGCATCGTGCGTACGGCCATCTCGTGCAGACGGTTGATCTGCTGATCGGAACACTCGAAGCTGCCGCGCCGGGACACGTCGGTATGCACGACGACCGCCCTGAGCCACGAGGTATCCGGCTGCGTCGCCGCGCCGGAAAGCTCCAAGTAGCGGAAGCCGTGATACGTGAAACGCGGAGTCCATGTCTCGCGTCCGGTCCCCTTGCAAACGTATTCGTCGGTCTGTACCACACCGGTAGCGCCGACGCCGGTCGTCCGATAATCGATCGCGCGGCGGTTGTCGTCAAGCCGCTCGCCCATGCGCATCCGAAGGCGGGTGCCCTGCGGCTGCTCGACGGCCAGCCGGGGTACGGCGGCCACGTTGACGCCGAAATCGAAAATCCAGTTGCCGACGGAATCCTGCCACATGGCTACCGGAGCGATTTCCTGCTTGAGCCGGATCGGCTCCATGACCTGCGGAACCAAGCGCGCGGGAATCACGCCCTCGGCCGGACGAACGCTCTTCCAATCTCCGGAAGGCGTTCCCGGCGAAGCCCAGCCGGCGATCTCGCGGTTCGCATCGTAAGACTCGCCGGCGTAGAGGTTCGCGCTCAGCACCGGTCCCGGAGCCCACGTCCACGTACTGTCGGTCGCCACGATCCGCTTCGAGCCGTCCTTGTAGGTAATCTCCATCTGCAACAGCAGCATCGGCTTGCCGTAACTCATGCCTGCGCTCCACACTTTGTCCTGATTGTACCAGCCGTCGCCGAGCATCACGCCGATGCAGTTATCCCCTTTTTCGAGCAGATCCGTCACGTCGAACGTGCTGTAAAACGCGTACTGCTCGTAATTGGTCTGAGCAGGGTCCAACACGCGGGTCTCGTCGACGAGCCGACCGTTCAGATAGAGATCGCCGCACCCGAGTCCCGACATATAGACAACGGCCCGCTCGGGCTTGGTTCCGGAATTCGACGCATCGAACTCCTTGCGCAGATACGGCATGGGGGAATTTTCGCCCCACTCGGAGGTGATCCACTCGGCCTGCCAGCGGTAGGCCGTATCGGGACCGACCGAAAAACGGGCCGGCTCGCTCCACGGAGTCACCTCGTCGGCCGCGTTCCAAACACGGACGCGCCACCAGTAGAGCTTGCCCGGCTCGAAAACGACCCCTTCGGGCACGATGTTCAGCTGACGATCGGACAACTGTTTCTCGGAATTCCATACGTCGGCCCGGCCTTTTTCGAGCGACTTTTTGCTCGACGCGATCTCGACTTGCCAAGCCGTCTGCACGACATTCCGCGCATCGGAGGCGATACGCCAGCTGAGCGACGCCTTATCCACTCCCTCGGGATCGATCAGGTTGCGGCAACGCAAGCCGACCGCCTCGGTCTCTTTCGCGAGCTTACCGCCGTCGGACCGCTCCGTACCGCAAGAAACGACGGCAAGAGCGACCGTAAGCAGCAGCCCGCTCGCAATACGGTTGATTTTCATAGCATTTATCGGTTTAGGTTAGAATTGCACTTATTTTATCCGGCGAACGATCATACCTTCGTAGGGCCCCAGCGTGAGCTCCGAGGAAGCCGCGAGAGGCCCGACCTCGCCGTTCTGAGGGTTCCACAACTCGAGTTTCCGCGCCCCGGGAAAGCTCAGCTTCACGCTTTGGGCCCGGTCCGTGTCGTTAGTGACGAAATAGACATCGCGGCCCCCGATCCGCTTATGAGCATAAAGAATATCCCTGTGAGGCGCAAAGACGATATCGCGCGTAAGAATGCCTTCGAGCAGCGTATTCAGCCGTCCGGGCTCGAACTGCGGTTCGTAATAGACGGCCGGGCGAACAGGTCCCGCGCCGCCGGCGAGCTCGTTGAAGCGACGAACGATCCCTGCGGACGGAAATTCGTCCGGCGAATTCTTGGGCAGGGCGTTCAGTACGACGAGGCGTCCGCCGTCGAGGACGAATTCGGCGATCCGGTCCATAGCCTGCTGCGACAGCGTTTCGACCCCGGGCAGAATCAGCACGTCCCAGCGCAGATCGCCGTGTACGAGCCAGCCGCCTTCGACCTCGGACTCCTCGACTCCCCGGGAATCGAGATAAGAAAATTCCCAGCCGTTGTCCATCAGACAGTCGCTCACGCGGTCGAACAGCCGCGACAGCTGCTGCGCCTCGGGCGCGCCTCCGGCAATATCGTCCCAGCTCAGCAATCCGGACGGGAGCGGGCGGAATTTCGTCCACAGCGTCTCGATCGGATAATACACCGCGATGCGCGATGCGCGAACGCCGCCCGACAGCATCCCGACGACCCGGGCCACATACTCGTTGACAGCCGTGCGCCCGGCGGCATCCTCGTGCTGAAGCTGCAGATAGTTGTTGAAATCGGTCGCGCCGCCGAGAATCATCCGATTCAGCGTACCCTTGACCTGCTGCGTGGGAGCCTCCTTGCCGCCGTGGAAAGGATAGTCGGAGATCGGACACGACTCGACCATCATGCGCGAGCGGCCCTCCAGCTCGGCCGCCGACGAAGCCAGCCGCGACGAGTACAGGTAACGGCGCGTAAAGGCGGGCATTCCGGTCAGGTTGTCGATTCCCGGAATATCCATAGCCCGGTAGCACGCCATGATGTCGCCGTAAAGCGGCACGTGGGCCATCATGCACTCCTCGAGCAGCAGATGTCCGCCCGAGAGAAGCTTCTGCGTATGGCAATAGTCGCGTATCTGTCCGAAATAGTTGCGGGTCAGCAGATCGGCAACGACCCGGAAATAGCGATAGCGGAGCTTCTGTCCTTCCGGTCCCTCGTCCAGCATCAGCCTCAGCAGTCCGTCCTCCAGCGAGAGGCCGTACCGGCTGCGGAACTCCGCCGAGACATTCTCCTTCCAAGGATAGACGCCATAGCCGGGATTCTGATACGGCTGAGCCATCAGCGACGGCTCGTCGGTGAAGGTCGAGGTGAACAGTTCGCCCAAAGGCTCGTCGAACGCGGAGGCATAGCGGCGGTGCGTCGTCTCGATAAAACGCCGCGTCACGTCCTCGAGCAGCAGACTCGGATAGCGCAGGGCGTATCCTCCGCCCCGGTCGGTCCCGGCCTGATAGCCCTCGTACAGCGCCGAGCGGTTGATCTCGGCCACCGTCCAGCGGCCCTCGGGCGCAAGCCAGCGCAGGCGGCCGTCGCGGACAAAAGCAGACAGATCGAGCGAGCGGTCGTAGTCGAGACCGCACTCGGTCACAGGCAACGCCCGTACGAGCACTCTCTCGCCCGGCAAGGCCGCGAGGTCGAGCGTCGTTCCGCCCCGAACGGTCGTATCGCGGAACAGCAGGCCCTCGGCTTCCCACTCGGGATGTCCTTCGAGCACATAGGTATGGGCCATGCCCGACGGATAGGAACGCTCGTCGTAGAGCCACAGATCGAGCCCTTGCTTCTTGGCGGCATGCACGAAGCGGTTGAAAACGGCCAGTTCGTCGTCGCTGCGCAGATAATCGTCCGGATTGACATTCGTGGCCATGCCCCGATAGCCGTTATCCAGAATCCATCGGATCATCGAATCCTGCGCGCGCTCCTCGCGCGGCACGCTGTGTCGGTTCACATTCATCCGGTAACGCAAGGAAGGGTTCCGGAACTCCTCGCGCAAGGCTTTCGGGCCCTGCGCGGCCGAGACGTTCGCGAGCAGAAGCGCGGACGCCAGCCACCATGGTTTCATCATTCGCATAAGCAGACCGAATCGTTTGAAGTTGTCTTATCGAGCATCTCGCTTATCCGTTCGTACGAGCGGACCGTTCGTTCCGCCTCGCCGAAATTCAAAACGACATACTGTCCCGATCGTTTTCGCATATAAATGTACGGGCCCTTGTCCGAGGTCAGCATCAGCTTCGCCGTACCGATACCTCTCAGCCGGAAATAGCCCTTGCGGATCGTTCCCGTGCCGAGCCCGTCCGTCCGTTCCTCGACGAAAGGCAGCGTGTCGGCCAGACGGACGGAAAAAAGTTCGTTCCACAGAATCCGTTCCCCATAGGCCCCGCCGATCCGCAACCGGTCCGACGACAGACTCAGCGAAGGGTCCCGCAGGGAAAAAACGGCATACCCTGCCACGAGAACCGGCAGGCCGAACAGCAAAGCCCAAAGAACCGGCACGACCGCCGTGGAGGAACTCCGCTGCGATTCGCCGACCGAAATTCTTACCGCCGCGATCAGAGCGACCAGGGCGGGTGCGATCAGAAACAGCCACGATACCTCGCGCCATCCCTGCGCAAGCGTCAACGTTCCCCCGGCAGCCGTCACGAAGGCAGCGCCCAGAAAAGTCCGCAACACGACCCGTCGCGCTTTCCGCCCCGCACGCCCGGCATCCGACGACGAAACGCAGCGCGAAGACATGCGCGGGTTTCTCCCGACGATAAGTCCCGAACCGGCCAAAAGACCGGCTACCAGCCATATAGCTGCAGCCATTCCCGTATCCTTGTACAAACGCATTTCCGCGGCAGACACGATCGCCCCCCGAATATCGGGTACGACCGCGCCCCGACACGACCATCCCGACCCAAAGCCGAAAAAGGAAGCGCGAAATCCGTTACAAGATACGAAAAATAGACGGCATGACCAACGGAAAGGTGTACGCGAAAAAAGATAAACGACGATTCGCGGACAAAACGGAACGAGGATTTCCGCCCCTCGCCTCGCAAAGCCACGTCCGAAAACCCGTCCGTCGGGTCTTTCTGACCGCAATCCGAGAACCAGACCGCGGGAAACGTTTCCGAAAAAACAATAGCGGAGAGGATGTCCGGCCGGACATCCTCTCCGCTATTGTTCAACTCCTAACGGGCTTCCCGGCAAGAGCTCCTGCGCGACGTGCAAACGGACTCCGCATCTCCGCCGGAAAATAGTTTCCTATCAGTACCGAATAGTCCGGACATGATTCCGGTCATACTCGATACGATGTTTGTCGAGCATTTCGAAATCTTCCGGCTCGAGCCCCGAGTTGTAAAACTCGACCGCCTCGTTGTAATCGTTCAAATACATCCGTCGCAGCACGGGGACGAAGCCCGCGCTCGTAAACGCCTGCGTCGAATCGACATAGGGGCTCCGCAAGGAAGCGATGTCGGCCAGATTATGGAACACGGAGGCCGACGTGGCAGGCTTGCCGCAGTTCTCCCGCGCAGCCCGGTACTTTTCGGGGAACAGCTCGCGGTAACGGTCGGAAAACCATGCGAAGCTGGCCACATGAAGCTGATAGTAAGTCGGTGTGGGAGAGGCGTGCAAAAAGCGGTTCCGGTCGTCGTCCATCAGGTCCTCGCCATGATCGGAGCAGAAGAAAAGGGCCGTAACGGCATCCGTGCTGTCGAGTACGGAAATGACCTGATCGAGCACATAGTCGGTATAGCGGATGCTGTTGTCATAAGCGTTGCGCACCTTGTCCTTGGTCTCGCGGTTGACGGCCGACGCATCGTCGGGCGTGAAGAAGGCGAAATCCTTCGGATAGCGCTTGGTGTAATCCATATGCGAGCCGTACATGTGCAGCACGACGAACAGACTGCTGTCGGTCGAAGCGACGGCCTGCCGCAGAATCGGCAACATGTCGCCGTCGGGCCGGTTGTCGGTATAGAGCTGTCCTTCGCGCGGAGATATATCGACCCGCCGGTCGGCCTCGGCGGAGAAATAGTCGATCAGCGAGCGGTTCGGAACCTGATTCGAAATATACAGCGTAGCGAACCCCGCCTCCTTGAACGCGGTGATGATGCTCTTTTGTTCGAATATATCGTTTTAATTTTCAGCCGAAACGGACGAAAGAATCACGGGCACGCTCTTATGCGTCGCGTTGCACTGGGTCAGCATATCGCCGAACGGGACGACCCCGTCGCGGCGCTCGAGCATGGGCGTAGTCTGTCTCGGGTAGCCGAGCAGGCTCCACGACGGAGCCCGAGAAGCCTCGCCGACCACCATCACGTAGATTTCGCGGCCGTCCGGCACGCTGTCGCGCGTCACGCCGAAACGAAAATCGCGGGAAGTCTCGGGATATGCGTTGCTTTGCGCCCAACGGTCGAGCGAAAGACGGATATTATAGATCACGTTGACGGGGAAAATATGATAGCGGATGCCGAACCCCGGATGGCGGGCATACGAGACGCCGGCCATTCCCCCGCCGAGAATCAATGCGGCAAGAGCCCCGAGCGCCGCCCGACGGCGGAACGGGGCCGAAAGCCGGTCCCTAAGCAGCAGCGAGCGGACAGCCAGTACGATCAGCGGGACGTAGAGAACGATGACGAATACGATCGAGGGCCAGATGTTGCCCAGCAGCTCGCCGGCCTCGGAGGCGTTCGTCGTAAAAAGATTCGTGAACATGTCCACCGCGATGATCGACCCGCCGAACAGATACAGCAGCACGATCTGGAACGCGCCGAGAACCATCAGCGGAAACGAACAAAGCATCAGCAGCCCGGGCCGCTTCAGCGCCACGGCGAGCAGCAGATAGACAGCTCCCGGCATCAGTAGCGAGGCGGTCACGGTCGTGAACGAATAAGGCTCCGTAATAGCGAGCAGCACGTCGGGCAGCAGCATCACGACGACATACACGACGACGATCGCGCTCTGCCTGTTCCACCATTTGTGCAATTTATCGAATGACATGGTTCAATTCCGTTTTGAGTCGAGACATCCGGCGGTCTGCTGCCCTCGGGCAGCAGACCGCCTCAGAACGCCTCGTTGATACTGAACAAAAATCCGTTCTGGTCCTTCTTGCCGAACCCGTAGTCCAATCGGACGTTCATCCGCTTCTTGAACTCCCAGCGGTAGCCGATACCGTAGTTCGGCAGCGTATGCTTCCAGTTGAACCGCTGAATGGATGGAAAGACATTGCCCGCTCCGATCCAAACGGCGATACCGCTGCGTCCGTACACCTTTTGCCGCAGTTCCACCTGCGCCTCGATCATCTTCTTGTCGCGGTAGCGTCCCTCGTAATACCCTCGCATCCGGTACGAGCCTCCGAGTAGCGAGAGCATGGTCCAGGGCGTGTTACCGTAATTGAACATCGCGTGCAGATCGTATGCCAGCACGCCGCCCTTCCATACCCGGTGGTATGCGTTGCCCTGAAACTCGGTCCGCGAGAAAGCTCCGTCGTTGCCGAAGAAACCCGGGAATATCCGCTGCTCGAGCTTGACGTATATGCCGCGCCACGCGTTAGGAATGAAATCGCGCGAGTCGTACAGCAAAAAAGCGGCCAGCCCGGTATTGATATAGCGCGTCTTTTGTCCCCGCAGATAGTCTATGTTGGAAAAATCTCTTCCCTCGATGTAGTTGAAGCTCGGACTGACCCCGAGATAGAAATTCTTCGACACGCGGAACATGAAATCGACCTTTATCTGGTTCTGAAGCCGCTTGTACGACTCGGCCTGATTATAGGTGGCGTCCCGGTACCCGATTCCCCAAAAAGCTCCCGGGAACGAGAAAAAATAGGCGGTGAAGTCCAGCCGGTACTTCGATTGTTCGAACAACGTATTGCCTCGCACGCCGAGCAGGTAGAACCCGGTCGTCGTAATGTCGCCGAACAGCGACACGTTCGACGGCGGGGTCAGCGTATCCCCCTTGCCGGTCCGGTACAGTCCGGCTGCCACCAGACCGAGTCCCAGCTTCGTGTCGGACGAGTAGTGCGGTCCGCCGATAATGCTGAAATCGAACTTCTTGGTCAGCGTCTTGTCCTCGTTCGCGCTTTCAAAATAATGGTAGAAGCGACGGAAGAAATTGTTCCTGCGAACGACCGTATCGCCCGTCCTCTTGATCCGGGTCAGATAGCGGTGTTTGACGACCGTATCGCCGGACGCCTTGAATACGGTATCGGACGAATAGCCGATCGTCGTGTCGGCAGCGGCCGCCGATACCGAAGACGAAGACCGGCCGTAAACCGGCAAACCGGTCACGGCCAAGAGCAGGATAGCGGACAGAAGGTTTCTTGCGTTTATCATACATGCGGCAGATTAATGCCGGGCACCTTGCCTCGGCGGCTTCGCCTCCGAAGGAGAACAGATGCAAAAGTAGCGAAATATCGCTCCCCGACCAAACTACCGGTATTTGTCGATCACCCGATAGAACTCGTTGATCTGCTGCTGTGCCATTTCGCCCTTGCTCATGAACTCAACCTCGCCGTCCTTGGTCACGAACAGCAGCACGAACTGGTCGTTGCAATCGCCCAGATCCCATGCCTTGCTCAGAATCCGGTCGGGATCGGTATAGATCGCTGCGCCGGTCTGTTTCACTTTCTTGCGGATCATCGCGCGTACGATCGAGTTCGGAAGCATCGGGGCGTCCTTCAGGTTCACGATGCCGAAACCGTAGATGTTCGGACTGTCGATCTGATTTTTCTCCAGATTCTCGCGGAACTCTTTGTTCTGATTGGCATGATCGGGATCGACGTAAAAGATCAGCAGGTGCTTCTTGCCGAAATACGGCATTTCGGCCGGCTCGTTGCTGGCGTCGTAAATCTTGACGGCGGAGACTTTCTTTTTAGCCGGACCGGCCGCCTCGCAGCGAACGGACGCCGACAAAGCCAACGCCAAGATCACCGCCCAAACGACATTCAACTGTTTCATGAATTACACGTTTTAAACCGGACAAAATTACCAACGAAAGCAGTGAAAAGGAATTTCTCCGTTGGTTCGTAACACGCTTTTTGTAGTCGGTTTCACCCGAAAACCGGAAAAACCGGCAAAAACCGAGCCTGTCCGTCTTAGTGGAACGGACATGAAACAGGAATGTTACATTTTATCCTTCAAATAGACCGTACGCGTGGCGAACGGCTTCACGCGAATCCGCTCGCCCCGGTCCGTCACGATCTCGATCGCCTCGGAAGGAGCGCTCACCGTATAGCGGATGCGGTCGCCCTCCGCCTGCCAGCGAACGGCGATCCGTTCTCCCGACGGGAGCGGAACATCGCCTTCGGCCTGTCCGAGCGAGCCGGGCAGCAGCTTCAAGTCGAACGAGTTCGTCTGTCTGTCGAACCGGGGATGAAGTCCCAGCACGTAGCGGGTCAGCTGCCAAGTCGGCGCGCCCGCCCATTGATGACAGTGCGTCCAGCGCGTATCGAACACCTCGACCCAAGTCGTGCGGCCCTCGCCCAGCGCCCAGCCCCAGCACGCGCGATACTGGTCGAGTACGAAATCGGCCTCGCCGCTCTCGAAAAGCACGGGAAACGCGTAATGGGCGAAATAGGGCGTGATCAGCCGGGGATTGTTGGCAGCCGGATCGCTCAGCCGGGGAGCGGTCGGATCGTTCGGAAAGCAGCGCAGAATATGCCGCTTAATGAACGCGACGGCTTCCTCCCGGCGGTCGTCGGGAACCAGTCCGGCGCGTAACCCGAGCACGGTCCGGTGATACCCCACCTTGTCCCAGTCGAAGCCGCAGGCGGCGTAGTAGCGGTCGAGAATCCGGCGGAAGCGGTCCGCCTTCTCGCGATAGTAGGCTTCCCGGTCGTCGAGCCGCAACTCGGACGACCAGCGTGTCATAGACTGCACGGCGATCATATAGTGCAGATTCAGCGCCATGTCGCACGGTCCGTCGTTCGGAACGTAGCCCCAGTCGATGAAGTTCCAGTACGGACATTCGCCCGAGATACCTTCGTCGGTCATGTAGCGGTCGAACGCCGCCACGTTACGCTCGGCAGCCTCGTACAACTCGCCGAGCAGCGTACGATCGCCCGTCAACCGCACGTAACTGAGGCAAGCCGGAACCCATTGCAGCGCATAGGAGGCCATGTACGACTCGCCGCCGGGACACAACCCGGCCACGAGCCCCGCGCTGTCGGCGCACTGGGCCGACTGGACGAGCCCGCGTCTCACGATCGCGATGTCCGAAAAGCCGGCGGCCCCGATCTCCATGCCGACGATGCCCACATCGCCGAGCCACTGGCCCCGCTCGCGCGTCGGATTGTCGATCAAAGCGTCCTCGCTGCAAGCCTTGTATGTCTCGATTCCCGTATTCCATATCCGCTCGAGCAACGTGTCCCCGCAAGCGAAGCGGCCCTCCGGGCGATCGTAATAGCTCCGCTCGACGAAGCGTTCCTCCAAAAAGCGCACGCTGTCGGGCGGCGCGATCACATGCACCTCGACGAAACGGCCGCCCTTAGGCACGAGCGGGAAAAATGCCTGCTCGCCGCCTCGCGCCACGAAACGGCACAGGTTGTACGAGTCGCCCGCCGACAGCGTGATCCACGGGGCCACCCGTCCGCCGCTGAGAAACTCCGAAAACGCGATCTCGACGACCGCTCCCTCGGGCAAGTCCATCCGCAAGCAGGGTCTCGAGAGCCGGACGCGCCCCAAATCGTAACGCCGCCAAACGCCCTGAGCCGGATAGCGGCTGTCGTCCAGATCGCGCAGGAAGAAACTCGCCCCGGGATTGTCGCCCGGGTAGCCGAACACTTCGGCGAGAACGCCCTTCCCGATCAGGCGGGGCGTCACGTCGAGACTGCGCACGGGCGCGATCCGCGACGGAGCGAACTCCCCGAGCGGACGACGGACGGAGACAGGCTCCGCCCACGACGAATCGTCGAAAGACGCCTGCTGCCAACCTTCCGGCAACCGGCGCGTATCGACCCACTCGACCCAGCCCAGCTGAGGATTGACCCTGCGGACCTGCGAAGCGTAGCCCTCGAGCGGAAGGCAGCGCCAGCGCACGGGCACCTCACGGTCGCCGACCGAAGCGCGCACGTACAAAAACGGCTGAATCTCGCGCAGGATGCGGGTCGCCACGCCCTCGTGCTGCACCTGCACGGCCAGCGCATGCTCGCCGGCCGCCAAGCGGACACGACGTGTCTGGTACTCGGGATACTTCGCCGCATAGCGGTCGGGGCCCTCGGTATAGTACGCGCCGTCGAGCCACACGACATACCACGAAGCCCCGCTCAATTGCAGATCGACCGTCGTGTCGGCATCGAGCGAGAAAGTTCCCCGGAAAGCGACATGCCGGTCAGGGGCGGCAACGGCCGAATCGGTCCACATCAGCCGGTCATGAATACCGGCCCGAACCGGCCCGGCAGCCCCCACAAACAACAGAAAGGCCCACACCCCGGCCCGACGGATCATGTTAAGAAAAGTCATAGCAGTATCACGTTAGTAGTTTTGCAAACTATCTCGAAGCGTCTGCAACCGGCTCGCCCGCCACCCCGAAGGACGGAAGCGGATCGGCGAATCGGCCACGCGGCCGCCATATAGTCCGGTCATCGGGCGCAAAGCTTTCCGAACCCTGCGACCGGAAAACGCGCACGCCGGAGCGTGAGCCGTACCGTATGCCTTCCCGGCCCGAAACGTCATCACTCCGAGTCCGCCAGCCTCGCCCGGACGGTCCCTCCGGATCGGCCGCACGGGCGCATTCGCCGGCAAGACCGCCCAAAGAGCGACCGGAATCGCCGCCATGCCGCATGGAGCCCGGCGAGCCCGCCGCGTCAACAGACCTTTATGAACGGTATGCCGAGCAGAAAGGCCAGTTGTTCGATCCGGTCCGAAAGATGTCCCGTGCCGATCGCGCAATGATGCGACGGACCGGCCTTGGCCCAGCTGTCCATAAAGGCGCGCGCGCCGATCGGAAAGCGATAGCGGCTGTTCGTATTGCCGATCTGAAGCGTCTTGCCTTCGACCGACTCGCCCTCGGCCGCAAGCAGGAATACGCCGTCGCGGCCCTCGACGACCGACAACAGCGTCACGGGCCCACGCCGGACGCTCATCTGGATCGACAGTCCCTTGCCCGGCTTGCCGTGATAGACCGGCAGCGGAACCAGACCCACGCGGCCCTCGGCCATCGCGAAATGAGCAGGCCCGTCATGTCCCCACAGCACGACGTCGTCATCGAAATCCATCGCATAGGGTTCGGAGAAAGAGCCGCCTCCGCCGAGCAGCGCCATGATCTTCATCGCATGAGCGTTCTTGACCTCGCACTCGCCGGCTACGGGAACTCCCCGCCCGGTAAGCAGCGTATTGCCGGCGATCACCGATGTGACGATGTTCTCGTAATCGCCCGTCCCTTCGTAATAATAAGCCATCGACCCGAGAGCGTGCCGGGCGACCAGCCCGTCGAGCGCCACCGACGTCCGTGCGGCCCGCTCGATCTCGGAACGTTCGCAGTCGGAAGCCACGTCGAACGTTTCATAGAACTCGTCGATCTTCACGGCGACCTGCTGCGGCGTCGCCTCGTCGCGCAATGTCTTCAGCTCGCACATTTCGAGCAGCTCGAAATGAGTGCCGAACACGCCCGAGAGGCGCGTCAAGTCGGTGTACACGTCGAGCATGCCGCAGTAATAGTGGCCGAGCACGCCCATGCGGTTGCGCCGCAGCTCCGATGCCGCCCGGGCGGCATCGACCCACGCCCCGATCCGTTTCCAAACCGCATCCTCCGCCAAATAGCCCGTGACGATATCGTAACGCAGTCCGAGCCGGTTGAACACGCAGGCCACCTCGGGCACCGAGCAGGCCTGGCAGTGGGCGAGCCACTCGCCGGTCATCCGTCCCCGGTCGCCCATCGCGTTGAGCCGGTCGTAGTCGATAGCCGGCTCGGGCTGCAGATTCAGCACGACGACCGGAACGCCCAACCGCTGTACGACGGGCAGTACGGTCGACGAAAGCGCATACGTCGATATGTAGAGGAAGACCAGTTCCGCACCGTTCTCGCGCAGCAGCTTCGCCGCCGCCTCGGCTTTGGCCGGCTCGTCGACCATCCCGGCGTCGACAACCTCGGCTCCCGTTTCGGCGAGCCGATCGGCTATCCGGCAGCGGTACCCCTCCAAACGAGCCAGCAGGCCCTCGAACTGGGTCCAATAAGTGTTCAGTCCTATTCCGAAAAGTCCTATCTTCATCGTTTCGTCATTTTTTAATTCCGGAGCACCCTCGTCCGTCTGCCGCAAGCCGCCGCAAAAGGTCTACGCTTTCCGGGAACGGGCGTCTCTTATTTACAAAGATAAACAATGGGAAACTTCCGGCACGTACTAAAATTGACCGGCAGGTTACGAATTTTGCCTCATACGCGCTTCGGCCCGTCCGTTTCGGGCACATTGCGGCGAATCCAAGCGCGGTATTCGAGCGGGCTGCGGCCGGTCCTTTTTTTGAAAAAGCTGGAAAAATAGCGGGACGAATTGAAATCGAGCGCATAGGCGATCTCCTTGACCGTCATCCGGTTTTCCGAAAGCAACTCCATGGCCCGGTAAAGCTTCAGTTCGATCAGATACTGGGCCGGAGCCATGCCCGTCAGGCGCTTGAAAGCCGAACGGAACCACGAATAACTGACATTCAGGCGCCGGGCGATCTGCTGAGCGGAAAGCGGCTCGGACAAATTGTCGATCATCATCAATTTGGCCCGGGCGATCTTGTCGCGCACGACCCCGTCGGAAGGCTTCTCCCTGCGGCTGCGGTTCAGCGCCAGCCCCATCAGCAGAGACACCGCCCCGCAAAGCACCTGCTGGTAGCAGGGGTCTTCCCTGCCGGCTACGGCCAGCGCCTCGCGGTAGACATCGACGGCCAGCGGAGAAAGTCCGATCCGGAACACCGGCGACTTTCCGCTGAAAAAGCCGCCGCCCACGCGGTCGTCGATCACCCGTCCCCGGAATCCGATCCAGTAGGCGCTCCATCCCGTTTCGGGACTGGGACGGTAAGTATGCCAGCCGCCGGGAAAGATCAGGAACATCGTACCGGCCGTCAGCCGGTAGCTGCCGCTTTCCGTGCGGAGCGTCCCCTCGCCGTCGACGACATAGATCAACTGGTACTCGTCGAGCACGCGCCCGGAAACAACGTCGAAATAGTAGCCGCGCGGATGAATCGGAGACGGATAGGCCTCGTCGGGGTCCACCCGCTGAAAGCCCACCGACGTGGCGGTAATGCCCCATCGGTGATCGCTCTCGTTAGCCACCAGGTATTTGAACTCGCTATGGTCCGATTTGTCCATGATCGTAAGAAAGTGAGCCCTCGCCCCATAAGCCCCCGGCGGTCCTACCGACTCGCCCGATAGCCGGACCGGCCTCCCGTGCCGGGGCACGTCCGCGCAGGCCCGCCTCGGCGCTGTGCTCCGATGACCAAAGATAGGTATTTTTCCGCATATTTCCGCCCCGAGCTCTTCCACATCGGCGAGTGGGGCGACATGCGCCCGTCCGGCGTAAATTCCGACATGGAACGCGGACGATCCGTGCCCTGCAAAACCGACCGCCATAACGAAGAAACGTCCGTTCCGACAAAAACGGCGAGAGGAACTCTCCGTCGTTTTCTGCCGACGATTCGATACGGACGACAGACAGACGAACTTCAGGAAAGTTCGGAAGGACTACGACAAAGGGGGACGGCCCGATCCAAGGTCATCCGCGAAACGGCATGTCGACGGATTTGCCACCGGCCTTCGTCCTGCGAGCACAACGCCGGCAACGCCAATATCCACAAATCCAAATCCTCATGCGACGAAGGACCGCAACTTTTGCCGCCCTCCCGAAAAGTCCCCCCGCTCGGCCGCGCCGGCAGGAGTCAACCGAGCACCGACACGTTGAAGAACTCCACGACGCCGACCGGCCCTCCGCTCTCGTCGGTCACGACGATCGAATGAATCTTGTGGGTGCGCATCATCTCCTCGGCCTCCGTGATCCGGGCGTCGGGCGAAACGGTCTTCGGACTGCGCGACATGATCTGCCGGGCTTCGATATTGAAAAAATTTTCCTTGTACTTGGTCATCGCGCGACGCACATCGCCATCGGTGATAACGCCCGTCAGACGCCCCTGTTCGACGATCGCGGCAATCCCGAGCCGCGCGTCGCTGATGCGGATAATCACATCGCCGAGCGTTGCGGTCGGCTCCACGCACGGAATGTCCTTGCGCATCACGTCTCGTACCCGGGTCAGCAAGCGGCGTCCCAGGCTGCCGCCCGGATGGAATACGGCATAGTCCTCGGGCCGGAAGTTCCGCTCGCGGATCAGCGCGATGGCCAGCGCGTCGCCCATCACGAGCATAGCCGTCGTCGAAGAGGTAGGAGCCAGATTCATCGGGCAGGCCTCTCGCGTGACGTTGACGTTCAAATGATAGTGCGCGTTCTTGGCCAGCGTCGACTCGGGATTGCCCGTCATCGCGATGATCCGGTTGCCGTTGCGCTGCATGAACGGAATCAGCCGCAGAATCTCGTCGGTCTGACCCGAGTTGGCCATCGCCAGCACGATGTCGTTGCGGGAGATCATACCCAGATCGCCGTGATAGGCTTCGCCCGGATGCAGAAAAAAGGCAGGCGTTCCGGTACTGGCCAGCGTAGCGGCTATCTTCTTACCGATCAGGCCCGATTTGCCCATGCCGGTCACCACGACCTTGCCCGTACAGGCCAGAATCGCGCGGACAGCGCCCTCGAAATCGTCCGTCAGCAGGGTAGCCAGCCGGCTGACCGCATCCGCCTCGGCGTGAATCGTATCGACGGCGCATTGTCTAATCTGACTCATATCTTCTTCGTTTTTAAGTTCGGAAACGGAAAGCGCAAAGCTACGAAAATAATTTAGAAGGTACCGATCAGCCCGTAGCCCTGCGTCGCGCAAAAGACCTGACTGTATATGTGAAACCCGGGCCGGGATGTCTCGATCTTGCGGTTGAGCTGCAGAATCGGATGCCCCGCACGTACGCCCAGATATTCCTGCAGGCGCTTGTCGGCCCGTATGGCGAACAGCTGCTGCGTGCCTCCGGTCACGGTGATCTGATATTGGGAGCGAAGCGAGTCGAACAGCGAGCGGTTCTCGAGATCGTAGTTCAGAAAACGCGGCAGCCCGACATTGGGCAGCATCGTGATGTCGAAAAATACCGGCACTCCGTCGAGCAGCCGCAGCCGCTCGAAATAGATGCATCCCGCACGCCGCTCCCACTCTTCCACAGGAAACGAGAAAGCCTCGGTCCACGTCCGCAGTTCGGGTTTCAGAATGATGTGCGTCGAGAAGTTCGGGCTGCCGACGGCCGCGCTCGTACCGGAAATCGACAAGATGCCGATTCCCTTGGGAGCGCCTTTGACAATGCTGCCTTTCCCCTGATGTTTGAATATGAACCCGTCCGAAACGAGCTGGTCGAGCGCCTTTCGGACGGTCGGCCGCGCGACGGAGAACCGGGCGCACAACTCGTGCTCGGAAGGCAACAGATCGCCCGCCGAAAACTCGCCGGACGAAATTTCCCGGCGCAGCGCTTCGTATACCTGTTTATATTGAGGCAAATTGCCCATAAAATTGCCGTTTTGTTCCGCGGGCGACGTCTTTCCCGCCGCGCGAAAAGGATTACCACTAAATATCTTAATGCGTTTCCCTCGTTCAAAATTAGGAAAATAATTCCGTCCGTGCAAATTTCGCAGAAAGAAATTTGTACATACAAGCTGCCAACTTGTAACACAACACCACCGGAGCTAACACGCTAACCGACAGCATTTAGAAAAAAATAATGAAATCACTTGTATATATGACTTATTGTTGTATCTTTGCAGGGTAAAAGCACAAAACTAACTTTACAAAATACTAATCGAACAACTTATGGCAACAGTAGTCATCATGCCGAAACAGGGTCAGTCCGTAGAGAGCTGCATCCTGACCGAATTCAAGAAGAAAAAAGGCGACTCCGTCGCGGTAGGCGACATTCTGTTCTCCTACGAGACGGACAAAGCCTCGTTCGAAGAAGCCGCCCAAGTGGCCGGCACGGTACTGGACGTATTTTTCGAGAACGGGGACGAAATTCCCGTACTGACGAACGTCATGGTAATCGGCAACGAAGGCGAGTCGACGGCCGAGTTCCGCCCGGGCGGCGAGACGGCTGCGCCGGCCGAGACACCCGCGCCCGCTCCGGCGGCAGCACCTGCAGCGGCTCCGGCAGCAGCGCCTGCGGCTCATGCCGAGACGACCGCCGCTCCGGCATCCGCTCCGACCGGCGCTTCGTCGCCCGTTTCGCCCCGCGCCAAGATGCTCGCGGCCAAGGAAGCCGTCAACGCATCGGCTTTGGCCGGATCGGGTCCTCACGGCCGCGTGATCGAGCGGGACGTGAAGGCCGCGCTGGAAGCCGCGCCGAAAACGACCCCGCTGGCCAAAGCTATCATGAAGGAAACGGGCGCTCCGCTGCCCGAGGCCGGAAGCGGTCTGGCCGGCATGGCCAAGGGTGCCGACGTAGGTGCGCTGAAGAACCACGTCTATTCGTCGGACAGCGAGATCAAGCCGCTCTCGAACATGCGCAAGCTGATCGCCAAGGCAATGCACGCTTCGCTGCAGAACTCGGCCCAGCTGACGCACCACCTCGGCGCCGACGCTCGCCGCGTGCTGGCGCTGCGCGAGAAGGTCAAGAAAGCGATGGAAAACGGTTACCCGACCAATATCACGCTGAACGACATGGTCTGCCTGGCCGTCATCAAGGCGCTGAAGAAATTCCCGCAGGTCAACGCTCACTTCTTGGGCGACAGCACCCGCAACTTCTCGAAAGTGCACCTCGGATTGGCCGTCGATACCGAACGCGGCCTGATGGTTCCGGTGGTCAAGAACGCCGACGACCTGTCGATTCAGGGCCTCTCGAACCAGCTCAAGGAAGTGGCCAACGCCTGCAAGAAAGGATCGATCGATCCGGACCTGCTGTCGTCGGAGGCCGCCTCGTTCACCGTATCGAATCTGGGCAACTACGGGGTCGAGGTCTTCACGCCGGTGATCAACCTGCCTCAGGTAGCCATTCTGGGTGTCAACACGATCGTGCCGCGGCCTAAGAATTTGGGCGGAGGCGTCTACGGTTTCGTTCCTTATATGGGTCTGAGTCTCACGTACGACCACCGCGCGCTGGACGGCGGCGAGGCGACCCGTTTCGTAAAGCAGATCGCCACGGAGATCGAAAACCTCGACTTCGAGCTTTAAGCCGAAACGGTGCGACGCTTCGCGGATTTTGAATTCCATGCCACGCTCCGCGGAACCCGCATCGCGGGAATCTCCCGGCGGACGGGCATATAAAGCGAAAAACTTCTAATCTGAAATAAAAATGATCGATTTAGCAATTATCGGCGGAGGTCCCGGAGGCTACGTGGCTGCGGAACGCGCCGGAGCCAAAGGGCTGAACGTCGTGCTGTTCGAGAAACGCGAACTGGGCGGCGTATGCCTCAACGAAGGCTGCATCCCGACCAAGACGCTGCTTTACAGCGCGAAAGTCTACGACTACGCCAAGCACGGCGACAAGTACGGAGTGAGCGCGCCGGGAGCGACGTTCGATTTCGGCAAGATCGTCGAGCGCAAGAATAAAGTAGTCAAGAAGCTCGTCGGAGGCGTCGGCTCGGCCATGAAAGCCAACAAGGTACGCGTCGTGCGGGGCGAGGCGAAAGTCAAAGGACGTTCGCAGAACGGCATCGAGATCGAATGCGCGGGCGAAACGTTCTATGCAGTGAACCTGCTGCTCTGCACGGGATCGGAGGCATTCGTTCCGCCCATTCCGGGCGTTAAGGAGGCCGGCGATATCATCGTGACGAACCGCGAAATCCTCGACCTGAAGGAGCAACCCAAATCACTGGTAATCATAGGCGGAGGTGTGATCGGCATGGAGTTCGCCAGCTTCTTCAACAGTCTCGGCACCGAAGTGACCGTCGTCGAGATGCTGCCGAAGATTCTCGGCGGACTGGACGGCGAAATCAGCGCCATGCTGCAGGACATCTATGCCAAGAAGGGTATCAAGTTCAACCTCAACTGCAAGGTGACCGAAATCCGCGGCAACGAGGTAGTCTATGTCGACAAGGACGGGCAGACGCTGTCGGCCAAAGGCAACAAGATCCTGATGAGCGTCGGTCGACGCGCCGTAACGGCAGGACTCGGTCTGGAAAACCTCGGCATCGAGATGAACCGGGGAGCCGTCAAGGTCGACGACAAGATGCGCACGAACGCTCCGAACGTCTTCGCCGCGGGAGACATCACCGGGTTCTCGATGCTGGCCCATACGGCCAGCCGCGAGGGCGAGGTCGTCGTCAACAACCTGACGGGCCGCGCGGACCGGATGCGCTACAACGCGATTCCGGGCGTAGTCTACACGAATCCCGAAGTGGCCGGCGTCGGCCTGACCGAAGAGCAGGCCAAGGCCGAGGGAATCGAATACAAGATCGCCAAGCTGCCGATGGCCTACGCGGGTCGCTTCGTCGCCGAGAACGAAGGCGGCGCGGGCCTGTGCAAGGTAATCGTCGGCGCGAAGTACGGCGAGGTGCTGGGCGTGCACATGCTCGGCAATCCGTGCAGCGAGATCATTTACGGCGCCTGCATGGCCATCGAGCAGGAAATGACGCTCAAGGAGATGCAGGAGGTGGTGTTCCCCCACCCGACCGTTTCCGAGATTTTCAAAGAAACCGTCTTTTCATTCAACGAGTAACCAGAAAAATAACCTTTAAAACTTACGTATTATGCCTAAGTCGCAATATATCGATCCTACGCAAATGCGGAAACCGGGCGAAATCACGTTCACGCCGATTCCCGTCAACCAGTACAACAAGACGGTCAAGGACGAGCTCAAGGCCAAGCATTTCACCAAGGACGACCTGAAGCGGATCTACCGCGACATGGTCGTGATCCGCGAGTTCGAGACGATGCTGCAGCTCGTCAAGACGACCGGAGGATACAACGGCGTCGAGTACAACAACCCGGGCCCCGCCCACCTGTCGGCCGGTCAGGAAGCCGCAGCCGTCGGCATGGCCTATATGCTCGACATCAACGACTTCATTTTCGGATCGCACCGCAGCCACGGCGAAATTCTCGCCAAGGGTCTGCGCGCGATCGAGCTGCTGGACGACAAGAGCCTCGAGAAGATCATGAACGAGTTCTGGGACGGCGCCACCGTAAACGTCGCCAAGAAGGCGTTCAAGGGCGGCACGACCAAAGAGCTGGGTATCCGCTTCCTGCTTTACGGGGCGCTGGCCGAGGTATTCGCCCGCACGACCGGATTCAACAAGGGTCTGGGCGGCAGTATGCACACGTTCTTCACGCCGTTCGGCATCTATCCGAACAACGCGATCGTGGGCGGCAGCGGCAGCATCGCCGTGGGCGCAGCCCTCTATAAGAAAGTGAACCGCAAGCCGGGCATCGTCGTAGCCAACCTGGGCGACGCGTCGATGGCCCGCGGTCCGGTGTGGGAAGGCATGACCTTCGCCGCGATGGACCAGTTCAAGCAGCTGTGGTCGGACGAGATGAAAGGCGGCCTGCCGGTGATCATCAACATCATGGACAACCAGTACGGCATGGGCGGACAGACTCGCGGCGAGACGATGGGCTTCGACTTCGCGGCCCGTATCGGTGCCGGCGTCAACCCGGCCCAGATGCACGCCGAGCGCGTCGACGGCTACAATCCGCTGGCCGTAATCGACTGCTACCGCCGCAAGAAAGCGATCCTCGAGAAGGAAAAGGACGGCCCCGTGCTGATCGACGTGCTGACCTACCGTTATAGCGGCCACTCGCCCTCCGACGCCTCGTCGTACCGCACGAAAGAGGAAATCGAGGCATGGGAGGCTCAGGACTGCATCGTAGCATTCGGCAAGGAGCTGATCGCCGCCGGCGTGGCTACGCAGGCCGATCTGGACGCCATGACCAAGGAAATCAAGGATATCATGTTCGAGACCTTCAAGCTGGCCATCGACGACGAACTGTCGCCGCGCATGGACCTGCACAAGGAACCCGAACTGCTGGGCACGATGATGTTCTCGAACCAGTCGATCGACTCGCTGTCGGACGCCAAGCCCGACGTGAACCATCCGATGAGCGAGAATCCCCGCGTGCAGCAGATCGCCAAGAAAGAGCGCTTCGCGTTCGACAAGGACGGCAAGCCGTTCTCGAAGATGAAGCAGTTCCAACTGCGCGACGGTATCTTCGAAGCGATCATCGACCGCTTCTACAAGGATGCCTCGCTGATTGCCTACGGCGAGGAGAACCGCGACTGGGGCGGCGCGTTCGCCGTCTACCGCGGCCTGACCGAGGCGCTGCCGTACCACCGCCTGTTTAACGCCCCGATCGCCGAAGCGGCCATCATCGGCACGGCGATCGGATACGCCATGTGCGGCGGTCGCGTGATTCCCGAGATCATGTACTGCGACTTCCTCGGCTGCTGCGGCGACGAGGTGTTCAACCAGCTGCCCAAGTGGCAGGCCATGAGCGGCAACATTCTGAAAATGCCGGTCGTAGTCCGCGTTTCGGTCGGATCGAAATACGGCGCTCAGCACTCGCAGGACTGGACCTCGCTCGCGGCTCACATTCCCGGCCTGAAAGTCGTGTTCCCGGTTACTCCGTATGACGCGAAGGGTCTGATGAACGCCGCGCTGCAAGGAACCGACCCGGTGATCTTCTTCGAGAGCCAGCGTATCTACGACGTGGGAGAGCAGTTCCACGAAGGCGGCGTGCCGGAAGGCTACTACGAGATTCCGCTCGGCGAGCCCGACATCAAGCGCGAGGGCAAGGACATCACGATCCTGACGATCGGCGCCACGCTCTACCGCGCGCTCGAGGCGGCCAAAGTGCTCGAGGAGAAATACGGCATGAGCGCCGAAGTGATCGACGCCCGTTCGCTCGTTCCGTTCAACTACGAGAAGGTGCTCGCTTCGGTCAAGAAGACCGGCCGCATCGTGATCGCCGGCGACGCGACGGCCCGCGGATCGTTCCTGAACGATCTGGCACGCAACGTCAACGAGCTGGCGTTCGACTACTTGGACGCACCGGCCGTCGTACTCGGTTCACGCGACTGGATCACGCCGGCCTATGTGCTGGAATACGCTTTCTTCCCGCAGGTGGACAGCTTCATCGACATCATCCACGAGAAGATCGTTCCGCTGCCCGGGCACGTTCCGACGCGCAACTTCACCGAGGCCGAACAGATCCGACGCGCCAAGGAGGGTATCTAAGGACCTGCAACGGGTTTCATCTTCAGCCAAAAGGTCGCATAGATATTCAACAAATGTCCGTGTGGCCTTTTGTCACTTGCTACCATTCAACCGAAAAACGAACCTATGGATTCAACGAAAAGAAACAAGATCGAGGCGGTCAATGTCAACGCCCATCTGCATACGCCCTACTCGTTCAGCGCGTTCGACAAGCTGACCGACGCGCTCGACAGGGCCGTGGCCGAAAACGTCCGCGTCGTCGGCGTCAACGACTTCTATTCGATGGACGGCTACAAGGAGTGGAACGACGGATGCCGCAGCCGGAAGCTGTTCCCGTTGTTCAACATCGAGTTCATCAGCCTCCAGCAACAGGATCAGGCCGCCGGCGTACGGGTCAACGACCCGAACAATCCGGGCCGCACCTACCTCAGCGGCAAGGGCCTCGCCTATCCGGTCGAACTGGCCGAGCCGTACGCCTCGCAGCTGGCCGCGGTGCGTGCCGAGTCGAACGCTCAGGTCGAAACGATGTGCGGCAAGCTGAACGACGTACTTCGTTCGTACGATGCAGGATTCGAGCTCGACTTCAAGGAAATCGAGCGGACGCTGACCAAAGGATCGATCCGCGAGCGTCATTTGGCCAAGGCGTTGCGTCTGGCCGCATACGAGCACCTCAAAAACGAGCCGAAAGCGATCGCCGCCTTCTTCGAGAAGATTTTCGGCGGCAAGCCGCTCAAATCGGACGTAGCCGACCACGCGGCCGTCGAGAACGAGATCCGGGGCAACCTGCTCAAGGCGGGAGGCGCGGCCTTCGTGCCCGAGGACCCCAAGGCGTTCCTGCCTATGGAGACCGTCCGCAAGATCATTCTGGCGGCGGGAGGTATCCCGACCTATCCGTTTCTGGCCGACGACGCGAAGGGCGGCTTCACCGACTTCGAGCAGGACGTCGTGAAAACGGCCGAGACGCTCCGCGAGCGTGGCATTTTCTCGGTCGAGTTCATCACGACGCGCAACAGCGTGGAGGTGCTCGAAAAATACGCAGGCTACCTGCACGACAACGGGTTCGTCGTCACGTTCGGCTCGGAGCACAATACGCCCGCGATGGAGCCGATCGAGCTTTTCGCCCGGGGCGGAGTTCCCCTGACCGAGCGGCTCAAGTACATCAACTACTGCGGCGCATGCGTCGTGGCGGCCCATCAGGACATCGTAGCCAGCGGCATGCAGGGCTACGTCGACAGCCGGGGCAAGGCCGACATCGACAAGCGCGACGAATACATCAAGCACGGCGACAGCGTAATCAAGGCGGCCATCCGGTAAGACCGGACGTCGCGTGAACGAAGCCCGGCAGGGTAATCCTGCCGAAGCGAAACGCAATCATTAACAACCGAAAAGAAAATGAAAGAGATAGAACAACTGATCGAAATATCGCACAAGTACGGCCGCGACAGCCGCTACGTGATCGCGGGAGGCGGCAACACCTCGTACAAGAATGCCGACAAGCTGTGGGTCAAGGCCAGCGGATGCGCGCTGGCGACGATCACCGAAGACGGCTTCGCCGTGCTGGACCGCAAGAAACTGAACGTCATCCCGGAAAAAACCTACCCGGCGGATACGGCCGCGCGCGAGGAGGAAGTCAAGAACGACCTGGCGGCCGCATGCATCACGAAGGACCGCCGCCCGTCGGTCGAGACCTCGATGCACAACGCGCTGAGCGCCGCGTTCATCGTCCATCTGCATCCGACGATGGTCAACGGCCTGATGTGCGGACAGAACGCCGAGGCCGAAACGGCCCGCCTGTTCGGCGACGAGGCCGTATATATCCCGTATACCGATCCGGGATACGTGCTGTTCAAGGAAGTGGACGACCGGATCAAAGCCTACAAGGCCAAATTCGGCAAGGAACCCGCCATTCTGCTGCTGCAGAATCACGGCATCTTCGTCGGCGCCGACACGACGGCCGAGGTCGAGGCCATTTACGACCGCGTGCTCTCGACGATCGAGAAGGCGGCCGGCGTATCGCTGCCCGAAGGCGACAAGCCGGTATGCGACTGCGTGCAGGAAGTGCTCCCGGCTATCCGCATGATGCTCAGCAAGCAAGGAATCAAGACGCTCCGCGTCCGCAACAACGCGCTGATCGAGCGTTATGCTTCGTCCGAAAGCGAATATGCGAAAGTTGCGGCGCCCTTCTCGCCCGACGCGATCGTCTACTGCAAGTCGAAATACATCTATCTCGCCGCCGCCGATAAGCAAGCGCTGCTCGAGCAGGCCCAAACGCAGATCGAGCAATACGTCGCAGCGAACGGCTATACGCCGAAGGTGCTGCTCATCAAGGGTATCGGCCTGGTGGCGGTCGGCGACAACGCCGCAGGCTGCGACATTATTCTGGACGTGTACGAGGACATGATGAAGATCGCCGCGATCGCCCAGTCGTTCGGAGGCGAGCACCCGATGACCCAGCGCCAGATCGACTTCATCGACAACTGGGAAGTGGAAAATTATCGCCGCAAGGTCAGCGCGGGCGGCGCATCGGGACGCGTCGAGAACAAGACGATCATCGTGACCGGAGCCGCTCAGGGCTTCGGCGAGGGCATCGCCCGCTGCCTGATCCAGCAGGGAGCCAATATCGTCGTGGCAGACCTGAACGAGACGGTCGGAGCGGCGACGGCCGAGCGACTCAACGGCATGGCCCGGAGCAACCGCGCCATCTTCGTTAAGACGAACGTAGCCGACACGGAGAGCCTGCGCAACCTGATCCACGAGACGGTTTGCCGCTTCGGCGGACTGGACGTGTTCGTCAGCAACGCGGGCGTGCTGCGCGCAGGCGGGTTGGAGGAAATGACTCCGGAAAACTTCGAGTTCGTCACGAAAATCAACTACAACGCCTACTTCTACTGCGCTCAGGCCGCATCGCGCGTGATGAAGCTCCAGAACAAGTATGCCGAGGACAACTACGGCGATATCATTCAGATCAACTCCAAATCGGGCTTGCGCGGTTCGAAAGCCAACTTCGCCTACGCCGGCGGCAAGTTCGGCGGCGTGGGTCTCACGCAGTCGTTCGCGCTGGAATTGGCGCCGTTCCGCATCAAGGTCAACGCGGTCTGCCCGGGCAATTTCTACGAGGGGCCGCTGTGGTCGAACCCCGAGAACGGCTTGTTCCTGCAATATCTGCACGCAGGAAAGGTCCCGGGAGCCAAAACGGTCGAAGATGTCCGAAAGTACTACATGGACCAAGTGCCGATGCGCAAGGGAACCGGCCCGGAAGACGTCACCAAGGCCGTGCTGTACCTGATCGAGCAGACCTGCGAAACGGGTCAGGCCGTGCCGGTGACCGGCGGGCAGGTGATGCTGAGCTAAACCGGGTATCCGCCCCGGCTTCCGGCACGGAGAGAAGCCGGGGCGAATGCTTAACGATTCGATAATGCGATTCCGACACATATCGCAGCAAAAATTCGCACGGAACGAATATAATGCATATCTTTGCGGGAAAATTCGGATGTTTCATGTGAAGCCTTGCTGCAAAACTCTTAAAACCAAAAACACATGAAAACGAAAGCTGTAAGACTCTACGGTAAGAACGACCTCCGGCTGGAGGAGTTCGAGCTGCCGAAAATAAAGGACGACGAGATACTGGCCAAAGTGGTTTGCGACAGCATCTGCATGTCGTCGTACAAAGCCTCGCACGAGGCCGATATCCACAAGCGGGTTCCGCGCGACATCGCCCAGAATCCCGTTATCATCGGACACGAGTTCGCGGGCGAGCTGGTCGAGGTGGGCAGCAAGTGGAGCGGCCGCTTCAAGGCGGGCGACAAATTCTCGATCCAACCCGCGCTCAACTACGAGAAAGGCCCCGTCGGCGTGCTGAGCGCGCCGGGTTACTCGTACCGATTCATCGGCGGCGACGCGACCTACGTCGTGATTCCGAACGAAGTGATGGAGCAGGGATGCCTGCTGCCGTTCACCGGCGAGGGTTACTACCCCGCCTCGCTGTCGGAGCCCTTGTCGTGCGTGATCGGCGCGATGCACGCCAACTATCATATCACGCCCGGATCGTACAAGCACGACATGGAGATCAAACAGGGCGGTAACATGGCCATTCTGGCCGGCGTCGGCCCGATGGGTCTCGCCGCGATCAACTATGCGATTCACCGCACCGACCGCAAGCCGAAGCTGATGGTCGTGACCGACATCGACCAGACGCGGCTGGACCGCGCCGCCTCGCTTTACTCGCCCGAGGAAGCGGCCAAGAACGGCATCGAGCTGAAATACGTGAACACGGGCAGCATGGCAGATCCGGTCGAGGGCCTGAAAGCGCTGACCGACGGGAAGGGCTACAACGACGTGTTCGTATTCGCGCCGGTAGCCGCAGTCGTCGAGCAGGCCGACGCGATTCTGTCGTTCGACGGCTGTCTGAACTTCTTCGCCGGTCCGGCCAAGACCGACTTCAAGGCTCCGTTCAATTTCTATAACGTGCACTATGCTTACACCCACGTCGTAGGAACCAGCGGCGGCAACACGGACGACATGAAGGAGGCCCTCGCCATGATGAATGAGGGGCTCGATCCGGCCGGTCTGGTCACGCACGTAGGCGGTATCAACGCCGTAATCGACACGACGCTGAATTTGCCGAGCATACCGGGAGGCAAGAAACTGATATACACGCATATCGACATGCCGCTGACCCCGATCGCCGAGTTCGAGGCCAAAGGCAAGGAAAATCCGGTCTACGCCAAGCTGCACAAGCTCTGCCAGCAGCACAAGGGGCTGTGGAACACCGAGGCGGAAGCCTATCTGCTGGCCCATGCCGACAAGCTGTAGTTCGGAAATAAGGCAACGCTCCGGCGGCGCGCGCCGCCGGAGCGGAACCCCAAGGGAAAGGATACACGATTAGGTTAGTTAAAATAAACAACTTTTCGGCCGAGGGGCCGAAAGAACAATGAATTAGGTTATGAAACAGTTAGACACCAAGCTGATGCATCCTGCCGACCAGATCACGGTCGTCATCAGTCGCATCTACCGGAGCGGATTGACTACCACTTCGGGAGGCAACATCTCGATCAAAGACGAGAACGGTGACATCTGGATCACGCCGGGCGGTATCGACAAGGGATCGCTGACCCCGAAAGACATCATCTGCGTGAAGCCGGACGGAACGATCATCGGTCCGCACAAGCCGTCTTCGGAATTTCCTTTCCACAAGGCCATCTACGAGATGCGTCCGAAAATGACCGCCGTCATCCACGCGCATCCGCCCGCACTCGTATCGTTCAGCATCACGCACCAGATACCCAATACGAACATCATTCCGCAGGCCAAGCGCGTTTGCGGTAAGATCGGTTTCGCGCCGTACGATGTTCCGGGCAGTCAGGGCCTCGGTCAGAAAATCGCCGCCGAGTTCAAGAATCACCCCGACTACAAAGCCGTCATCATGGAGAATCACGGCGTCGTGCTGTGCGGCGAGGACCTGATGGACGCGTACCAGCGCTTCGAGACGCTCGAGTTCTGCGCCCGCACGGTCATCAACGCCAAGACGCTGGGCGAGCCCACGTATCTGACCGACGACCAGATCGAGCAGCACGAAAAGTCGCTTCCTACGGATTATCCGCACTTCATGGGCGTCACCTATCCGTCGGACGAGCGGGCGATCCGCAGCCTGATCGTGAAAATGGTGCGTCGCGCCTGCGATCAGGGCCTGATGATCAGTTCTTACGGTACGGTTTCGGTGCGCTGGCGGGGCAACGACTTCCTGATTACGCCTCCGGGCGTTCCGCGCTGGGATATCGAGCCGGGCAACATCGTGCAGGTTAAGAACGGCATGGTCGAGGCCGGCAAGATTCCGAGCCGCTCGGTCGCCCTGCATCAGGAGATCTACCAAAGCCATCCTGAGATCAACTCGATCATCATCACGCAGCCTCCGCACCTGATGGGCTTCTGCACGTCGGGCGTCAAGTTCAACGTGCGCACGATCCCCGAAAGCTGGATTTTCCTCAAAGACACCCCGATCATTCCGTTCGGCGTGCAGTACGAGGATAACAAGAAGATTTCCGACACGCTGAAGAGCGTTCCGGCCGTACTGCTGGCCAACGACTCGGTGCTGATCACCGGCGACGGGCTGTTGCAGACCTTCGACCGTCTGGAGGTAGCCGAGTTCAGCGCCAAGTCGCTGATCATGGCGGCTCCGATCGGCGAGCTGAAACCGATCAACGACAAGGAAGTCGAAGACCTTCGCGTCGCATTCCACGTCAAATAGCGGCCGTGCGGCTCGTATGAAGCATATCGGACTCCCCTGTCCTGAACGGACTGTTGGAGGAGCATCTGTTGACAGAACGTCCCTTAGGGGACGTTCTGCTCTTCTATATCAACCGGCCGTCGGTCATCGTCGGACGCAACCAGCGGATCGAAGCGGAGGTAGACACCGATTACTGTCTGCGGCACGGCATCGAGATAGTCCGGCGCCTTTCGGGAGGCGGAACCGTCTACCATGACTACGGAAACATCAATTACGCTTTTATCGTAGACAAGGACGAAAGGCCCGTTCTGGACCGCGATTTCGCCACGCCGATCATCGACGCGCTGCGACCGCTCGGCGTCGAGGCCGTCTCGGGAGAACGCAAGGAGCTGCTTGTCGGCGGCTACAAAATCTCGGGGACCGCCTCGCATGTCGCACGTACGCGGATACTTTTCCACGGCACGCTGCTGCACCGAACGGACCTCGGCGCGCTGGACAGAGCGCTTCGCGGAGACGTCTCGAAGCGCGGTCGGAAAGTCGCGTCGGTTCCGAGTCCGGTCATGAATCTGGCCACGCTGACCGGAGAGCAGGAAACGACGGAACACTTCCTCGGCAGACTGATCGGATTTTTTGAAAACTATTACGGCACGGCGCTTCGGCTGGAACCGGAGCCGGAAACGGAAGCCGCGCTCAAAAGGAGAGCGAACGAGTTGTCCGGGCCGGCATCGGGAAGCCTGCAGCCGCCCGTCTCCGAAGCGGAAAGATAACAGGAAATCCCAAGCGGAATAAAGCCGGGCAGGACGATCCGAGCGGAAATCGCCGAAGGATTCGGACTCCCATATTTCCCATATGGAACAGCCGGCGGGAAAGACCGCATCCGTCCGTGAGGACAAGGGGGCGGAGACCGACGGTTTTATGAAAATAAAAACTCTTTTTCTATTGGATTTCCGGACTTTTTGATTTTCTTTGCAATGTTATTCTAATTCAACTTTTATGAAAGGTACAGTAAAGTGGTTTGATTCGGCCAAAGGTTATGGCTTTATCACGACCGAGGCAGGTAGTGACATTTTCGTACACTACACGGGTATTAACAAGGAAGGGTTCCGCGGTTTGGAAGAAGGCCAGAACGTCGAGTTCGAAGTGAGCGAAGGCAAGAAGGGCGAGCAGGCCGTGAACGTTTCCGTAATAGGATAAGATTCTGTATTTATAAAAAGATACTGATTTTTTCTATTTTTCATCCGAAAAAAGCCGCAGATTCCCTCTGCGGCTTTTTTTATCGCCCAGACCTCTTGCGGTCAGCGTCCGAGCGATATGCGGCAAGACGCCTTTCCCCTCTTTTCGTCCGACACATGGCACACGATATGCTGTAAGGAATAGCGTAAAACGACCGACAGCCATGACTCCGCAACGAACCGCTCGGGAAACGAAGAGCATCATACTGAACAACGTCGTCATATTCAACGGCAAAGAAGAAAGCACCGTCCGGGGAAGCGTCCGGATCGACGGCAACCGGATTCGAACGGTCTCGACAGAACCGATCGGTTCTGATCGGGACCGGCCGGCCGAGGTGATCGACGGTCAAGGAAAGTTCCTGATGCCGGGACTGATTTTCCTGCCCCATATCTTCGACGTCCATACCCGTTGGGACGGCAGTTGGGGCGTATGGTGCGCGATGCCGCTGTCCGACCTGATGGCGTCGGTCGTAGCCTTCTTCATGCTGGTATACCAGTTGCGAAAATTCCGGGCGCAGATGGATGCGGCCCGTTCAACGAACCTCCAATAATGCCGATTATGGAAGATAAATTCGTCATCAACATCGGGCGCCAACTCGGTAGCGGCGGCAAAGCCGTCGGCGAAGCCATCGCACAACGGCTCGGGATCGGGGTCTACGACAAGCAGCTCATCAACCTGGCCGCCGAGCAGAGCGGCCTGTGTCCCGAGGTGTTCGAACGGGTCGACGAAAAAGAGTCGCGCAACCTCTTTTCGACGCTCGTCGCCTATCTGCGCTCGCCGTTCGTCGGAAGCGAATATGCCGGGAGCAACGTGCTCAGCAACGACGCCCTGTTCAAGATCCAGAGCGACGTGATCCGCGACATCGCCGCGCGCGAGTCGTGCGTTTTCGTCGGCCGCTGTGCCGACTACATCCTGCGCGACCATCCGCAGGCGGTGAATGTCTTTGTCGCAGCCGGCCGTGCCGACCGTTGCGAGCGGCTCTGCCGCCAGTGCGGCATTACGCCCGGGGAGGCCGAGGCCCGGATGGATCGGGAGGATGCGCGGCGCGCGGCGTACTACAACTATTACAGCAGCGGTACGTGGGGCATGGCTTCGACCTACCACCTCTGCGTCGATTCGTCCGTGCTGGGGATCGACGGCACGGTGGATTTCGTGCTGGAGTTCGTGGAGCGCAAACTGGGTGTGAAGCCCGGGGCGATTTAATTGTCAATACCGTAAATTTATGATACTTGCAGATCAGATAAAGGAGTTGGAGCAGCGCCGCGAGGCCCTGGAACGATGCCTGGGCATCGACCAGAAACGTATCGACCTGCGCAACGAGGAGGAAAAGACCCAGGAACCCGATTTCTGGGACACTCCCGACAAGGCGCGCGAGCAGTTGCGCAAGGTCGCCGCCATCAAGGCATGGGTCGACGACTACGATGTCGTGGCCAAGGATGTCGAAGACCTGGGGCTGATGCCCGATTTCGTGAAGGAAGGGGTCATGAGCGAGGCGGAGTTGGACGACCATTACGCGCAGACGCTCGAGCGTATCGAGACGCTCGAAATGCGCAACATGCTGCGCCGCGAAGAGGACAAGCTGGGGGCGATCATGGACATCAACGCCGGGGCCGGGGGCACCGAGGCGCTCGACTGGGCGTCGATGCTGCTGCGCATGTACACCCGCTGGGGCGAGGCCCACGGCTACAAGGTCAAGGGGCTGGATTTC
>ERZ825670.811-NODE-811-length-38442-cov-29.180973_pt1 | contig 38442 bp, 35 predicted proteins | sample MGYA00519929_ERZ825670 | MGnify/ENA primary metagenome ERZ825670 (study PRJEB31778, sample SAMEA3449207) | human gut metagenome | biome: human gut; feature: human-associated habitat; material: faeces | place: United Kingdom | collected 2010/2012 ...
GCATTTGTTGAGAATGGATTATCACTCGCAAGTTCATTATATCACCTTATTTATTAAAAAGAAAGGTTGTTAACAAAAAATTCACTTTGTCAACAACCTGAGACGATCATTTATTGATCGCCTTTTATTATCTTTTCTTATAGTATGCTCCTATAAACTGTCTTCCTGCTTTAGATTTATCATTTCTTGAAGCACTATTAGAATAGTAATTTGGATTAGTTATAGTATCATCATTATTTACTATAAATGTTTCAAAATCATTAGGATTCAATTGATAAAGTAAAGCTTTTCTTAAATCAATTTTAAACTCTCCATTTTCCTTTTCTTTAATAGCACCAGTTTCTTCCCAGAATGATTCCTTAGCCCATTTAGGCATAGAGTCGTAAGTCCAGTTGTTACCAGCATGAGCACCTATATAAACGTAAATATCATCTAGTTTACTATCATATTTACTTTGTAAAGATTCGATTGTAAGTTTTGGTAGATAATTATCTATCATTTCTGCTCCACAGTGAGCAGTTGCTGTAGCACCATTTTTCAAGTCACTAGCAATCAATACTGGACAATCAGCAACAGGAAAGCCTGCCACAACGCCAGGTAAATCTTTAGTAATTATTAAAATATCACCAGGTATATCTAAGTCCCAACCATCTTCATAAGCTTCAACCATCGCTCTAGTTAACTCTACTGCCTTACCTTCTTTATTTTGACTTGGCATATAAATTTTCTTTGGATCAAATTCTTCATTATAAGAGGCACTAGCCAATCTTCTATGTTCTAAGAACAAAGCCTTTCTTTCTTCAAGACTTAATCCTTCAGGGTAAAAATCCTTACCAGTATTCATACATCCGTATTTTTTACCAGTATCTATAATACGGAGATTATTAACAGACATAGATCCTAACTTATATATAGCATATTTTCCATTAAGTACATAATCATTAACTTTTAAGTTTTTCATATTTATATCCCCCTCGTTAATTTTCCATTTAATAATTTATATCATCTTTAGCTACTTCTATTACTGGCCTAACCCCTAAAATAGCATTTTTACTATTTACTTCTACACTGTGTAATCTTCTTGTAGTTGCATAAACCATCCAAGCATAAGATGGCATTGTATTTCTAGGACTTTCTAACCAAAATCCATCAAATTTAGAGTTATCTTTTTTAGAAAAATTTGTATTCTCAACTAAATAAAGATGCTTATCAAACTCTCCAGTTTTCCAAGTTGGAATATAAAAACCAACTATTTTTCTTAATTCTGCAATAGTCAAAAGACGAGCAGCATATCCTTTATAACTTAATACATCAGGATAAGTATATCCTCCTTTAGTACTATTAGTACCATATTCATTGGTTAAAACTCTTTCGGTATTAGTTAATTTTACATTAGACCATTGACTAGTAGTTGGAAGTTGTTCCATAGCAGTTCTTGGGCCATGCCAATTTTCTCCTGAACTATCATAAAAATAGTACTTATCATTACTAGGCTTACCCCCACTTACATTATTATAATAAATCAAAACAGCTGTATCATTATCCATATCAGTTACATAATAAAATCTTTCGGTAGCTGAATCATATACTCCATCACCATCAACATCACAATCAAAAGCATCACCAGAAGAGAGCTTACCTGTTTCTCCTAAAGAGCCATAAGAAATCATTTTTGTTTGCATACTGCCATCTGTTTTATAACCTAGGCCAGCACAATAATTACCAAAGCATTCTTCTTGATGAAGAACAGTAGCTCTTTGACAAATTGGCATCTTATAGTACATTTTAATATCACCATCAACATTAAATATAGTTAAAGTATCATTTTCATATTGATAGTCACTATCAAGTGTTAAACGTTTTCCATTCATGAATACTTTTAAGTCATAGCCTATTTTTGGGGGAATATTTACTACTAGTTTATCTCCTTCTATTATTTCACTAGGTAGATTAGTAGAATCAATATCATTATAATTAATATTATAAATTCTTCCAAAGATAAAATCTACTCTAATATTAAATGATGTATTGGAAGAAGAATAACTTCCTTCTTTATAAGCTACTTTAACTTGTAATTTCTTTTCAATTCCTAATATACATTTATTATTATCATCACATATTTTATCTTTCAAATTATAATTTAGTATTTCAACTTTTAAATTTTCATTATTAATATCAACACTCTTAATACCCATTATTACATTACCTAAATTATAAACATCTACATCATATATAAGATAAGAGTCAGCCTCTTCTAAATTACCTTGAAAACTAATATTAGCTACATTATAATCTTCATACATACTACTTGCTTTATTACTATTATTAAGCTTAACACCCATAACTCTAATATCTTTATCTATTCTAACAGTACTAGATATATTAGTTATTGCTAATTCATTTTTAAAAGATGAATAACCTATGCTCAATAAAACAACAGCACTTAAAATAATTATAGTAATAAGTAAATAGTAATTTCTCTTAGCTCTTCTTTTCATTTTTCTTTTTTCCTATTAAATCTATCTCTTTTAAAGTATAGATATAGATATTACTATTATGTAAAATATAGAATATAGCTTTCTGATGCTTTATAACATCATAATACATAATTGGTAAATGTAAATTATCTCTTACATCTAATAACTCTTCAAAACTATCAATTTTCATCTGACAATAATTACTTATATTAGGTAATGTTCTAGTATTTACTATTAATCTATCATATTCTTTTAAAATCTTATTTAACTTCTTATCATAATTACTTTTCTTTGTTTTAATAAACTCTAGTTTTCTAATAATAACTATTATAAAGATTATAGAGATAATAGATGAAAATAAACCTATTAATAAATAAATCCAATTAGAAATATTAAACTCATTAGTCAAAACTACTTTATTTTGGTTTTGATTAACTTCTTTAGAAGTCATTTTTATTTCAACTGACTTTTGGGATAATGGTATTTTTATCAAGGTTGTAGAAAATGAAGGAATGTTATACTCTAAAGGAGCATGATTATAAACGATAAATATAACATCTAAATAGCTTTCACTATCTACTCCATATTCTGATTTAAACTTATTTGCAATACTATTATAATAGTCATAATCAATGTCTATATTTTTATTAACTACATAATTATCATTAACTTTTCTAACCCCATCTGTTGTTTTATCTTGAAGATGATATACTTTTTCATAATAATTAGAATTACTATCTTTATTAGATATTACTAATTTACCAATAATTTCATATTCCATCTTATCAGTTAAATTACCATTACTTAAGCCAAACTTATAACTAAAATTAAGAGGAATAGTTTTAATTAAACTAGCAATATAAGACATATCTTTTGAAAGACACTCATCATTAAAAAATTCATTTTTATTTAAACAAACTGAATAATCAATCTTTCCTTCTTCTTCATAAGTGATAACCTCTTCATGAGTAATATTCATAGAATTAATTATAAAGTATACTCCTACTCCGAAAAAGATAAGAAATAACATTATGGAAACTACTAATCTAAAAGAAAAAGAGAAGTATGGTTTCTTTAATCTTAATTTTCTACGTTTTACTACTTTTTTTCTCATCTTTTTTTGTCTAGTTTCTAATCTTTGACTCCTTGTTTTTTTCAATTTTATCACCTCTTACCATTTTTCATTTAATAAAACTGTGGGATAACCAATGAATGGTATTTTAAATTTAACTACGCCAATTATCATATCTTTAGTTATTTTATATTTATCATATTCTTTATTTGCATCACCTTTAGTATAAATATAATATGAATCATTTATATCTATTATTTTATAAATTCTATGTACTACTACCTTATCGTTATATTTATAAGCAATAATATCAGTACTTGTAAAGTCTTTATATTTTTGATCAACTATTACTACATCACCTTTATAAATAACATCTTCCATAGAACCACTTGCTACTGCTATAGCATAATATCTAAAATAACCTGATACAAAATATGCCAGAGTAAAAACTAAGAGTATCGAAGGAATATAATAAATTAGTTCGCTTTTTCTTTTTTTATAACTATTCTCTACAATAGATTCTACTCTATCTTTAGCTAACCATTTTTTTATTTTTAGTAAGATAACTACAGGAAGCAGAAAAAAGATTAAAGAGTAGATATATTCATTAGGATTTGGAACTATCGGTAGTATATACCAATATAATTTAATTATTATTAAATATAATATACTTGGTTTATATCCAAAATTAAGACTTAAAAACGATAATAAAATATTTTCAGTTACTATAGGCAGAAAAGTAACTGCTATTAATAAAAATATTTCTTTACCTAAAGTAAGACTATGAAAGGAAAAGGGAATAGTTAAATCCATCATAATATAGAAGATAGTAATTATAGTTATCAAAGCTTTATTTTCACTTGCTTTAGTTAGTAATTGATATCTTAAAAACTCTTTTAAAACTATATAAATAATTAGAGGAATAATAATCTTTACAATTGATTTTATAGTAAGATAATTAGCTGTTTTAGCAAATCCTACTAATATTCCTAATAAATAATATAGTAGAAAAAAAGATATTAAAATTATAATAATTTCTAAGATTATATCTTTGGTATATCTATGTCTATCTTTTTCAAAACCAAATAAGAAGTAACTTATAATAATTAGGAAAATAACTATTCCATTTAAAAGTGGTTGACTAAGTATTTTAAATACAAAACTATTCAGTAAAAATAATAAAATAAAGATAAAGGCAAATATAGCTAATCTTTTATAACTTTTTTTCATTATATCACCTATCACAAATGGCACAGTAAAAACCGTGCCAATATTTTTTTAATCTACTGAACTATAATTTAGAGTAATGTCTCCAAAAGAAACAGTAAAATCTCCATCTGCTCTATCTGAACCTGCTGCATATTCTAAAGTTACAGTAACTTGTTCAGATGCTTTTTTTACTAATGAGTGATTTGAAATATTAGCAACACCACTATTTGTTTCTGCTTCACTTCCTACTTTAACTTTAACAGATATTCCGTTACAAGCTTTTTGAACTAAAGCATCAGTGGTTCCTTCTTTAGCTGTACAAACTTTAGTTGAATTTGCTCCTGCTACATTAGCATAAACAATACTTTTTAAGTAAGCTTCTAGTTCTCCGGCATTATAAGCATAAAAACTATATACTGCTTTTTGTCCTGGTTCTTTAAATGTAGCACTTAAGTTTTTGATAGTTGGATCACTTGTGTTATCAATTGTAGCTTCTGTAGCAACTACTCCAACTGGATCAGTAACTGGTGTTATTTTACTAGTTTCAACTGCTGTATCTGAACTTGAAAAATCAACATTTAAAGTATCTTTACTTGGAGTTACTTCAGCACTAGATTGAATCTTTAAAGTATTAGAAAATGCGGCAAAACCAATTGATAAACCAACAACTCCAACCACAAGTGCTAAAATTGCAACTAGCTGTACTGTTCTATTCTTTTCCATTCCTAGCCTCCTCTCTACCTATATATATAATAACATAGCAATTATTTTTTTCAAACACTTTTTGTAAAAAAAATAAAGCTCTAGAATTAACCTAGAGTCTTATTTTTTTTAAAGTATATAGCTAGTATTGATACACCAATTAAAGTAATAATAGTACCAACTGTATAGAAAATACCTGTCTTTTTAGAAGTATTAGGTACATCTTCTAGTGGTTTTGTATTAAACATCGTAGCTGTTTGAATATCTCCTGTTTCCTTAACTTCAAAAGTAACTGTTGAAGTATTTAAAACATATCCTTTAGGAGCTACTACTTCTTTTAAGGTATATACACCAACTGGTAATCTTTCAATGTAATAAGGATCTTTAGAGGAAGTCCATTCTTTAACAACCGTACCATTCTTATCAGTAAGGGTTAAAGAGGCTCCTTCAATTTCCTCACTATTTGCCATATCTTTTTTACTTATATATACTTTAGTAAAATCATTGGTAAAGTTAATAGACATTTCCTTATTATCATCTATTGTAAAATAAACTAAATTAGAGTTTAAAACAACTGAATCTGGAGTCTTTGTTTCTTTCAAGTAATAATTACCATTAGAAAGCTCCTTACTCGTAATACTACTATCCTTAATAGTTAACTCTTCTACTTTAGTACCATCACTATTATATATAGTAAATGAATAACCTTTATTAGCATTAACAGTTACTTTTTTATTATTAATACTAATAGATAATATATCATTCTTAATAGTTTCTGTCTTAACCTCACCACTACTAGTTACATCAAAATATATTTTTGAATTAGAAGTAACATAACCATCTGGGGCTTTTACTTCTTCTAAGATATATTTACCAACTTTTAATCCTTTAATAGATGTGGCATTTTCTTCTGATACAAATGTCACTGGTTCAAAATCACTATAAGTTACACTACTTAATTTTAAAGTGGCTCCTTTAATATATTTCTTAGTCTTAGCATCTATCTTACCTAGTCTTACTTCATTTAATTTGTTTTTTAAAGTAATGGTAAAGTCATAATTACTACTATTTATAGTAAATTTATGCAAACTATTATCTAGTACATAACCATCTTTAGTACTTTTTTCTCTTAAGTAATAATCTCCTTCTTTTAATGCTTTTAAAGAAGAAATATCTGTTTTAGTATCAGTTGTTGTAAATGTTCCTATCACGTTCTTAGAACTATCTAGTAACTCAAATAATACTCCTGCTATTTGTTTATTAGTATCAGCATCTACTTTACTTAAACTTACTTTTATCTTTTTATTTTCAATAGTAGAAGTTACTTCATCTGATGTATTAGTAATAACTATTTTATTCTTAGTAGTATTTTTTATATAACCATTAGGTGCTTCTATCTCTTCTAAATAGTAAGTACCTACTTTTAAACCAGTAATAGTAGTTAAATTACTCTCACTAGTAAATTCTTTTACTGTTTTACCATCACTATCAGTAAGCTTCATTTTAGCCCCTGCTAGATATTCTTTAGTAGTAGCATCTATCTTACCTAGTTTTAACCTATTCTTTTTATTTTTAAATACTACTTGTAAATTTTTAGTAGTAGCAGTTACTTCAAAAGCTACTTTTTCTTTATTAAGAACATATCCACTAGGAGCTTCTATCTCTTCTAAGTAATACTTACCTACTGCTAATTTATCTAAAAGATATGCTGCTTTTGTCGTAGTAAATGTTTTAACTATTTGATTATTACTATTTAAGATATTAAACTTTGCATTAGCAAGGACTTCATTAGTATCAGCATCTACTTTAGTAATACTTATTTGATTAGTACTGTTATAGAATGTTACTGTTTGTACTTCAGTTTGATTATTACTAATAGTAAATTCTACTGTTGCATCACTCTTAGTATAACCACTAGGAGCAGTTTCTTCTATAACTTTATAGGTACCAGCTTTTAAACCTTTTATACTGTGACCTGTAGTTGTTGTTACAAAAGTATCAATTACTTCACTAGTATCTTTATTAATAACTTTCAAAGTAGCGCCTGCTAAAATAGTATTAGTCTTAGCATCTTTCTTAACGATAATTGTTTCGTTTTGTTGATCAGCATAATCTAAAGTTACCTTTGGATTAGTACTACTTAAAGTAAATTCCTTTGCCGTAGTATTTACGATATAACCATCAGGAGCAGTTACTTCTACTACTTTATAAGTCCCAAGTGAAAGACCAGTTATTTTAGTATAGTCATTTGTAGTAGTAATAGTTTTTACTGTTTGATTAGCACTATTTACTATTTTCAAGACTGCCCCACTTACTACTTGTTTACTAACACTATCTATCTTTCTAATTGATACTTCTGCTTGGCTATTAGTTATTGTTTTAGTTTTATTTAAATCATTACTTGTTATTGTTATATTAGTTGTCTTATCTGTTATATAATAACCACTAGGAGCAGCTGTTTCGGTAATTTCATAATTACCTGGTAACAAGTTAGATGTTACATGTGCTGTAGTTGTTGTAGTAAAACTATCTACTATTTCATTAGTTGCTAATCTCTTAATAGTAAAATTAGCTCCTGCTAAGTTATTATTAGTACTACTATCTATCTTATTAATAGTAATACTTCCTACTGGCATATTAAGACTAGTAGATATTTGTTTAGATGTTACGTTAGCAGCCAGTAAGGATACAAATGACTTTTGCATTATATCTTTCATACCCTCTGGTGGTTCATAGCCATAGGTCTTATAATCTTTATAGTTGTTAATAATATCAATATTTATACTAGATGCTTTCTTTATCTTTGCTAAAGGTATTCTAATTTTAAAGCCTTTATCTTTAGCTATAGCACTATTAGTAGTTATTACATTATTATTCTCATCAAGTATTTCTATATCACTTGCTAAAATATCACTACTAGAAGCGACTACTTTATAATTAATAAACTCATCAGTATTAGAAGTTATTCTCATTACATTACTGATTAGGTAAGTATTATCACTATCAGTAGATAATGTTCCTCTACTTACACTAAATGTCGGATTAGTAATATTAGTAGTGTTTTTAGCATTCATCGCTTCTGTTACTAAATTATTAATTACAGAGTAATAACTACTTTTCTTAATTGAACTTTTTTGACTAGCAGTAAGCACTCCATTTGTAGTATCACTTACACCTGCTGATCTATCTTGATATAACCACACAGCTATTTGCGTTAAATAATTATCATTTTTATTATTTCCTGTTAAGCTCTTATTAGGATAACCATTTTTTATTATATAGGTGTATCCATCATCAAGTGGTGTATCAACTTTAGTTACAGTCTGATTTGGAGCAAAATCTTTGTTTTTTTCAAGACAATATACAGTATATTTATTACCATTATCATCTATTCCATAGAAAGGTACTAATGAAATAGCTTCATTACCTTCTAAGTCATCAAAAAGACTTACTCTATCAGACATAACATTACCTGTACTAGTAACTAATTTACTAGGTGCTTCACTATTTTCTAATAAAGCATAAGATGTTAATGTTTTCTTAGCAAAGATTCCACCTATTAAAACAATTAAAACTACTAGTATTCGTACTAAATTCTTAGTACTAATTTTTCTAATGTTCATAGTTTCTTTCCTATCCTCCTATCATAAAACAAGTATACCACATAACTTTAAAGTACAAAAGAAAAAAGCTATAATTTTTTAAGCTTTTCTCTATTAATTATTTAGCTACCTAACTTTATAGTGAATGGTTCCCGAGCCGTACCTTTTCCCCCAGTTATTATCACATTAGATTTTAGATTCATAGATGGGCGAGAGCCGCTCGAACTCGCCGGACTATTAAGGGTGCTGCTGTCGCCGGAGTTAGCGACGTAAAGGACGTCCGAGGTACTATATGGCGTTAATGTCCAATAAGAAGTATTATTAACATATTTATCAAATTGTCCTGCCATTAATTCACCTAATCTTAGTAGTCCTATTTGGGCAGTAGTAGTTGATGTTGTTAGATTACTACCTGTTGCATCTTTATATTTTGCTAATTTATAATTTGTTCCACTACCTATAGTTCCCAAGTACCATGTTGTATTATCTTCTATCATATTTACTTGGTCACTAGTTAGATAGGTACCACTTGTCAAATAATCACCATTCAGGAATGTTCCTATTGTATTATCTTTAGAAAATGTTACATTACTTCCAAAAGACATCCTTTTATAATCACCACTATCCTTTAGAGGTATAGCACTTGTTATTTTAGTACCAGTTCCATTTTCATGGCTTACTATTCGATATAGATTGTTTTCTCCGGTTCCAAAGCTTATATATTCACCACTATACCTTGTTGATAACAATGCTCCTGCTGGATAATCATTATCACCTTGAAGTCTATACGGATTATCAACAGTTCCATCACCATCTATAATTTTCACGGCAGACTTTAGATTTATAGATGGGCGAAGACCGAGCGAAGTCGACGGACTATAGCCGCCGCTAAGACCGGTGTAGTAGTCGACGCAATGGACGTAGCTGGTACTTTTAGGTGTCAACGTCCACCAATTCAAACCATTATTCAAATATCCAGTTGATGAAAGAGTATTTTTATAACTCATTGTATACTCATAAATATTTAATAAACCTACGGCATCTGTGACCATGGTGGTCTTCTCTGGTTTAGTAGTAGCAGTAGTTAAAGTGGCATTCCAAACACTATCGGTTTTAATAAATTTATCAGGTTCTCTTAAATTTCCTAAGAAACCATCTACTGTCGTATCATTTAACCACTGTTCCATATAGCTTCCTTTAAAAACTGTATTACCATCTGCATTATATGGTAAGTCTGATATATTCCACTGTGTTACTAATTTTACAGAGTTATCAGATGGATCAATTGATACTGCTCTCCATAGTTTTCCACTATACCAAATATAGTTATTAGGATCTTTTCCAGTAACAAATGTCTGCTCTAGATCGTTTGTATCAAATGCTCCTTTTGCTCCCAGTCCATTACTTTGTAGTGTTTCTGCTACTGTAGAAAGCATCTTATCCCCTGTCTTACCATAAGCATTTATCTTTATACTAAATGCTAAGTTTCCTCCATCTCCTTGAGGATTATATGACTCATCTACATACATTCTAAGACGGTATTTTGTAGAGAAGCTTGTGGAGGTTGTTCCTTTAGCTAGACTCATCATATTAGTAGGTCTTCCCGTATATGTATTTTCTGTTGATTCAGTTGTATATACTTTAGGTGCCATTACCTCTTTCTCATTATTATTCTCATCTAGACTTGTTAAATATAGTTTTATATATTTACCATCTATCTTTCTAGATGCTGTTGTTACATCTTCTGCTGCTATCTCCCAGTTGATGTTTTCTGATCCTTTAATTGTACCCGATAAAGTAAAATCAAAGTATTCTCCTTTAGTTAATCTTACCTTTCCTGTGGCATCAGTAGTTGGTAGAGCTCCTGTCATACTGATAATATTAGTAGATTCTTCATACTCCATCGTTATAGCTCCTGTTGTTATAGTATTAAGTTTCTTACCTGCTCCTACAAACTTAAAAGCTGCATAACTGATTCCTACTATCATTAGAACTAGTATTAAAACAAGTCCGATTGATAATAGTAGTTGCTTTTTGTTATTCATTTTTCTTCTTTCACTCCTTCTATTTTATTTACACTAAAAAACAAGATAAGACTAATCCTATCCTGTTATTAGTGCATGATAAAAAAGGATAATTAAGCTATATAATTGCCCCCCCCATGTTAACTAATTGTAAACTTGACATATTGGTTGACAAATACATAGTAATCACCTCTTCCTTATCTTTAATTAGATTCTAACACAAAGACGGAGCAATTTTCAATTAATTCTTAGTTTTAAACAAATTTTATACAGTTAATATGTCAAACTATAAAAAGAAAAACTATAGAATGTTCTATAGCTAATCTCTTACTTTGATATGTACTTCTCTTAATTGTTGTTCTGTAACAGTACTTGGAGCATTCATTAAGATATCACTTCCTGAGGCACTCATTGGAAATGCTATCGTTTCTCTAATAGAGTCTTCATCTAAAAGCATCATTAGAATACGATCAAGTCCAGGAGCCATACCTGCATGAGGTGGTGCTCCATATTGGAAAGCTTCATATAAAGCTTTAAATCTCTTTTCTATTTCTTCTTCCTCATAACCTGCTATAGCGAATACCTTCTTCATGATTTCTAAGTCATGGTTTCTAACGGCTCCACTAGATAGTTCTACACCATTACAAACAAAGTCAAATTGGTAAGCTAGAATGTCTTCTACTTTTTGATCAAGTCCTTTCATTCCATCTTTTGGCATACTAAATGGATTATGCATGAAAGTATAACACTCATTTTCTTCATCCCACTCAAACATTGGAAAGTCATGAATGATAGCAAAGACATATTTATTAGGATCCATTAAATCAAGTTTTCTACCTAATTCCATTCTAATAGCACCAGCTAGTTCTAGCGATTTTTTACGATCTGCTATAAAGAATAAGACATCATCTTTCTTAAGATCAGCTTTATCTATTAAGGCTTCACGTTCATCTTCGGTTAAAAACTTATCAATAGGACCAGCAAATGATAAATCTTCATTTACCTTTAAATAACCAATCCCAGGCATACCTATACTTTTGGCATAATCAACTACCTCATTAAACCAAGAATTACTCTTACTAGCTAAGTTTTCTACTTTTATTCCTTTAACTGGTACACCTCTAAAAGGACGAAATTCTGTCTCTTCAAACTCTTCTGTTAAATCAATTATAACTAAAGGATTTCTTAAATCTGGTTTATCAGAACCATACTTTTCCATAGCCTCTTTATAAGTTAATCTAATAAATGGTGGTTCTGATATGTCCTTATCTTTAGCAAACTCCCTAAAAGTTTCATAAAATACTTTCTCACCCATTCTTAAGACATCTTCTTCAGTTGAAAAAGCCATTTCAAAATCTAATTGATAAAATTCACCGTAGACACGGTCACTTCTTGCATCTTCATCTCTAAAGCATGGTGCTATTTGATAGTATTTATCAAAACCAGAACACATTAGTAGTTGTTTAAATTGTTGAGGAGCTTGTGGTAAAGCATAAAACTTTCCTTTATATTTTCTACTAGGTACTAGAAAGTCTCTTGCTCCTTCAGGAGATTATGAAGTTAAAATTGGAGTTTGTAGTTCAACAAAGTCTTCACTTTCCATTAAGTTTCTTAAAAAGTGAATAACCTTATTTCTAAACAAAATAGATTGTTTAACTTTAGGGTTTCTTAAATCTAGATAACGATACTTTAGTCTTACATCTTCTGATACATCTTTACTAGTCATAACTTCAAATGGTAAAACATTCTTACTCTTACCTAGTACCTTTATAGAACTAACTAATAATTCAATAGTACCAGTTTCAATTCGATCATTATAGTCATCACTATCTCTTTTACGAATCTTTCCCGTTACTGTAACAGATGACTCTCTTGTTAAATCATCAAACATCTTATCATCATTACTAACTAATTGTAGTGTTCCATAGTAATCTCTTAAATCAACAAAGATTACTCCACCATGGTCTCTTATATTTTCAATGAAACCAGCTACTTTTACTTCTTTATCAATATCTTTTTCTCTAAGACTACCAGCATAGCAGTCACGATATATATTTTTAATCATTCATCTTCATCCTTTCTAATTCTTCTTTAATTAATTCTCTTGTCATATTAGGATTAGCTTGTCTTTTAGTAGATGACATAACCTTTCCCATAAAGAAATTAATAACTGATAAATTATCTTCTTTTATATATTGTTCTACTTGATTAGGATATTTATCAAACTCTATTTTTATGTATTTAATTAATTCATCTTTATCGTTTATTTGTGACAAATTTTCTTTCTCTATTAATTTAATAGGATCAGTTTTTAACTCTATTGCTTTATAAAGTATTTTTTTAGCATGATCAAGTGATAACTTATCACTACTTACTAAGTTTATTAAACTACTTAGCATTGAAGGAGTTACTACCAATTCTTCAATAGTAATTTCTAGTTTATTTAAAGTTGATAAGATACTAGTTGTTATAAAGTTAACAGCTAAGTTTACATCATTTACATCTTTTACAGTCTCTTCAAAGTAGTCTGCTAGGTCTTTTTCTTTAGCAATAATAGAAGCATCATAATAATCTAGTCCTAGTTCTTTTTGATAAGTTAAAATTCTATCTAGTTTTAATTTAGGAATAGAACTTCTTAGTTCTTCTTTCTTAGCATCTGTTATTTTAACTGGTGGTAAGTTAGCATCTACAAAATATTTATAATCAATGGCATCTACTTTTTCACGCATAGAGTGAGTTTTACCCATCTCATCAATTCGTCTTGTCTCCTGAATTATTTTCTCACCTTTAGCTAAGGCTTCACTTTGTCTTTTTATTTCATATTCTATCGCTTCTTTAACACTTGTGAATGAGTTAATATTTTTCATCTCGACTTTAGTACCAAGCTTATCACTACCTTTTTCTTTTAAGGAGATATTAACATCACATCTCATCTGACCTTTATCAGTCTTCGCTTCACTAACTCCTAGATATAAGAAAACATCTCTTAAATCTTCTAGAAAGGTTACTGCTTCTAAGGCACTGGTAAGACATGGTTCTGTTACTATTTCCATTAGTGGGACACCACTACGGTTGTAATCTATTAGGGAATAGTTCTTATCATGCTCTAGACTAGCTGTGTCTTCTTCAAGATGTAACTGATGAATTAATACTCTTTTGATAGAACCATCTACTAATATATCTAAGTAACCATTTCTTCCCATTGGTTTAGTAACTTGAGTTATTTGATATCCTTTAGGAAGATCTGGATAGAAATAGTTTTTGCAATCAAACATTATCTCATCAGGGTTATCACAGTGAAGAGCCATCGCTGTTCTTAAAGCGTTGTAACAAGCTTTTTCATTTACAACAGGTAATATTCCCGGTAGTCCTAAATCAACTGGTGAAACGTGAATATTAGGAATCTTAGTATAACTATTTTCACTACTTGAAAAGTTTTTAGATAACGTATCTAATTCACAGTGTACTTCAAGTCCAATAACTACATCATACATTACTCTTCACCTCCTATTTGTCCTTTAAGACCGGTTAACATTTCTATCTCATTAGCAATATTTAATACTTTCTTATCTTCTTTTATTCCACTAGTAAGGTTAATACCAATTGGACAGTTATTTACAAAACCAGATGGGATAGTAATTGATGGGAATCCTCCGAAATTACCTAGTGCCATATGGTTTTCTAATAATAGGTATTTATCACTTAGCTTATCACTATCATCATCAAACTTAGGAGCAGGTCCACCACTACAAGGTAAGATTAAGCTATCATATTCTTTAAAAAGATTTGTTAATTTATCTACTAATAATCTTCTAACTCTACAAGCATTTAGATAAAGTTTCTCTTGATTTTCTTTTTGTAAAATATAACTACCTAGGACAAAGCGTCTTTTAATAAGTTCTGAGAAGCCTTCTGTTCTAGTAGCAGTTATTAGACTATTAACATCATCTTTAGCTATTCTATTTCCAAAAGCTATTCCTGTTAAGTTAGAGTTATTACTAGTCGCTTCAGCACAAGATATAGTCATATAAGTAGGATATATTGCTTCTAGTAATGCTTTATCAATGTATACTTCTGTTATTTCTGCTCCTCTAGTTTTTAATCTTTCAAGTAGTGAATAAAAGTTATCTAATACTTGCATTAGTTCATCATCATCTTCTTTATATAAGCTTCTATCTACTATTTCTTTGATATAGAATAACTTTTTACCTGCTAACGGTTCATCGATACCAGTTAGTAAATCACTATCATCTTGATAAGTAGTCATATCATGGGAATCATATCCTTTAATAGTATTAGTAACTAAAGCGACATCTTTAACACTTCTTGCAAAACAACCAACATGATCAAGACTTGAAGCAAAAGCAAATAAACCATACCGAGATATTAAACCATAAGTTGGTTTGTAGCCAACCACTCCGCCAAAAGCAGCTGGTTTTCTAATAGAGTCACCAGTATCACTTCCAATGGCAAAAGGTACAATTCCAAGAGCAACCGCAGCAGCACTTCCTGCACTTGACCCACCAATTTCTCTTGTCTTATCATAAGGATTTCTAACTATTCCAGTATGTCCGGTTGTTCCAGTTCCCCCCATAGCAAGTTCATCTAAAACAGTTTTTCCAACTAATACTGCTCCAGCATTCTTTAATTTCTTATAAACTGTCGCATCATAGACTGGTACATAGTTTTTTAAGATGTTACTAGATGCTGTTGTTAAAATATTACTAGTTGAAATATTATCTTTCAAAGCATAAGGTATACCTGCTAGTGGAGTAGTTCTTTTCTTCATCTTAAACTTATCACAAATAGTTACAAAACAGTTATAAGGTTCTTGGTACTTATTAGCAAGACTAACTGCTTCCCTAAATAGTTCTTCACTAGTTATACTACCATTATCTAAATTTTCTCTTAAATCACTAATTAAACATTTTCTATAATTCATCCGCTTCCACCACCCTTGGTACTTTTACTTGATCTCTTACTTGATGTTCTGTATTTTCTAATACTTCATTAACAGAAAGCATCTCCATTTCATTAATCTCATCACATCTAAGCTTCGCTTCGTATGAGACATATGGATAAAATAATGGTTCTGTCTTTTTTATATTAGGAATATTTTCAATAAGTTCCATTTGTTTAAGAATGGTTTTAAACTCATCTTCTAATGTTTCGTACTCATTATCATCCATGTCAAACATAAGCTTTTTAGCATAATCTTTCAACATCTCTTTAGTTATCACATTTATCAGTCCTTTCTTTAGAAAACGAAAAAGACTCTAATCCCAGTTAAGGGACGAGTCTTTTACCCGCGGTACCACCCAATTTATTATCAAGTATGATAATCGCTTATCTTGTTAACGGGATTCTACCCGGCTTAGTCTACTTTATTCTTTAAGCACTCCGAAGTGTTATTCAAAATACTCTTCTTAACTGTTTTCACCAACCACAGTTTCTCTTATAAGTCAAGTATATTTACTTCTCTTCATCAACGTTTTCTAGTAAAGTTTACAATAATATTTTACCCCTTGTCAATTATTTTTAGTAATTTTTTTATAGTTTGTCCAAAAAAAATTCAAGTTAAAAGACCTATTTCTAGATCCTTTTTAATTATATATTAGATAGCGCATTCCTTAACAACAGCAGCAAATTTAGTTTGATCAACTGTATTCCACGCAGGGCACTCACAAAACATACCAAACATATCTGTTACATTTGATGTATCAAAATTACTTACATCTAGACTTGTTAAGATGCTACAACCAAAAAACATCCAATCCATACGTGTTACTTGTGAGGTATCAAAGATACTTAAATCCAGACTTGTTAAACTGCTACATTCGTAAAACATCTCCCTCATATTTGTCACTTTTGATGTATCAAAATTACTTACATCTAAACTTGTTAAACTGCTACATTTATAAAACATACCAAACATATTTGTTACTTCTGATGTATCTAAGGCTGACAAATCTATTGATGTTATTTTACTAAATTTATCAAAATAACCTATCATATTTTCATTCGCAATAATTCCACCTTTTCCACCTATGGTTAGTTTATAGTTACCATTACCACTTCCATCATCTTCTACATATGCCATTACTGAGCCATCCCCTGCTTCTGAGATATCCCACCTTTCAACAGCTGTTGATGGTACTATGTTATCTTTCTTAGTAGTAATACTAGTTATTTTTGACCTATAAGCATCAGTATGAAAGTCTGTTGATGGCAGATTATCATTTTCTAAATTAGTTTGTGTTGCATATGCTTTTATCTTACTACCCACAGGCATTTTTTTACCAGTTTTACCATAAGCATTTATCTTAACACTAAATGATAAACCTCCTCCATCTCCTTGGGGATTATAGTCTTCATCTACATACATTCTAAGACGATAGTTTGTTGTCTCACTTGCACTCATTGTACCTTTTGCTAGACTCATCATATTAGCAGGACGTCCAGTATATGTATTAGCTGTTGTATCAGCACTATATACTTTAGGTGCCATTACTTCTTCTTCGTTATCACCATTTAATTTAGTTAGATAAAGTTTGATATTTTTACCATCCATCTTTTTAGCTGATGATGGTGTTACATCTTCTGCTGCTATTTCCCAGTTGATATTAGCATTTCCTTGAATATTACTCTTAATAGTAAAATCAAAGTATTCTCCTTCGGTTAGTCTTACTTTTCCAGTAGCATCAGTAGTTGGTAGAGCTCCTGTCATACTGATAGTATTAGTACTTTCAGTATACTCCATCGTTATAGCTCCTGTTGTTATAGTATTAGGTTTAGTACCTAGTCCTGTAAACTTAAAAGCTGCATAACTAATTCCTACTATCATTAGAACTAGTATTAAAACAAGTCCGATTGATAATAGTAGTTGCTTTTTGTTATTCATTTTTCTTCTTTCACTCCTTCTATTTTATTTACAAGATAAGACTAATCTATCCTGTTATTAACGCATGATAAAAAGAAGTAATTAAGCTGTATAATTGCCCCAAGTTAATCATTTGTAAACTTGACATATTGATTGACATATACACAGTTAATCACCTCTTCCTTATCTTTAATTAAATTCTATCACGGAAGCGATACCTATTCAATAGTTTTCTTTAATTTTGTAGCACCTAATACTATTTCTTTATCTTTATTTACAACTTTTAATAATATAATTTCATCATCTAATTTTGGTTCATAAAAAATATAATAATTAGATAAATCTTGTAATTCATTTATATAGTCTAGATGGTTATTTAATAATTTAATATCTTTATTATAGATAACGGTAAATATCTGATACCTTTCATTATTAAAAATAAAGTTTGGATATTTCTTTAAAAAATCACTAGATAAATATGATTCTACTAGTTGATAAGTTATTTCTTTAGAATTGTTAATAGTTAGTATTTTTTCTTTTGAATTAATTTCTTCATATGATATATTATCTATATCAATTTTTTTAGTTAAGTTTTCTATTTCAAAAGTTATATTTGTATTAGTAACATAAGCAGTATCTTTCAACATATCATCTTTATTTATAAAACTAAACATTACTACTAATAAAAGTAGAATCGTTCCCCACCATTTTTCTTTTTTCATTTTATCACCTAATGATAATCTAACATTTTAGATGAAAAAATTATGTCGAAAAAAGTTTTTATATTTATCCTTTCATCGATACTTTTTTAATTGTTTTGGCATATTTTTAATCGTATCTGTTAGTGCTAATTTTAATACTTCTTGATCAAAGTCAAAATCTTTATATCCCTTCGAACATATTTCAACATATTCATCAGAAGGTAAATGATAATCGAAGAGTGGTTTCATCACATAAATTAATGCTTGTTCTTCTTTGTCAGATATTTTAACGGATACATAACGTTTAGAATAAAGAGAAGGATAACCTTCATATCTATCTAAAGAAAAAATATCAGAATGTGATATTTCATATAATCCTAATGGAACATATGTACCTTCACATTCTTCTATAGTTAAATAGGAAAAATCATCAGTTTTTCCTTTGTAGACTAATTTATAATTATCTAACATAACTGTTCCTATTGCTTTGGCAGTTGGACATCTAAATTTCATTTCTTCTAAGTTTAAATTACTTCCATAAGCCAAATAATATTCTTTCATTATACTACACCTACCAAACTTTTAATAATAATATGTAATCATATTCGTTTTAACAAGTCAAGAAAAAAGAACAAATCATTATGATTCATTCTTTCTTGTAAATTTATCAAATCTATCAATATCTATATCTTTAAAATCGGTATTAGCAAGAGACTCAAATAGTTTTTTCTGATCTCTTGAAAGTTTTTTAGGAGTTTGTACTCGATAGATTATATACATATCGCCTGTTCTTCTTCTATCGTCTTTGATACCTTTTCCTCTTACTCTTTGTTTAGTTCCACTATCAGTTCCAGCTGGTACTGATACTGTTATATTACCATAGATAGTTGGTATTTCTTTTTTACAACCAAGTGTTGCTTCTACAATAGTAATTGGTACTTCTAAGTAGATATCATTACCGTCTCTTTTAAAGTAGTCATGTTCTTTGATAGAAAATTCTAAATATAAATCGCCTGACTCTCCACCGTTAGGAGAAGCATGTCCTTTACCAGCTAATCTTAATCTTTCTCCATTATCTATTCCAGCAGGAACATGTACAGTGATAGTTTTTCTTACCTTGACAGTACCTGTTCCACGACAATCTGAACAAGTTTTTGCAAAAGTCTTACCTTTTCCTTTACAATCAGGACATGTTGATTTAGTAACAAATGAACCTAAAATTGTTCTTTGTTCTACCGTAACTGTTCCACTACCATGACATCTTGAACAAGTTTTCTCATCAAAACCACCTTTACCATGACAATTATCACATTCATCAATTACATCTACATCTATATCTTTTTCACAACCAAATACTGCTTCTTCAAAAGTAAGATTCATTCTAAGTAGCATATCACTACCACGTTGTTTTCTACTACCTGTTCTGCCACTGCCACTAGAGAAACCGCCAAAGCCTCCACCAAACAAGTCTTCAAAAATATCTCCTAAGTCACTGGCATCGAAGCCAAAACCACCTGATGAGAAACCACCATAAGGATTTCCCCCAGCTGCTCCACCTTGGAAAGCTGCATGACCAAATTGATCATATTGTTTTCTTTTATTTTCATCTGACAAAACTGAATATGCTTCTTGTACTTCTTTAAATTTTTCTTCAGCATTTTCTTCTTTACTAATATCCGGATGATATTTCTTTGCAAGGCGTCTAAAAGCACTTTTAATCTCATCTTGACTAGCACTTTTACTAACACCTAATACTTCATAATAATCCCTTTTAGTTGCCATACTTGTACCTCCTATTTTGTTAATTCTTCAAGTTCATCTACTAAACTATCAAAATATTTAATAGCATCTAGATAAACATCTTCTTTTTCTAAATCTACACCTAATATTTTAAAAGTATCAAGAGGAGTAACATTTGAACCAGTTTTAATATATTTTAAATATTTATCAAGTGTTTCTTTATTACCATTTAATATATCACTTGCTAAGTGAGATGCTACTGATATACAAATAGCATAGCTATACAAGTAGAAGTTCATATAATAATGACTTATATATATCCAGTTATATGAACTATATTTAGTTAGTTTAACTTCTTTACCGTAATAGTATTTTAGTGAATCTTTAGTTATTTTACTCATAAATTCTTTAGTTAAACAATTACCATTATGAACATATTCATACATTAAACGTTCTATATCACATCCACGAGTAGCTCCAAATAAGTTAGATTCAATAACCCCAATAATATTTTCAAGTCCAAGTATCTTCTCTTCTTTAGTTTTAGCATTCTTAATTATATAATTTGCAAGTAAACATTCATTTATTAAGGAAGTAACTTCAGCATTAATTATAGCATTCTCACGGTAAGGTAGAAAATTATTTTCAATTAAATATTGATGATTAATATTATGACCAGCTTCATGAGCAATAGTTGAAATAGATTCAAAATCATAATTATAGCTCATAAGTATTCTTGAATTATTAGCATGTCCACTAATAGAATAACCACCACTACATTTTCCTTTATATTGACAGTAATCAATATACCTGTTCTTAATTATCTTATCATACTTAGCTAAATAATCTTCTCCTAATGGTTTTAAAGCTTCTCTTACAATTTGTTGTGCTTCTTCTATTGAATATTCTTTAGTAGAATTAGAAAGTTTTGCCAATAAATCATAAGTATATAATTCATCTAGACCAAGTATCTTCTTCCTTACTTTATAATATCTTTGTAATGATGAAACATTTTCTCTAACTACTTTTGATAAAGTGTCATATACTTTAACATTTAACTCATTGGAAAATAATTTTGCTTCTAAAGAATCACTAAAATGATAAATACCTGCTAATGTATCTTTTAGTTTAACATAGCCATTTAAAAGACTAGCTGAGGTTGAAGCATATTCACTTGCTTTCTTTAATAATTTTGTATCAGCTTGTTTTCTAACCTTTCTATCTTTAGAAGTTTTAAGAAAACGAGAATTAGTTGTTGTTAGCTCAACCTTCTCATGTTCATTAATTGTTACTTTACCATAATTATGTTCACCATTAAGCAAGTTAGAAGAAATATTACTAAAATCATCAGTAGCAGATACTAAAGAAGTCACTAACTTCTCTTCTTCCTCGTTTAAAACGTGTTCTTTATAACGATAAATATCATCTAGATACGGCTTATAATCATTTAATTTATTATTAGTAATAAATAATTGTTTATAAGAAGTGCTTGTTATTTTTAATAACTCTGGATTGAAAAAAGCTGTTAAATTATTTAATTTAGTTATTAATAAGCTAGCTTTATTTAACATATCTAAAGGAATAGGTTGTCCTAACAATTCATCATTTCTTACACTAGCATAAATATACATTCTTTCAATTTCTGTTTCATATTTAATTTCTTTATCTAAATATTCATAAAGTTTAAAAGAATCAGTAGTACACCCTACATAATTTTTTAATATATCTAACTCTTTATTTAGTTTAGAGTAAGTTTCAAAAAACTCATCATCACTTTTATAGTATTCCGTTAAATCCCACTTATATTTTTCCTCTACTTCTTCTCTATTCTTATATTGTTTCATATATCCTCTTTCTATTATTAGGCTAAAAGTTCTAGTCACCTAGAACTTTTAGATTATTATTTTTCTTCATATTCAGCATCTTGAACATCATCTTTTTTAGAATCATCATTTGCAGTTTCATTGTTACTATTTTCTTGTTGTTCTTTAGCAGCTTGTTCATATACTTTAGCTGATAAATTCATAGCTTTTTCTTGAAGACTTTCCTTAATTGTTTTAACTTTATCCATATCATTCTTTTCTAAGGCTTCTTTTAGCTCTTTAACGATATTTTCTACTTCTTCTTTTTCTTTACTATCAACTTTATCACCTAAGTCTTTTAAAGCTTTTTCAGATTGGAAAATCATTTGTTCAGCATCATTTCTTAAGTCTGCTTCTTCTTTTTTCTTCTTATCTGCTTCTTTATTAGCTTCTGCTTCTTTCATCATTCTATCAATTTCATCATCTGATAATGTTGTATTAGAGGTAATAGTAATTTTTTGTTCTTTATTAGTTCCTAAATCTTTAGCAGTTACATTAACGATACCATTGGCATCAATATCAAATGTTACTTGGATTTGTGGAACTCCTCTAGGTGCTGGTGGAATATCTGCTAATTGGAATCTTCCTAGTGTTTTGTTATCACTAGCCATTGATCTTTCACCTTGTAATACATGTACATCTACAGCTGGTTGATTATCGGCAGCAGTTGAGAATACTTCTGATTTAGAAGTTGGAATAGTTGTATTTCTTGGAATTAATACAGTCATTACTCCACCTAATGTTTCAATACCAAGTGATAATGGTGTTACATCAAGTAAAACGATATCATTAACATCTCCTGTTAATACACCACCTTGAATAGATGCACCCATTGCTACTACTTCATCTGGGTTAACTTCACGAGATGGTTCCATAGCAAGTTCTTTCTTAACTGTTTCATATACTAATGGTACACGAGTAGATCCACCAACAAAGATTACTTTGTCTAAGTCTTTTGCTTTAATATCAGCATCTTTTAAAGCTTTTCTTACAGGTTCAAGTGTTGACATAACAAGGTCATGAATTAACTCTTCAAATTTAGCTCTTGTTAAAGTCATTTCTAAGTGAAGTGGACCATCAGAACTTTGAGAGATAAATGGTGCTGATACTTGCGTAGTTGTCATTGAAGATAAATCTTTCTTAGCTTTTTCACTTAACTCTTTAAGTCTTTGCATAGCCATTTTATCTTTAGATAAATCTACACCATTTTCTTTCTTAAATGTTTCAACTAAGTAGTCCATGATTTTATTATCAAAATCATCTCCACCTAAGTGGTTATTACCAGCAGTTGATTTAACTTCAAATACACCATCACCTAATTCAAGGATAGATACATCGAATGTTCCACCACCTAAGTCATATACTAAGATTGTTTGATTTTTCTCTTGTTTATCAAGTCCATAAGCAAGAGCTGCTGCTGTTGGCTCATTGATGATTCTTTCTACATTAAGTCCTGCTATTTTACCAGCATTCTTAGTAGCTTGTCTTTGAGCATCATTAAAGTATGCTGGAACAGTAATAACTGCTTTTTCTACTTTTTCACCTAAATAACTTTCAGCATAATCTTTCATGTAAGATAAAATCATAGCTGATACTTCTTCTGGTGTATATTTCTTTCCTTCAATTTCTACTTTTTCACTAGTACCCATTAATCTTTTGATTGATGATACAGTGTTAGGATTAGTAATAGCTTGACGCTTAGCAGCATCTCCTACTATTCTTTCTCCATTTTTAAATGCTACTACAGAAGGAGTTGTTCTATTACCTTCTGGATTAGGGATTACTTTTGGTTCCCCTGCTTCTAATACTGCGACACAACTATTTGTTGTACCTAAGTCTATACCTATTATTTTACTCATATTGCCTATCTCCTTTTTCTATTTCTCTATTTTATTTACTTTTACACTAGCTGGTCTAATGACTCTATCTTTTAAACGATATCCTTTTAATAATACATCTAAGACAATATCATCTTCAAAGTTAGAATCACTATCAGTCATTAGTGCTTGCATAGTATTGGCATCAAATTCTTTACCCTCACAGTCAATTTCTTCAACACCAAATTTTTTTAACACTTCACAAAGGGAAGCATACATCATCTTAAAACCAGTTAAGAATTTTGATAACTCATCAGTTAAATCATTATCATCTAACTTAATAGCTCGTTCAAAATTATCAAGTACCGGTATTATTTCTAAGATTAAATCTTGATTAGCATACTTTAATTTATTATCTGTTTCTTCTTCTTTACGTTTACGATAATTAATCATTTCTGCTTTACTATATTGTAATTTTTCTAACAAACTTTGTTTTTCATTTAAGATTTCTGTTAATTGATTTCTTAATTTTTCAATTTCTTCTGTTTGCCTTTCTTCTACTTTATCATGCTTACATTCACATTTTTCATCTTGACATGCACAAGTTTTCTCACAATTACATTTTTTCTCTTCATGTCTTTCTTGATTATTATGCTCATGTTTATGCTTTTTATGCTCTTTTTCCATTTTCATCACCCTTCAATATTATCTTTAATAAATTCTAGTAAACTCATAACTCGCTCATATTCCATTCTCTTTGGTCCAATTATAGCAATTGTTCCTTCTTCATTTTTTGTTTTAAAGCCAGTCTTTATAACGGTTACATCAGAATCAATGTTATTTTCACTTCCGATATAAACCTCAATATTATTAGAATTATCTTGTTTAATTTCTTTTATTAAGTCTTGATCATCTAACTTAGCAAACAATCCTTTTACTTTATCAATACTACCAAACTCCGGTTGTTCTAGGAACTTTGTTTTTCCTACTACATTGATATCAGGATGAGTTAAATCATCAAAGACATGATAAATAACATCATATAATTTTTCATGTTGCTCAACATAGTTTCCGATGATTGGTTTTATCTCAAACTCAAGTTTAGTACTAATCTCATCTATTGGTGTACCAACTATCAGTTTATTAATTAAATCAACCGTTTTCTTAACATCATTCATATTAACTTGATCTAGTGTTACCGTCTTATGTTCCACTTTTCCTTTATCAGTCACTACTATCATTATTAACTGATTATCAGCCAAAGGAACAACATTAACTTCTTTTAATAAGTTATCATGAGAAGCCTGACCTAATACTACTGCTGTATAACTAGTCATATCAGAAACTAATTGCAAACTCTTAGAAATACAATCTGATAACTCTAATGATTGATTATGCAAAATTATTTGTAAATTTAACATATCTTCACCATTCATTTTTCTAGGTTTCAATAAGTTATCTACATAATAGCGATACCCTTTTTGACTAGGTATTCTACCACTAGATGTATGTGTCTTTTCTAAAAGTCCTGCCTCTTCAAGATTTGCCATCTCACTCCTAATAGTAGCACTAGAACATTTTAGTTTTTTACATAATTGTTTACTACTAACAGGAGTTGCTTGCTTTATATAATTTTCAACAATCATTTTTAATAATTGTTCTTGTCTTTTTGATAACATATCCATTATTAAGCACCACCTTAGCACTCTTCTTTTCAAGTGCTAATAATATTGTATGCATTTAGTTAGCACTTGTCAATACATTTTGCTAAAAAAAAGAAGTTTTAACAACTTCCATTGGCAACACATTCATTTAATTCTTTAGAAATAAGCTCTACATAGTCATTGGTAGTTCTTCTCTCAAATCTATTTACACTTAAAAGTAAAAAGATAATAAAAACCATAACTAGTAGTAATCCATATAAAATAGTGGAAACAGCAAATCCTTTTTGATTTAGTCTCATTCTTCTACCACCTCTATCAAAGCATGATAATGACTGGTCTTGTCTAGAGTAAAATTACTATTCATAGCCCATAATCTAATAGAATAATCTTCACTACTATTAGGTTTTAAACTATCTTCATAAATAACATCATTAGGAAACTCTGATAAAACATAAGCAGCAGGTGTTTGATGATCTTTTCTAAAACTTAATTTTAGTAACTCTTTAGGTATTTGTTTATTATCACAATTATCTTGTTCCATTTTCTTTTTATTAGCTACTAGTTTAATACTATATTTAACTTTTTTATCAGTATTATTAATAACTGTAAAAGTATAACTAGGACTAGAAAGACCAATTGCATCAGTTACAGGTGTAAATTTATCAAGTGATATTTCATTACCATTTTTTTCATGGAAGACAACTTCCATCTTTCCTGTATCATAGTCTTTATCTCTAGAGTTTGCAAACTTTTCATAGATAAGATAAGTAGATATAAGAGAAAAAAGCACTAAAAAAGTAATAATTATTATACTCTTTCTTCTTTGTTTTTTATAATATGTTTGATACATACCAACACCTCTTTCTTAACTTATTTTAAGTCTTTTCTTAAGTATTAGTCAATTATTAGTTATTAGAAGTATTAAACTTTACATGTATCTTACCATCTCTTCTAATTCTTTTCTAACATTATGCATAGGACTTTCTAGGTAATCATCAGTTTTATAACCAATTGGTAACAAACAAATAGGTTCTATATTATCATTAATATTAAATTCTTTCTTTAACAATTCTTTATCAAACATCTCTATCCAAATATTATCAAGTCCCTGATTAGTGGCTTCTAATATCATATGAGTAGCAACTATTGTAGCATCTATTATATAGCAAGTATTTTCCCTATTTTTAAAAGCTATATCTTTATCACTACAAACAATTAAAACTACTGGAGCATTATATCTAAAGTTAGTTAGTTTATCTATCTTTTCTAGTGCTTCCTTACTTTTAGCTACAAGTACTAATTGTGGTTGTTTATTCTTAGCAGTTGGTGGCACTCTTCCTGCTTCCAATATTTTACTTATCTTACTATCACTTACCTCATCACTTTTAAAACTTCTAGTAGCCGTTCTTTTTCTTATTACTTTATCAAATTCCATTATCTATCCTTCTTTCTACAATTATTATAGCAAGTTCTTTGAACAAAACTGAAAACAAGTTCTCAAAAGACCAGTATCGGATAGTCGCCACCCTATTATTTTTCGCTGAATTTTATTTTAAATTAAGTCCTGCATATATATTTTTAAACCTTCAAACATTATATTCATGCTTGCGTTGAAATCTCTATCATGCTTTGTCTTATACTTAAATTCTTTAACTCTTATAAATGTTAATATAGAAAGTAGAAAGTCATAAATACGTCAAAGTTAAAAAATCATAATTTACGAATTATTAAGTTTTAACTTTAGTTTATTAATATCCATGCTATAATAATTAACAATGAGAGGTGTTATTATGAACTGTTATGTAGAAAGTGGAATTCATATATTGAATGATACTACTAAAGATTTAGAAAATTTAAATGAGCTGGGTATATACTTAGCAAGAGGAACTAATATTGATGCTCTGAAATCATTGAAGCTTATTGTTTTAGCATCAGAAACTAAGTTATTAGAAAAAAGTTTTGATATTAATTATGTAAAAACTTATACCAATTCGTTTGAAAACAGTATATATAAAAGAAACGAAACTGTATTTGGTAATTTAGCTGTTAATCCACAAAATTTCGGTTTGGAGTTAGCAGATTACATCTTACATAATTATAAGGTTGATTTAGGCATAGAACCATTCACTTCTGGTTATACAATATTTGATTTTTTTGCAAGATCTTTTGCAAGAATAGAATATGATGAAGATCCTTTTTATAAGAGATACGATATGATTGATAAAAAACTAGATATGGTTTCATATATGTTAGATTATGAACTATTAGACAATAGTCAAACTGATTTATTACTAACTTGTTTTGATAGATGTATTCAAAATAAGTATCATTACACAAAAGAACAACTACTAAAAATGAAAGAGATGATTAATCAAGTAGACTCAAAGCAACAAATAAGACTTACTATTGAAGATTTATTTAAACAAAATAAGATCAAATCAGATTATTCTAAAGAAGAGTTAAGTAAGAAGCTACTATCAGCAAATAAAGATAATAATAAATCTTCTGATATAAACAAATCATTTAGTAGATTAGAAAATTACTGTATGCTAAATGATCAATGTACTTACATGTTACGTACTATTCCAAGGTTAGTTAAAGAAAAAGTAATAAAATAGGTGGGGTGGTAAAATGTTATATTCAATGAAAGAAGTATGCAGAATAAGAAATCTATCTTATGATAGTTTAAAGTATTATTGTAATGAATGATTAGTTCCTAATGATAAAGATCTTGCCTGGTGATGACAGTATTAACTATATTTATAAAAAGCAAAATTTCCATGATTGTGTTTTAACTGGTAAAACCAAATACTATAGTAATCTAATAAATACTAACAGCAACTAAAACATAAAATTATATCTAGAATTGAACAAGAAATATATCTAACGCTTAAGACATTATCATAAGTTAATCATAAATTCAGTCACTTTACTCAAAATAATATTGACTTATGTTATTATCTCATGATATAATATCAACACATTTTTACATATATTAATACCAAAAATTAAATTAAGTAGTAAATTATAAAGAGAAGATATCTTTGTAAATAGATATTACACATGCTATCTTTTCTAAAAAACGAGGGGGAATTTATATGAATATTTGTTTAGAAGCAGTAGAAGGGTCCAATAAATTTGAAAGAAATAATTTTGAAGATAATAGTATTAAAAAAATGTACATAAAAAAGAATATTGATATTATTAATGAAGTTATGCAGTTTACAATAGGATATTGTGGATCATTTGGAACTGGCTATCCATTTTATGCACTAGATAAAAACTTTGAAGGAGAATTACCTGTTATACAAGAACAATTGCGTTATAATGAGGAATTAAAAAATACTATATTAAAATCAAAGTTAAAAAAATGGCCTTGCGAAAGTTGCCTACCAATAAATGGTCCTTATATGGAAGATTTAAAACAAATCTGCATTCCTTGTCCTAGATTAGAAAAAGGATTAAAACCTAGAAAAATAATAAATCGCTTACCTGATATTGATATGTGGATGGTGTGTGAAGATTCTAAAGTAGATGATGCTAAAAAAGAATTGAAGGAAACATTTGATTCCCTTGATATGCATACATCGGATGTAAATCCAATTCAGACAATTAAGGATTTTAAAGAAACTATTAATGATTTGGAAAATGGTAAAATGCCTAGAAAAATGCTACCACTTGATATTCATGTTATAAAATATTCAGAATTAAGTAAACTATTAGATCAAGTGCCTTTTACAGTTATTAATTCAGTTAAAACGAATACTATACCATATCTACCTATACTGCCAGATTCATTAAGAAAAAAATGGCAAAAAGATGATGAAGCTTATAATTTCACACTAGATTTCTTATATAGTATGAATGATTTTAACTTTGAAGAAACTTTAAAACAAAAGCTTGATTACGCCAGATGTATGGTTGCTTCTAAGTTGACGGAAAAAGAAACCGTTAAAATACTTGATTCAGTATCTCCTGATTCTGTGAAAAGGAGATTTGAAAATAAAACGTTACAAAAATTATATAAAAGGAGAATAAGTTCATGGAAAAATTAATAGATTTACATATTCACACTGTTTGTTCAGATGGCGTTTTAACGCCAAAAGAAGTTATAGATGAGGCTTTAACAAATAAAGTAAGTACTATTGCAATATGTGATCACGATACAATTGAGGCTTATAATGAGGAACTTTTTGAATATGCTAAAGAAAAAAGCATTAAATTAATACTAGGGGTAGAAATTTCTACTAAAACCAAGAAATGTGGTATACATGTTTTAGGTTACAATTTTGATTTAAACAATAAAGAGCTTAGAGAAAAATTATATAATCTAAGAAATGCTAGACATATATATTTAAGAAATGTTGCTAAAAAGCTAGAAGAATTAGGATATAAAGTAGCAGTAGATGAACTTGACAAAATAGATGCCGTAACAAAAGCTCATATTGCCAATGATGTAATAGGAAACAAAGAAAATGAAACTAAATTAAAGGAAGTTTTTGGTTATGTTCCCCAAATGGGAGAATTTATTGAAACCATTATGAATGAAGGTTGTCCTGCTTATGTAAAGAAAGAAACGATTAGCCCAAAAGAAGCCTCTTCTCTTATACATAAAGCCGGTGGCAAGGTTATTTTAGCTCATCCTGTTGCATACAGTTATGAAGATAATCTAACAGAAGAAGATATCGAAAAGTTAGTTATGGAAATGCAACCAGATGGAATAGAAACGAACTATATTTATATAGATCGTAATGATATCAAACATAATGATATAGTCCGTTGGAATGATTTTGCTAAAAAACACAATTTAAAGACAACAATCGGTTCAGACTTTCATAAAAAAGATGGGATTCACCCTATTATTGGATTAGTTGGTGAAGATATATCGTTGACTGAGAATGAAGTTAATCAAATGATTGATTTCTTATTACATAACTAAAACTTAAGTATATTATAAAAATTGATATTAAAAAGGAATCATTATTAGTACTAGTGGTTCCTTTAATTTATTAATAAAATTTTTATATCTAATATATATCAACCCTACTAACTTGATTACCATGTTCTTCGATAATAGTAATCAAGTCTTTTGCTTTTAACCAAATAGTAGCAGTATTATCATTTGGATGAATACCAATTAGAGAATTATCTTCAAAGTAATTCTCTATAAAAAAAATAGTCTTTTTCTCTTTATCATTTAATAAGCCTAAAGGACTAACAGAACCAGAAGTAAGATTTAATATGCTAAGTAGTTCCTCTTCTTTAGCAAAACTTAAATGCTTAGTATGATACTTTTTTCTAAATTCTTTTAAGTCTACCCTTTTATCTACTTTAACGGTAATTAAGTAATAATTATTTTTCTTATCATCCCTTACAAATAAGTTTTTAGCATCAAACTCTTTATATGGTAAATCAACATCATCTAACTCATCCATATTATATATAGACAGCTTGATGATTAGTTATTTCATAATTGATTTTTCTGTCATTTAGATATTATATATTTCTTCTTTAATCATTTTATTTATCACCCATTAACTTTTTATACAATTTTTTTCCTTCTTCAATATTTTGTTTTTCTTCTTCCGTAATTGGATGTCTTCTATCCTCAAATATAGAAAACATGTTATATAGTTCTTCTGTATTTTCTAAAATAATATGTTCACTCTCTGGATAAAGATTAAACCATTGTTGAAAGGTAGCATGATCATCATAGAATTTAGATAAGAGTTCTATTCTACATCCTGACATACAACCATGATAATTTTTAACTATTCCAATATATTTTTTTATTTCCATAATTTTTTCTCCTTTAATTTTATTTCATATAAATAATTTTCTTATTAAGGCTTTTAGCATATTCTATTTCTTTTTTAGTACTGTTCCCTATATATTTGTCTTTATTAACCACATATATAGCGTCTGAAAGATCTATTCGTTTGAAATGAGCATCTTTTAAAGATAAAGACTCTGCCATTCTCATCATCTCAGACTGGTATTTTAAACTTCCACATAATGTTATTACTCCTATGATATATCACTTCTTTCATTTATTATATCACAAAATCAAAGAATATAAGACAAATTTATTAAAGGCTAGTATTTTACTCGCATAAACTATAATGAAAGGAGAAAAAAACATGTTTGATAACTGCAATGAAAATAAAGAAAAAACAAGATGTAAATTTTGTTATGTACAAGGACCCACTGGACCTGCTGGACCAGCTGGTGCTGCTACTATTACAGTAGGAACTACTACTACAACTGATGCTGGTAGTAATGCTTCGGTTACTAATAGTGGAACTAATGAGAATGTCATCTTAGACTTTTCTATTCCAAGAGGAAGTATAGGACCCACTGGACCTACTGGACCTCAAGGTAATATTGGTCCTATTGGTTTAACTGGTGCTACAGGTCCTACAGGTCCTACTGGACCCACAGGACCCACTGGACCTACTGGATCTCAGGGTAATATTGGTCCTATTGGTTTAACTGGTACTACAGGTCCTACTGGGCCTACCGGACCTACTGGACCTACTGGACCTCAGGGTAATATTGGTTCTATTGGTTTAACTGGTGCTACAGGTGCTACTGGTCCTACTGGACCAACGGGTCCTCAGGGTAATGTTGGTCCTATTGGTTTAACTGGTGCTACGGGTCCTACTGGGCCTACCGGACCTACTGGACCTACTGGACCCCAGGGTAATATTGGTCCTGCTGGTTTAACTGGTACTACAGGTGATACGGGTCCTACAGGACCTACTGGACCTACTGGACCAACTGGACCTCAGGGTAATATTGGTCCTGCTGGTTTAACTGGTACTACAGGTGATACGGGTCCTACAGGACCTACTGGACCTACTGGACCAACAGGACCTCAGGGTAATATTGGTTTAACTGGTACTACAGGTGATACGGGTCCTACAGGACCTACTGGACCTACTGGACCTACTGGACCAACAGGTCCTACTGGAGGTGTAGCAGCATACGGTGAAAGATACACAGAAGGTGCTGAAACAGTAACACTTACTCCTAATCAAGATGGACAAATTCCTTTGCAAACAAATGGTCCTAGTTTAAATACTACTTATACTACTTCTAATGCTATTACTGTAGGAGATGCTGGTACCTACCAAATCTACTATTTATTAGACGCTTCTAGTTCCCAACAAGCAGATATAACCGTATTTGTTAGAAAAAACAATACAGAAATTGATGGCAGTTCTATTACTTTAAATGCTCCCGCTAATGAAAATGAATTATTCATAGGAAGTATCATTACTACTCTAGCTACAGGAGATGTTATAGATTTTGTAGCTAATTCAGGAACTGGTCTTACCCTAACACTTGATAGCAATACAGGAGCAAGGGTTAGTATTGTTAAATTAGGATAATATGCATAAATACAAGATTGTTGTCTATGCCATTAGTAGAAATGAAGAAAAGCATGTTAAAAGATGGGTAGAATCTATGAAAGAAGCGGATGAAATCATCGTTCTTGATACTGGTAGTACTGATAGGACTGTCAAATTATTAAAAGATTTAGGTGTTACTGTTAAAAGTAAAAAAATTAAACCTTTTAGATTTGATGTAGCAAGAAATTTATCCTTAGACTTAGTTCCTAAAGATACTGATATTTGTGTTTGTACTGATTTAGATGAAGTTTTTCTTAAAGGTTGGCGAAGTAGTCTTGAAGAAGTATGGCAAGAAAACACTACTCGACTTGCTTATAACTATAACTGGAGTCTCGATAAAAATAATAAACCTATTATAAATTTCTATATAGAAAAAATACATTCTAGGAATGATTATACTTGGACTCATCCTGTTCATGAAGTTCTTTCCTATATAGGTGATAAAAAAGAGATTAAACTTACTACTGACTTAATCACTCTAAATCATTACCCTGATAAGACTAAAAGTAGAAGTAGTTATCTTCCCCTCCTTGAATTATCAATCAAGGAAGATCCAACAGATGATAGAAATATGCATTATCTTGGAAGAGAATATATGTATCATGGTTACTTTAATAAAGCGATTGATACACTAATTAAACATCTATCGTTAAAATCTGCTACTTGGCATGATGAACGAGCTGCTTCTATGCGTTTTATCGCTAGATGTTATACTAACCTAGAAAGGTATAGGGAAGCTAAAATGTGGTATAAAGAAGCCATAAAAGAAGCCCCTTATCTAAGAGATGCTTTTGTCGAACTTGCTCTTTTAGAATATAATCTAGAAAACTATCAAGAAGTAGAAAAAAATTGTTTGGAAGCCTTAAAGATAACAACTCATCAAAAGACTTATATAAATGAACCTTTTAGTTTTGATCACACTATCTACGATTTATTATCAATCAGTTGTTTTTATCAAGGAAAGTATCAAGAGTCCTTAGACTATGTTAATAAAGCTTTAGAAATATCACCTAATAATGAAAGACTAAAAAGTAATAAATTACTAATAGAAAAAGCAAAAGATTAATTATTTTCTCTTGCTTTTTTCTTTTAACTTTTTATATTCTTCTCTTTGTTTTGCTAAATACTTCTTTATTCTACCTAATGGATCATGATTAGATAATTTTATCTTTGGAAAGGCATTTAACATATGAAGCATTAAGCCTTTATTCTTAATAATTTCATTTCTTACTTTTCTACTTATCTCTTCTGTAGCATCCTTTGCTGTAAACTTTGTAGCAGCTATTTTAACTTGACACATAGTAGTTACTGTAATAATTACATCAATCATAAACATAACAAATAAAACGATAGATAATATTATTAAAACATTATGTGGAATCATTGATACTAATCCATCTAGAAAAGGATGTAAAATACTTACAATAAATACTCCTCCTAAACCAAATAGACAAGAGTTTTCCAAACATACTCTACCTGATAAATTAAATTTCTTTTCAGTATAATCCCACCATCTAGCATGGAATATTTTTTCTAAGATTAAACTAGTCATATATTCCATTAAAGTACAAACAAAAGCAGACATAACAAATAAAGTAATAATATCTTTACTATACTTAGCTAGAAAGATATTCATTATAACACTACTAGATCCGTAAATTGGTAAGTATGGTCCTAGACAAAATCCTCTATTTACTATTAGTTTCTTATTATTTATAGAACAACAAGTAATTTCAGCTAAATAGCCAATAAAAGAATATATCATAAAAAAGAAAAACCAATAACATATTTTATACATCTAAAACCTCCTAATCAAACAATAAGGTAAGCAAAAATATTAATACTCCACTTATTAAACCATAGATAGTCATATTTTTATTCTTAGTATCTTTAACTTTAGGTAGTAATTCAAAGAATACTAAGTAAAATAGCATACCAAGTACTAGAGAAAGTAGTATTCCCATAAAAGTATTACTAGCACTAGTTAGACCAAACATATAAGGAATTAAGCCTCCTAGGAATGTTGAAATACTTAAAAGAAACATGGGAAGACGAAGTGATTTTTTTGCATCACTTTGATAATATACGCTACCTATCATCACCCCTAAGGGAAGATTATGAATACCAACACCAATACTCATCATCACTCCTAAAGACATATTAGAAAGTGTTACAAAATAAATAGCCATTCCTTCTATTATATTATGGATAATTAATACTATTATAGAAAGTAGCCCAATGTGATGAATATTTTCCCTAACTTCTTTATTAGTTTTTAAATGATCATGATGATCCGGAATAAAGTGATCAAGTACTTTAAATATTAAGAAACCTATTAAAGAAAAGATTATAAATAGATAAAGTTTTCCAAAGCCAAATACTTCTAATGCTTCCTTTAAAAGGTCAAACACCATTAACATGATTAATAGTGAAAAAGCTAGTGAAAATATATAGTCTAGAACTTTTCTTTTCTTTTTAAGAAAGAAAGAAAAGATTATTCCAACTACTAAGAATAATCCTAATAGAAAAGTAATAAATAATGAAAGTGTATTACTCATACTATCTACCCCCTAAATGTTACTAATAAGATAACGATAAGTGCTAATAAGATACGGTAAATCATAAAAGCTTTAAAGTCATGTTTTTTTAAGTATTGTAATAAAAACTTAATACAGATAATTCCTGTTATAAAAGCTATAACTATTCCTACTAAGAATATAGCTAAATTACTAGCAATTAAAGTAACAGCTTCTCCTTTTAGAAATTGTAATAGACAAGCTCCTAGAACAACTGGTGCTGATAAGTAGAAAGAAAACTTAGCAGCATCTTCTCTATTTACTTTTAAAGCTCTAGCACAAGCAATAGTAGTACCGCTTCTACTAAATCCTGGAATTAAAGCAAATACCTGACTACAACCAATTAAAAATGCATCTTTAAATGATAAATCACTCACCTTTTTAACTTGTTTAGAATTTTTATCAACTAAATAAATAATTATTCCCATAACAATTAAAGCAATAGCTATTAAGTAGTAATTAGTTCTAATAGCGTTTTCAATAACATCTTCAAATAATACTCCAGCAATAGCAGCAGGAATAGTTGCTACAATTATCTCAAAGAAAAGTTTTCCTTCCTTATCTTTAACGCCTTTAGTAAAGCCCTTTACTACCATATTTAAAAAGTCTTTAAAGAAAAATACGGCTATAGCAAGTAAAGTTCCAAGATGAAGAGCAAGATCGAAACATAACGCAAGTTCACTACCCATACCTTTTCCAATACCAAACACATCTCTAAAAATAATTAAATGTGCACTTGATGAAATTGGTAAGAACTCAGCAATACCTTGAACTATACCTAATATAACAGCTGCAATAATATGATTCATAATTAATACCCTCTTTTCTAAATAAGATTATAACAAAATACCAAAGAAAAAGAAAGTCTAACTTCTGAAACTTTCTTGATAGTTATTATTCTTTTTCTAATTTTATACCTAAATCTTCAAGTTGTTTTTTAGCAACTTTATTAGGAGCTTCACTCATCAAACAACTAGCACTAGCAGTCTTTGGAAAAGCTATTACATCACGAATGTTATCAGTTTCTGTTAATAACATAGTAAGACGATCTAGTCCAATAGCAAGTCCTCCATGAGGAGGTGTTCCATATTTCAAAGCTTCAACAAAGAAACCAAACTTCTCGTCAATATCTTCTTTAGTTAATTCTAAAGCTTCAAACATTTTCTCTTGAATTTCTTCATTATGGATACGAATAGATCCACCACCTGCTTCATAGCCATTAATAACAATATCATAAGCTTTAGAGTAGCAGTGAGCTTTATCTGTTAAAAGTTTATCTACATCACTGTCAAGTGGTGCTGTAAATGGATGATGACAAGCAACAAATCTATTTTCTTCTTCACTCCACTCAAATGATGGAAATTTAGTAACCCATAATAATTTGTAATCACCTTTTTTGATAAGGTCCAAGTCACGAGCTAATTTACATCTTAAAGCTCCTAATATCTGATAAACTACCATTTTGTTATCAGCACCAAAGAATAAGATATCATTATCTTTAAGTTCTAGTTCTTTAACTAACCCTTCTTTTTCTTTATCACTTAAGAATTTACTAATACCACCAGTAAACTCTTTATTTTCATATTTTACAAATGGAAGACCCTTTGCTTTATAAATTTTTACAAATTCAGTTAACTCATCAGTTTTCTTTCTAGAAAAATATGTTGCATTATCCTCTACTTTTATACAAGCGATAGTACTTTTCTCATCAAGTGCATTTGAAAACACTTTAAATTCACTATCTTTAAATATATCTTTAACGTCAGTTATTTTCATATCGAATCTTAAGTCTGGTTTATCAGAGCCATAATACTTCATAGCATCATCATATTCCATTCTCTTAAGTGGTAATTCAATTTCTATTCCTTTAATTTCTTTAAAGACATGAGCAATTAACTTTTCAGTCATACTCATTACATCTTCTTCATTAACGAAACTCATTTCCATATCGACCTGCGTAAACTCTGGTTGTCTATCACTTCTTAAGTCTTCATCACGAAAACACTTGGCTATTTGAAAGTATTTTTCCATACCCCCTACCATTAATAATTGTTTAAATAATTGAGGTGATTGAGGAAGAGCATAAAATTTTCCTTTATTTACTCTACTAGGTACTAAATAGTCTCTTGCCCCTTCTGGAGTTGATTTACAAAGTATTGGAGTTTCTACTTCAATAAAGCCTTTACTATCTAAGAAATTTCTAATAGCAAGCATAATCTTATGACGAGTTATTAAATTGTCTTTTAAGTTACTTCTTCTAAGATCAAGATAACGATACTTTAGTCTAGTATCTTCTAAGGCAGTGGTATCATTTGTTATTTCAAAAGGTAAATCTCTTGAAGAATTTAGTAGTTCAATATTAGTTAATTCAACTTCAATATCCCCAGTAGCTATATTTTTATTTTTAGATTCCCTTTCTTTAACAATACCTTCTACTTTTAAAACAGATTCATTCTTTAGATTACTAGCAAGAGTATAAGTATCTCCTTCACGAGCTACTAATTGAACTATACCACTCCTATCACGAAGGTCAATAAAGCATACTCCTCCTAAGTCTCTTTTCTTTTGTACCCAACCATATAGAGTTACTTCTTTATCTTTATCAGTTAATCTTAAACTATTATTTTCTATTGTTTTCATATTTAACACGTATAATCTAATTATGGTCTAAATGACCTATATTAGATCCCTTTCTATTTAT